>Ga0224740_10237_pt1 | contig 15303 bp, 18 predicted proteins | sample LIM_E_Water_Bulk_FD_161634 | JGI IMG/M metagenome (GOLD analysis project Ga0224740, IMG submission 161634) | Enriched cells from gastrointestinal tract of the lab mouse from Pacific Northwest National Laboratory (PNNL), Richland, Washington... | ecosystem: Host-associated > Mammals > Digestive...
CTTAATCTGGATTTGTTTTAGGACGAATTGAGTAATAAAACAGGTCAAGATAATAAGGGCGTATGGTGGATGCCTTGGCATCAAGAGTCGAAGAAGGACGTGGTTAACTGCGAGAAGCCTCGGGGAGCTGTAAGCGAGCATTGATCCGGGGATATCCGAATGGGGCAACCCGGCTGGAGTCATATCCAGTCATCATTAGTTGAATAAAATAGGCTAATGAAGACAACCTGGGGAACTGAAACATCTTAGTACCCAGAGGAAGAGAAAGAAAACTCGATTCCCCTAGTAGCGGCGAGCGAAGCGGGAAGAGCCCAAACCAGGTTTTCGGACCTGGGGTTGTAGGACTTCATAATTTGACAATAGGTTAATAGAATACAGTTGGAAAGCTGAACCATAGAAGGTAAAAGTCCTGTATATGAAAGCCGACGATAGAAGGAAGTATCCTGAGTACTGCGGGACACGTGAAATCCCGTGGGAAGCTGGAGGGACCACCCTCCAAGGCTAAATACTCCTTGATGACCGATAGTGAACCAGTACCGTGAGGGAAAGGTGAAAAGAACCCCGGGAGGGGAGTGAAATAGAACCTGAAACCATATGCTTACAAACTGTCAGAGCACCATTTAAGGTGTGATGGCGTACTTTTTGTAGAACGGACCGGCGAGTTATGTTAACAAGCGAGGTTAAGCAGGAGATGCGGAGCCGTAGCGAAAGCGAGTCTGAATAGGGCGAATAGTTTGTTGATGTAGACCCGAAACCCGGTGATCTACCCATGGTCAGGTTGAAGCTGAGGTAAGACTCAGTGGAGGACCGAACCGACCTCTGTTGAAAAAGGGGCGGATGAACTGTGGGTAGGGGTGAAATGCCAATCGAACCGGGAGATAGCTGGTTCTCCCCGAAATAGCTTTAGGGCTAGCCTCATCTGTTTATTTATGGTGGTAGAGCACTGTTTGGCCTAGGGGCCCTATCAGGTTACCGAAGCTTCACAAACTACGAATGCTATAAATTTAGAAGATGGGAGTCAGACTGTGGGGGATAAGCTTCATAGTCAAAAGGGAAACAGCCCAGACCGACGGTTAAGGTCCCAAAGTGTGTGCTAAGTGGGAAAGGATGTAGGATTGCATAGACAACTAGGATGTTGGCTTAGAAGCAGCCACCATTCAAAGAGTTCGTAATAGATCACTAGTCGAGTGATCCTGCGCCGAAGATGTAACGGGGCTCAAGCACACCACCGAAGCCTCGGCTTTCCAGGCAACTGGAAGGGGTAGGGGAGCGTTGCATACGGGTAGAAGCTGTACCGTAAGGAGCAGTGGACTGTATGGAAGTGAGAATGCCGGTATGAGTAAGCGATAAAGGGAGTGAGAATCTCCCTCGCCGTAAATCTAAGGATTCCTGGGGAAGGCTCGTCCGCCCAGGGTTAGTCGGGTCCTAAGCTGAGGCGTGAAGCGTAGGCGATGGACAACAGGTTAATATTCCTGTACCACTGTTAATTGTTTGAGGATGCAGTGACGCAGAAGGGTAGGTTCAGCGCACGGTTGGAAATGTGCGTGTAAGCAAGTAGGGAGTTTGGTAGGCAAATCCGCCAAACATATATCCTGAGATGTGATGCAGAGTGAAGATTAGTAACGAATTGGCTGATCCCAAGCTGCCGAGAAAAGCTGCTAACGAGATTGACGGTGCCCGTACCGCAAACCGACACAGGTAGATAGGAAGAGAATTCTAAGGCGCGCGAGAGAACCCTTGTTAAGGAACTCGGCAAAATGGCCCCGTAACTTAGGGATAAGGGGAGCCGCGGCATTGTGAATACATTTACTGTATGAGCGAGAGGCGGCCGCAGAGAATAGGTCCAAGCAACTGTTTATCAAAAACACAGGCACCTGCTAAGTAGAAATACGACGTATAGGCGCTGACGCCTGCCCGGTGCTGGAAGGTTAAGAGGAGAGGTTAGTCTTTAAGGCGAAGCTTTGAATTGAAGCCCCAGTAAACGGCGGCCGTAACTATAACGGTCCTAAGGTAGCGAAATTCCTTGTCGGGTAAGTTCCGACCCGCACGAAAGGCGTAATGATTTGGACGCTGTCTCAACAAGGGGCTCGGTGAAATTGTAATGCCGGTGAAGATACCGGCTACCTGCGACAGGACAGAAAGACCCCATGGAGCTTTACTGTAGCTTGATATTGGGTTTTGGTATACTATGTACAGGATAGGTGGGAGACAGAGAGATATGCACGCCAGTGTGTATGGAGTCGCCGTTGGGATACCACTCTTAGTGTACTGGAATTCTAACCTTGAGCCGTTAGCCGGCCAAGGGACAGTGTCTGGTGGGCAGTTTGACTGGGGCGGTCGCCTCCCAAAATGTAACGGAGGCGCCCAAAGGTTCCCTCAGTCCGGATGGAAATCGGACGAAGAGTGTAAAGGCAGAAGGGAGCTTGACTGCGAGACATACAGGTCGAGCAGGGACGAAAGTCGGGCTTAGTGATCCGGTGGTTTCCGAGTGGAAGGGCCATCGCTCAACGGATAAAAGCTACCCTGGGGATAACAGGCTTATCTCCCCCAAGAGTCCACATCGACGGGGAGGTTTGGCACCTCGATGTCGGCTCGTCACATCCTGGGGCTGTATTAGGTCCCAAGGGTTGGGCTGTTCGCCCATTAAAGTGGCACGCGAGCTGGGTTCAGAACGTCGTGAGACAGTTCGGTCCCTATCCGTCGCAGGCGCAGGAAATTTGAAAGGAGCTGTCCCTAGTACGAGAGGACCGGGATGGACGAACCTATGGTGAACCAGTTATTGTGCCAATGGTATAGCTGGGTAGCTAAGTTTGGAATGGATAAGTGCTGAAAGCATCTAAGTACGAAGCCACCCTTAAGATGAGATTTCCCATACCGTTAAGGTAGTAAGACACCATGAAGACGACGTGGTTGATAGGCTGGGAGTGTAAGAGCAGCAATGTTTTGAGCGGACCAGTACTAATTAGTCGAGGGCTTGACCTGTTAGGATTAAGCTTTGAAGAGAATAAAGCTTCTGAAGGATAGTTTAAGCTGACTAATTGTTTTTTAATAGATTAGGATTGATTGAAGTTTTTTATGCGGTTGTCAGGGAGCTGTCAATGAGCGTCGGCGATTGGCAATCCAGCGAAGCTGGAGCGGGCAGAGCCGGTTGCGAATTGATACATACGAAGCAAAGCTGAGTATGTAAACAGAAAAATCTCTGAAAGAAGTTTGGCTAATTGCCGACTATCACTTAGTTAAATAGTTTCTGGTGACTATAGCGAGGAGGTCCCACCTGTTCCCATTCCGAACACAGTAGTTAAGCTCCTTAGCGCCGATGGTACTTGGGTTTTCCCTGGGAGAGTAGGACGTCGCCAGAATTTTTTTTTGCCCTAATGAGCATACGCGAAGTGAGGGCATATACATACGAAGCGAAGCTGACTATATAATTCTATTTCCCTGCTACTTACGCAGGGCTTTTTTTATATAAAAATTTGATTATTAGATTATTGCTTTGTGGATTTGTTGCAAAATCCGTATTTTTATGTTAATATTATTAAAAAGGTATGTGCTGATTTTGGAGCACCTGGAGAGGGACCGGCCGAAAACTCTTTTGCAGGCAATAAGGGCGATCGGTTAAATGATTTTGCTTGGAGGATTACGGTGCTATTGGTTCAGAATATAACTTTAGTTTGGCATAAAACAGAGCGCGGGGCGGCTGGGGCGCAGGCCCGCGCCCGCTTCCCGTTGGCTTATCCGTTGCCGGAGCCGGAGTTGCGGCATAATGTGCTGCTGCATAATTTGCGTTTTATTCAATGTGAAGAAAAATTTATTGATTCGCTTGAGGAAACCAGGCGGACATTGCCTGTAGTTTTGCGGAAGTTGGGTCTGACAGAGGCGGAGATTGAACAGCGGGTTGCCCAACGGCTTTGGCAAGCGCGGAAGTATGAGAAGCAAACCTACCGGAATGCCGACGAGTTGAATTTGGCTAATCTGGCGTTTGAATATTGTGGGGAAAATTTGGCGGTGAATTTTGCCTATGACGAGCGGCGCAGTGGCAGCCCGCGCCGGCGAGGTCGTAATCGGGATTATCATAATCAGCAATCGCTGTGGCATGGCCGAGATTGCCTAAACGAGGAGGCATTTCTGCTGGAGCCGGGTCAATATGGCCGGATTATCTGGAATGAACGCTGTGCAGATTGCGACACTGGGCATTGGTACTATCAGCTGCATATTTACAATATTTTGTTATTTAAGCGCGGCGTGCCGCCGGCGGATATTTTGCTGACGCGGCAGCCGGATTATGAATATAGCCAGTTAGCTGATTTGTATTGAATGCTTTTGATAATTTTGTGGTTATAAAATGATAGGTAGGAGTGATAAGAATGGCGCAAAATGGCTGGGAGGCAATTCGAGATGCTTTTAATGAAATTTATGCGGGCAGCTTAGAGAACACACAGCAGTTTGGCACGCTAATTGGCTGGCAGCTGGGCGGGCCGGACCCGCTAGATAGCTTTCGGGTTTACGACGGCGGCGATTTTTGGCATATTGTCGGGTTTGGTCTGTCTGAGTTCTTTGAAAAGCAATCGGAAAACCAGGAGGTTAGCGGTTATGGCCTGGAGTTTACATTTAAGCTGTTGAAAGCGGGCTGCAATGATGAGCAGCAGGAAATTAAGACGGTTATTAGTATTATGCAGGATTTGGCTCGGTTGACATTTGAGGAAGGCGAGATTTTCCTACCTTTTGAGTACATATATACTGGCCAACAACACGGTTTTGACAGTGAGGAGCAATCGCAGCTGACGGGGTTTATTACAGTGCCGGAGCCAAAGCTGGAAGGCCTGCAAACTCCCTTTGGCAAGCTGATTTTTGTGGAGTTGGTGGGGGCGACGGACGCGGAATTACAGGCGATTATGCAGGGGCAGTTGCGGGTACGGGAGCTTTACGCTCGTTTGGGCACAGATGTGACGGATTTGCAGCGTGGCAGTTTGGTATAGGCAGGAGGCGTGATGATGAGTGAACAGCAGAAGCACCCAATGCAGTTGGCTTTTGAGCAGAATTTGCGCTTTTTAAATCAGGAGAGCTATCCGTTGGAATTTTTTCAGGATTTGTTTCAGCCAAGTGAGTATTTGCAGACGGCGACGCTGGGAGTGGCGGATTTTCCCACTGGCCGGGTGGTTTTGGCCGACCCTTTGTGTTATTTGGGCAGCAAATACGAAACGACTTTAGAGCAGCAGATTGCGCGGGGCAGTTATCCGGTGCAGGCGGCGCTTTTGCGGACGCGCTACGCCGGGCTGCGCTATGCGGCAGCGCGGTTGATTTTGGCGGAGCGGCCGGCGGCGCGTTATGAGATTGCAATGCCGCTTGGTTATCAGCCTGATGATTTGGGTAAGCCGGGCGTATTCAGCTTTTTTGGTGTGGACGCTGGTCTGGCTTGCTTTGCTGACGCGGCAATTTCTGCGGAATATGCCAAATTTGAAACGAAATGGCGGCAGCAAAACCCAAATAAAAATATTTACGATGATTATTTTGCTGCACTTTTTGCGAAAAGTTATGCTGAACAACCGGCAATCCAGCGGGAGGGTGGCGATTTCATCTGTTGGCAGTTGCCGGAGAGCGGTGCGCGTCTGGTAATGTTTAGCAGTGGACTGGGCGACGGCGTATATTCCGCGTACTGGGGAGTTGACGCAGAGGGTCTGCCGGTGGAGCTGGTTATTCCGTTTATGAACCCGGAAAAATTCATCTAAATAATAAGGCGGCGTTTCTGATTCCAATGGTCTGAAACGCCGCCTTGATTGTTGATATAGTTAGTTTAGAAGTTTTCCGGTTTAATTTCAAAGTAAGCCTGGGGATGGCTGCAAACGGGGCAAAGTGCCGGAGCCTGCGGGCCAACGTGGATGTGGCCGCAGTTTAAGCAAATCCAAACGGTTTCACCCTGACGGGCAAACACCAGGCCTTGCTCAATATTAGTCAGCAGTTTGCGATAACGCAGCTCGTGCTCTTTTTCCACTTTGGCAACGCCATCAAACAGGGCGGCAATTTTATCCAGCCCCTCCTCGCGGGCGGTTTTGGCAAAATCAGCGTACATGCTTGTCCACTCAAAGTTTTCGCCCTCAGCGGCGTCTTTCAGGTTTTGCTCAGTTTTCGGCACAGCGCCGTCATGCAACAGCTTGAACCAAATTTTGGCGTGTTCCTTTTCATTAGCTGCGGTTTCCTCAAAAATGCGGGCAATCTGCACATAGCCATCCTTTTTGGCCTGGGAAGCGTAGTATTGATATTTGGTGTGGGCCTGAGATTCTCCAGCAAAAGCGGTCATCAGGTTTTGTTCGGTTTTGGTGCCTTTCAACTCTGTCATAAAATTGACCTCCTAATTTAATGAGAATTATTATTAGTAGATTATAGCACAATTTCTTGTTTTTGGCAATAGGTTATGGTTAAAAATTCCCATCTTTATTGGAAAAAAATCGTCAAAAAATGCTGTCAGAATGAGTAACGGCTTGACATCTGTCGGCATAGGGTGTATGATTAAAAGTGAAAGTGATTTGAGGAGGTTTGAAAATGGGAAAAACTAAAACGGTTAAGCTTGTGAACATTGTGGCGGCGGTTTTGTTTCTGCTGTTGCTGGTGGTGCATTTGGCCATTGGCAAATGGGGTGGATACGGTTCAATGCTGACAGTTGGCGATGTTTTTGTTATTCAGCCGGCTCTGGGATTTTGCACAGGCTATGCTTTTATGTTTGGGCTGTTTTATCTGCTGCAAGCCAGAATTGATTTAGTGGAGTCTGGAGGGCGGCATTGGCTACGTGGGATAATGCTGTTGATTACTGTTTTGATGTTGTTTGTAGTTTTGTTGATGATTGTGGGCGTTTTGAGTTATATTTGCCAAATTCATATATTTTCTTTTTCGCCAGGGGTTTATTCATTTTTGTTGGAGCTTTGCCAAACCGGCTGGGTTTGGGCTTTGCTTGGGGTGTACTGGTTTGTGCGTTTGAACACTAATCGGGTGGCGGAGCTGCCGGAGGAGGAATGATTGTGGGTAAAAAAAAACGGCTAAGGTTGTGAATTTGTTGGCGGCAGTTTTGTTTTTGCTGCTGTTGGCGGTGCATTTGTATATGGGCAGCAAGTGGCAGGAATGGCAGAACCATTTTGAACTTTTTTGGCAATATGTTGATGTTTATGCCGTTCGGCCGCCGCTGGGCTTTTGCACCGGCTATGCGTTGATGTTTGGCTTGTTTTATCTGCTGCGGGGGCAGATTGATATTAACAATAAGGGCCGCCGGCGCGTGCTGCGCTGGATTATGAGCCTTGTAACCGGCCTGCTGTTTTTGGGTGTTTTGTATATGGTTGGGATTACCTTGTCCTCCCAGGCCCAATTTGGCATTTTGCCATTTAATCAAACTGTGTATAACCGTTTGTATGCTTTGTGCAATGCCAACTGGTTGTGGGCGCTGCTTGGGGTTTACTGGTTTGTCAGCTTAAACGCCAATCGGGTGGCGGAGCTGCCGGAGGAGGAAGATGAGGAATGATTTTGCAGGAGCTTTGGTTGCAATATCTGGCCAAAACAATACCAACGCTGACTGTTTGGGGCGTACCTTTGGTTTGCCTGCAAATGCTGGGCGGCTTGCCGCCCTTGTTTAGCCTGGCGCAGGCTGTGCGGCGGGAAAACGGTTTTGACCGTTTCCTGCTTTGCCTGACGCCGGGCATTTTTATTTTAACAGTTGCCATTGTGCAGCCGCTGTTTTTCGGCAGCTTTTTGGGGGCCGGTTTTCCCTGGGCGGCGGAGCTTAAACAGTTTTTGTTTCAACCTCGGTTTTTTCAACTAACAATGGCTGTTGTGCTGGTGTTTGGTTTGCTAACTTTGCTTTACAAGCGGTTGGAGCAGGTACGCCAAGGGGCGGATTTTTCGGCTGGGCTGTTTTGGGCGGCCACTGGGGCGGAACTGTTTGCGGCTCTTTGCCTGTTGGTGCTGAGCACGGATTATTTTCTGCACGGCGCTCAACTGTTTGCGAGTTTGAGCGGGCAAGCGGTGAAATGGTTGGTTTACGGGCTGTTTTTGGTGCTGTATAAAATCGGAGTGTTGCTGCTCTGCCTGATTTGGCGGTTGCTGTTTAGCGAACGTTCCGGTCGGTTGCAAAATCCGCAACAACAAACATCAGCCAGCTGGCGGGTTAAAGGCCTGGGCTGGCTGATGTTTGCCGGGCTTTGGCAGTTTGCCGTGGTGGGCGGCTTGCGCCGGGACGGCGATGATTATGCCTGGGCCGAGTTTATAGTAGGTTTTATGGTTTTGCTGGCTATTTTTTGCTTTGTTACCAGCTTCTGGCCGCGCAGATAAGGCGGCGTTTTATGGATAACAAAAGTGATAGGAGGAGGTTACAATGCCCAAAGTTTCTTTGCGCAGCTTTGATTTGAAGCTGCTGGCTTTACTGTTTATGCTGATAGACCACATTGGCGCTTACTTTCCGGCCGCGCCGGAATGGTTCCGCTGGCTGGGGCGCATCGCTTTCCCGCTGTTTCTGTTCTGTTTGGTTTGGAGTTATCATTACACCCACAGCCGCTGGCGTTTTCTGTTGCGCCTGTATCTGATGAGCCTGTTTATGGCGGCCCTGCGCTGGTGGCTGGAAAGCCGTTGGCCCACGGAGGAGGGCTTTGGCAATCATAATATCTTTGTACCAATGCTTTTAACTTGTCTGCTAATCAGCACGATTGAGGCGTGGCAGGAAAACCCTAAACGCGGTGCGCTCTGGCTGGGCGGGCTAGCCCTCAGTCAGTTGCTTTATTTTCAACTGCCGGTTTTTCTGCCGCCGTTGCGCCATATCAGCGGCGATTTGCTGACAGGTCTTGTCCCCAATTTGGCCCTTTGTGAGTTTGGTTTTGAGTTTGTGGCCCTGGGCGTAGCGATGTATTTTTTGCGAGAACGCCCCCGGCAGCTGGCGGCGGTGTATCTGCTGTTCTGCTTGTACCAGTTCAGCGAGGAAATCCTGCATTTTGGGGAGGCGGTGCAGTTCTGGATGGTCTTGGCCCTGCCTTTTATGTTGGCCTATAATCAGCAGCGGGGGCCGGGGCTGAAATGGTTCTTTTATGTATTTTATCCGGCTCACTTGATTTTACTGTTCTGGTTGGCGAATTTTGTTCTGAAATGATGAGGAGGCGGCTTTGATGTTGCGTTTACACTATAATAAGGAAGATTTACGTAAAATGCGTTTTGATATGCATGTACACACAACAGCCTCAGACGGTGTTTTCAGCCCAACGGAGATTGTGCGGCAGGCAGAGGATTTGGGCCTGACCGGTCTGGCTATCACTGACCACGACACGTTGGACGGTCTGACTGAGGCCAAAGCGGCGATTAAGGAGAGCAGCGTGTCTCTGGTGTTTGGGGTGGAGTTGAATTGCAGCCTTGGGCCAGAGGAGAATGCGCCGGAGGTGCATGTGCTGGGTTATTTTTTTGACCCGGAAAATCAGGTTTTAAACGCTAAACTGCGGCAGTTGCAGGAGCACCGGCGGCAGCGTGGCCAGAAGATGTTGACCAGGCTGGCGGAGTTGGGTATGCCTCTGGATACGGCTATTTTGAATGATTACGCGGAAACCGGCTCTGTCGGCCGGGGGATGATTGCTCGCAAGCTGGTTGAAGCTGGTTATGTGCAGGATAAACGCGAGGCGTTTGCCAAATGGCTGGATGTTGGCAAACCGGGCTACGTGCCGCGTCTGCATTTGACGGTGCCGGAGGCGGTGCAGTTGCTGCACGGCGCAGGCGGGCTGGCGGTGCTGGCGCACCCGGCGCAATATAACAATGATGAGCTACCGGCTCAGCTGGCTCCCTTTGGGCTGGACGGGTTGGAGTGTCGGCACCCAGACCAGCCGGTGGAGCTACAACCGCGTTATCTGCAAATGGCGGCGCGGCTGGGGCTGGCGGTGACTGGCGGCTCTGATTGCCACACCGAGGGCTTGGGCGCTTACACGATGAACGGCGAGGAAATGCAGAAGTTGATGCAGCGTTGGTTCCGGCTTAAATGAAGCAAATATTTTTTGGCGTTTAATCCGGCGCGCCCATTTTCAGACGCACGATTTGGCTATTTTTGGCCCAAAGGTTGTTTGCCAGAGCCTGATTTTGTTTTTTTAGTCGTTGATTTTCCAGCCGCAAGTTGCCAACTTCCACCTGGCGGTTGCTTTCGGCTCGGTCCAGCAGGCGCAGTAGCACCCGGCGGGATAGCTTCATCTGCTCCAGCCTTTCCTCCAGCGCCTCCACTCGCTGCTGCAAAAGCTGTTCGGTGGGGCTGGGGCGGCGCTCGTCGCCAAAGCAGGGCAGAAGCTCCAGCTGGTAAACTTTTTCATTTTCCACAGGGTTCGGCCTCCTTTAAAAAATTTAGCTGTCAACAGTAATCAGCAGTAGTATATGCGGCTCGGCCGGATTTTATAGCCAGGTTGAACGGTCTAATTTTTTGCTTGAGCCAAAATAATATTGCTGTTTTTGCTTTTTGAGACTGATATTTTTGTAAATAAAGCAAAAAAAAATCTAAAGGACTGGACAAAAAAAGGATTTTAGGGTAAAATATAATCAACATAAAATTAAGTTAGTTTTTAAGTTATCGTGCAAGCAGAAAGGTTTGGGAAATTTTGAGGGAGGTGCGGCTATTGTCTGCAAAAATTGTTAAAGAGGGCCTTACTTTTGATGATGTTTTGTTGGTGCCTGCGGAATCGGGCGTGCTGCCACATGAGGTTGATATAAGCACGCGTTTTTCACGCAACATTTGTCTGAATGTGCCGGTTGTCAGCGCTGGTATGGACACGGTTACGGAATCTCGGATGGCGATTGCGATTGCCAGGGAGGGCGGCATTGGCGTTATTCACAAAAATATGCCGATTGAGGCACAGGCGGCTGAGGTTGACCGCGTTAAGCGCTCTGAGCACGGTATTATTATTGATCCGGTTTTTCTTTCGCCGGAAAATACAATTCAAGACGCGCTGGAATTGATGGCGCGTTACCATATTTCCGGTGTGCCGGTGACGGTGCAGGGCCGGCTGGTGGGCATTTTGACCAACCGGGATCTGCGCTTTGAGGAGGATTTCACCCGCCCGATCAAGGAGGTTATGACCACGGAAAACCTGGTGACGGCGCCGGCGGGCACTTCTATTGATGAAGCTCGTAATATATTGAAGCAGCACCGGATTGAAAAGCTGCCGATTGTGGACAAGGATTACAACCTTAAAGGTTTGGTGACCATTAAGGATATTCAGAAGATGGTAAAATATCCCAATTCCTGCAAGGACGCTAACGGCCGCCTGCGGGTGGCGGCTGCCATTGGCGTGGGCAACGGCACGTTTGAGCGGGCCCAGGCTTTGATTGAGGCTGGTGTGGACGCGCTGGTTATTGATACTGCTCATGGTCATTCCTTGGGTGTTATCAGCCAGGTGGCCAAAATTCGCGAGGCCTTTCCGCAGGTGGATATTGTGGCCGGCAACGTGGCCACTGGCGAGGCCACGGAGGCTTTGATTAAGGCTGGTGTGGACGGCGTTAAGGTTGGCATTGGCCCCGGTTCAATTTGTACCACGCGTGTGATTGCCGGCATTGGCGTGCCGCAGCTGACCGCAATTATGGATTCTGCCGAGGTGGCCGCAAAATATGACGTGCCGATTATTGGCGACGGTGGTATTAAATATTCCGGCGATATTGTGAAGGCGTTGGCGGCTGGCAGCAGCTGTGTGATGATGGGCAGCCTGTTGGCCGGTACCGAGGAAAGCCCCGGCGAGGTGGAAATTTACCAGGGCCGTAGCTTCAAGGTGTATCGCGGTATGGGTTCCTTGGCGGCGATGAAGCAGGGCTCCAAAGACCGTTACTTCCAGGAGAACGCCAGCAAGCTGGTGCCGGAGGGCATTGAGGGCCGCGTTCCCTACAAAGGCACGGTGGCCGATACTATTTACCAGATGTTGGGCGGCGTGCGCGCTGGTATGGGCTACTGCGGGGCGGAAAATTTGCCCGCCTTGCGGGAAAAGGCGCAATTTGTGAAAATCACGGCGGCCGGTTTGCTGGAGAGCCATCCGCATGATGTGCAGATTACTAAGGAAGCTCCAAACTACCATATATAATAAGGAAGTGATTTTGTGAACACAGGTATAGTTGGCGGCGCCGATGGGCCTACAGTGATTTTTGTGACCGGTTCATTGTCTGGCAGTTTGCTGCTGCTGGGCGGCGGTTTGTTGCTGCTGGCATTGGTTGGCGGATTGCTGTTTTCTGTGGCCAAGCGGCACAACGATTGAGCTGGGAGGGAGCTAATTGTGATTGCGACGATTGTTCTCTGGTTGCTATGTTTTGGTTTTGGCCTGGCTCTGCTGATTGGCAGCGTGGTATATGCGGTTATGAAGCATAAAGATGATTGAAATGAAAAATATAACATAGTCTCCTCAGATTATTTTTCTGAGGAGACTATGTTAGTTTGTATAATTGTGCTTGTCCATTCCAAAATTGCCTCGGCATTTTTTATAGCCTCCTGCGCGTGTTTTTCCGTCAAAAACAATTCGTTAGGGTAACGAATTGCCACTCCATAAGGCGTTAAGGCGTCGGCATAATTTCATTTCTTGCGTCATATAACAGCACTCCCTTTTGATAAACTTCATTTTCCACTGACGGCAAATTTTTTTTGGTTTCAAAATGGCTTTTGTTGGCGAGGATAATGTCTACCGGTCGCTTCTTTACCGTCCGAATGGCTTTGTAAGCTTTGGTTGTTTCCGCAGCTAAATCTGAAACCTCATCGGAAACAATAATATAAAAATCCAAATCGCTGTCGGCGGTGTAGGTTTGATTGGCGTAGGAACCAAACAGATAAATCTGAACCGGCAGCATCTGTTTTACAAAACATTGTTTGAGTTCCTCAATTTCGCGTATTGGCATTTCATTGCCTCCTTACTCCTTATATAATAAGTATAGCATTAACTGATTGAAAAACCAATAAAATTTTTTGCAAAAAATTGAAAAAAATTCTTAAAAGGGCTTGCAATAGGGTGGTAATTTGTGTTATGATAATAAACGGTTTGGTTTGCCTGCAAGCTTGCTTGCGCGTAAATCAGGCCGGCAACAAGCGATGAAGCGAGAGGTTGCTTTGGCCGGCTTTGCCTGCCGGTTAAGGGTTTTCCCGCTGAGCCAGTTCGTAAAGAATACGAGCGAAAAGGAGGTAAAAAAATGTCGCAACAAAAAATCCGTATCCGTCTGAAAGCTTATGACCACAAGCTGTTGGATGTGTCTGCTGTTCAGATTGTGGATACCGCTAAGAGGACAGGCGCAAGGGTTTCGGGGCCGATTCCGCTGCCCACTGAAAAGAGTGTGTACACCATTCTGCGCTCTCCTCACGTCAACAAGGACTCTCGTGAGCAGTTTGAAATGCGCACGCACAAGCGCTTGATTGACATCCTGGAGCCGACTCCTAAAACCGTCGATTCCTTGATGCATTTGGATTTGCCAGCTGGCATTGAAATTGACATCAAGCTGTAAATGAGGCTTTGAGTGGCTTTTGCTTAGTTTGAAGATGGGCCGAAAGCAAAACGAGGCTAAAAAGTGTGGATAAAAAAGAAACACACGGATTAGTGGTTTTGGCAAAGGGCCAAAATAAGGCGTTTCAAGCTGAGCTTCGAGCAATGCGGCTTTGGCATGGCCGTAACTCGGATTTTTAATTTTGGAGGTGTTAAAATGCCAAAAATGTTGATTGGTAAAAAGGTGGCAATGAGCCAGATTTTTACTGAAGATGGAAAACTGATTCCCGTAACGGTCATTGAGGCCGGCCCCTGCGTGGTATCTCAGATTAAAACCGCCGCCAACGACGGCTATGAGGCTGTGCAGTTGGGCTTTTGTGCTTTGAAAAAAGGCACCAAGCCGCAGATTGGCCATTTTGCCAAAAGCGGTATCACGCCGCTGCGCTACTTGAGAGAGATGCGCGTGGCTGACGCTTCGGCTTATCAGACCGGTCAGGAATTGAAAGTTGATATATTCGCTGCCGGCGAAAAGGTGGATGTGGAAGGCACATCCAAGGGCAAAGGCTTTGCCGGAACCATTAAAAGATGGCATTTCCATCAGGGGCCGATGAGCCACGGCAGCAAAAACCATCGTCGTCCGGCGTCTTCCGGCGCCAAGGGCCCTGCCCGTACCTTTAAGGGCAAGCATTCTCCGGGCCAGATGGGCGGCAATCGCGTGACCGTGCAAAATCTGGAAATTGTTCGTGTGGACGTTGAGAGAAACCTGCTTTTGGTGAAGGGCGCTGTGCCCGGCCCCAAGAAAGGTTTGGTTTATGTTAAGTCCGCCGTTAAATCTGCCGCACAAGAGTAGGCAAGAGAGGAGGGCAAAAAGATGACAAGTGTTCAAGTTTATAATATGGACGGCAGCGCAGTGGAAACGCTGGAGTTGAACTCCGCTGTGTTTGACCGTGAAGTTAATGCAGGCCTGATGCACCAGGCGGTTGTGCTGTATCTGGCCAGCCGCAGACAGGGCACCCAAAAGGCCAAAACCAGAAGCGAAGTTTCTGGCGGCGGCAAAAAGCCCTGGCGTCAAAAGGGCACCGGCCATGCTCGTTCTGGTAGCAGCCGCAGCCCCATCTGGCGCACCGGCGGCGTGGTTTTTGCACCCACGCCTCGCAGCTACGGCTTTAAGATGCCCCGCAAGCCGTGCGGTTCGGGTCATATTCAATGGTGGCCACTTTGGCCGGAATATTATCCTTATCTCTCTTAAAATCAATCAAGCGGTACATTCTTTTATGACCGCCACCCTTATGACGGGTTGTCATACGTCCCTGGTTGTTGCGGCCGCCGGTTTTGGTCAGGGGCTGCAGCAGGGAGCGCTCCGGAGTTGTAGCGGTAATTTCTTCAAAGGTAGATACCGTCATACCACGCCGGCCGGGCGAAGTGGGTTTGTAAACTTTAATACCCATATCTCACAATACCTCCCTTTTTCTTACAGACCGGAGAACATTTCAATACTATCGCCTTCGCGCAGTGTCACCACCGCTTTTTTCACGTCGGCGCGTTTGCCTTCATAACGACCCATCCGCTTAACCTTGCCTTTGGTGATGCGGGTGTTCACGCCCACAACCTTAACCTTAAAGGCTTCCTCCACCGCGTGAGCGATTTCGATTTTGTTGGCGTCCTTGGCAACGATAAAGGTGTATTTGTTCTCTTCAATCATACCAATAGTTTTTTCCGAAATCATCGGCTTGACTAAAACATCAGCGTAATTACGCATTAGTCAGCACCTCCTCCAAACGGGCCACCGCATCTTTGGTGATAATCAGCTGACGATGCTGCAACACGTTATAGGTGTTAACGCCGGAAACATTAACAGCTTCCA
>Ga0224740_10238_pt1 | contig 15285 bp, 12 predicted proteins | sample LIM_E_Water_Bulk_FD_161634 | JGI IMG/M metagenome (GOLD analysis project Ga0224740, IMG submission 161634) | Enriched cells from gastrointestinal tract of the lab mouse from Pacific Northwest National Laboratory (PNNL), Richland, Washington... | ecosystem: Host-associated > Mammals > Digestive...
TAGTATGTTCACCACCCAGGAGGAACGGGACAACGCCCAACGCAGCTATGTGATCGACCTGCCCACCACCGAGATCAGCGACTTTCCCGACCACCCGTTTAAGGTGAGGATGGACGAGGAAATGGAGCAGATGGTGGAGAGCGTCAGGGAGCGGGGCGTTCTTTCCCCCGTGCTGGTGCGTCCCATGCCGGACGGCGGCTATCAGATGGTGTCGGGCCATCGCCGCAAGTTTGCGTCGGAGTTAGCGGAACTGCCCACGGTGCCCTGTATCGTCCGGGAGCTGACCGACGATGAAGCCATCATTATCATGGTGGACAGCAACCTCCAACGGGAGCGCGTTCTGCCCTCGGAAAAGGCGTTTGCCTATAAAATGAAGCTGGACGCTATGCGACGGCAACAAGGAGAGCGCACAGATTTAACTTCTGTCCCACCGGGACAGAAGTTAGGAAAGACCTCAAGAGAGTTACTGGCGGACAATTCTCCTGACAGCAACACCCAAATCCAACGCTATATCCGCCTGACGAACCTTGTGCCCGAACTGCTGGACATGGTGGACAATTCTGTGCTGAAAGAAAAGGACACGCTGCAAATGGCCCTGCGCCCCGCCGTGGAGCTGTCCTATCTGCCGGAGAACGAGCAGAACGCCTTGTTGGAGGTCATGGAGAGCGAGGACTGCACCCCTTCTCACGATCAGGCAACTTGTCCTTGCAGACTTGCAGCGCGTAACGTCTTATGTGAAAGAGCATGAACAGGAGTTTATTTGTGATTGTCCCGGTCTGCTCCGCAAGGTCACAGACGGTAATCTGACGACTGCCGGACGTTCCAATCAGCACCGCCGTATCACCTGCTGCGGCATCTGGAATGTCCGTGACATCCACCAGCAGTTGATCCATACAGATCAAGCCGATGATTGGAGCTTCCGATCCTGCAATTAAGACCCGACCCTTTTCGCAGGACAAGTCGCGGGGAATACCGTCCGCATATCCGATAGACAGTACAGCGATCTTTCGGTTGCTTTCGGCCACATAGCCCAATCCATAGCCAGCGGCTTCCCCGGCATACAAATCCTTTACCAGCGCAACACGCGCTTTCACCGACAGAACAGGCCGTAAGTCTATCCGGCAGTTTTCCATATTTGCTCCCTGGCTCAACACACCGTAAAGGGCAATCCCTATTCTGGCATAGTCCCCCGCCAGCTCCGGGTATTGAAGCAGTCCATAACTGGACAGCAGATGGATTTTGCCACAGTTAAGACCCCGCTTATTCAAATCGCAGATCACACGGTCGAACGCCGCCGCCTGTCCCAGCGTGAATTTTTCCTGTTCCGCTGTCCTCACATCAGCGGCACACAGATGGGTGAAGATACCTGCTATGACAAGGTTTCTGTAACTGAATACACGGGCAATTTCTTCAATCGTCCGGGCTTCCAAGAGATGCTGGAAGATATTGAGGCCGGTTATGTGACAACCGTGATTGTAAAGGATATGTCCCGCCTGGGGCGTAACTATTTGCAGGTTGGATATTACACCGACACCTATTTTCCTGACCACGATGTTCGGTTTATCGCCGTAAACGATGGTGTAGACAGCGACCAGGGCGACGATGATTTTTCGCCCTTCCGCAACATCATGAACGAGTGGTACGCAAAGGACATCAGCCGCAAGGTACGCAGTTCAAAAAAACTGCGCGGCAACGCTGGCGACCCCATGTGCCCGCCGCCCTACGGCTATAAAAAAGACCCGGATAACCCCCGGAAGTGGATCATCGACGACGAAGCCGCCAAGGTCGTCCGCAGGATTTACCGGCTTTGCGTGGAGGGGAAGGGAATTGAAACCACGGCCCGCTTGTTGCAGGAGGACGGTATTTTGACCCCCACGCAGTATTGGGAGAGCAAGGGCATCCGCAAGGGCGGCAAAAAGAGCCAGGACACCCCCTGCAAATGGTGTAAGACCACCATCACCAAAATTCTGACCCTCCGGGAGTATACGGGTACTCTGGTCAATTTCAAAACCTACTCCAAGTCTTTCAAGAACAAGCGCCGCCTGGACAATCCCGAAGAAAATTGGGCTATCTTCCTTTTGTAGATAAAAAAGGTAAACGTCAAATCTCCCCGCATCGCATAAGGAAGGCCCTTGCCAATTTTTCACCTGGCAAGGGCCAAAAAATATTATGCTTTGCAGACCACTGGAGCGTTCCAGGGCAGTAGGAGCTGCACGACCTTCGGCTGAGCCAGATCCATCTCCGGGGCAGAGGACAAGAGCCAGGTCAGGTAGCGGTACGGGTCCAGCCCATTCTCAGTGGCAGTTTGGATGAGGGAGAAGATCACAGCACTGCTTCTCGCACCACTGGGTGTGTTGGCAAAGAGGAAATTCTTTCGGTCAATGACAAAGGGCTTAATGCTGCGCTCGGCCCGGTTGTTGCTGAATTCCAACCTGCCATCTTTCAGATAATTGAGCAGATAAGGCCACTGGTCTTTGAGATAGGTAAACGCCTTGCCCAGTGCGGATTTCGGTGCGGCGGTTCTGGTATTTGCCCATGCCAACATAGCGTCCAAAACAGGCTTTGCCTGCTTCAGCCGCTGGTCATAACGTTCTTTTGGGGAAAGGTCTGCCAGTCCTTCCTCAATTTTGAATAAGAGATTGCAATAAGCCAGTCCCTGGGCCGCAGAGCTGTTCTTGGCCTTTCCTTTCGGCAGAGACTTCATGGCCTCATCGAATTTCCTCCTGGCATGGGCCCAACAGCCAACCACGGTAATCTCATCTGGAAGGCTGTGGTATCCGGGGTAGCCGTCCGTATGCAGATACCCCTTGAAGCCAGCCAAAAATGTCTTCGGGTGGCAGGCGCTGCGTCCCGGCTGGTACTCGTACAGCACAATAGGCCGGTCGGTATCCCCGCTGGTGCGGTACAGCCACATATAACTCTTGCTCTGCGCCGTCTTGCCAGGCTCATGAAGTACCTGCAAGGTCGTCTCGTCCGCATGGAGCACCTCACGCTTCAGCAGTTCCTGGTGGAGCAGATTATAGACCGGCTTCAGCAGATGTTCCGCACCCCACAGCAGCCAGTTTGACATGGTCTGCCGGGACAGAGGGATACCCCGGTGTCTTAATTCCTGCTCCTGCCGGTACAGGGGAGAGCCCATAGTAAATTTCTGCACCATGAGATACGCTGCCGCCTCCGGTGTGGCAAAACTGCCAGGGATGAAATTCGGTTCTCTGGCCGCCTTCACCACGGGTGTCTCAATATTTTCTTTCTCACACTTCCGGCAGGCATAGGTGTAGTACCAGTCCTCCACCACGACCACTTTGGCTGGTTCCAGTTTCAGACGCCGGCGTACATCCTTGCCAATTTCAGTCATGGTCTCCCCGCATTCCGGACAGATCAGCTCTTCTTCCGGCAGACGGTGTTCCACTACTTCCACAGGCACATCTTCGGGCAGTTCATCCAGAGTGTACTCATGTTTCTTATGCCGCTTGTGAGAAGCCACGACGACTCTGCTGTCATCTTCTTGCGCGCCCTGGTCTGCATAGACCTCGGCTTCGTTAAACAACAGGCTTAGCTGCTCCATGACATCTTCTGAAGTATGTTCGCTGGTCATTCCAAACCGCTTCTGCCGGCTCAGACGTAACTGTTCCATGAGCCACTGAATCTGAGCCTGCATATTTTCGTATTCCGCACGAGGGATCGTCACGGTTTCCTCTGTGCTTTTAATCTGCTTTTCGTGCTTCTTCATGACCTAATTATACCATATTGCGCCGGAAAAGTACAGTATTTACAGCGGTTTGCTCAGTTTTATTTCATACTGAGTCCTTCCACCGGACGGTGTGCCTTTGGCTGCTCCACGCTCAGCCCCTCCATGAGCCACCGGTATTGCTGCGCACTCAACTGTTGTACCTCAACACCGTTCCTCGGCCACTGGAAGCTGCCGCTTTCCAGCCGCTTATACAGCAGCAGGAATCCATCCCCTTCCCAATACAGCGCTTTTATCCGGTCCCGCCGCCTGCCACAGAACAGAAATAATGCTCTTTGGAACGGGTCCATCTGAAACTGCTGCTGTACCAGGCTGGCCAGTCCATCTATCCCTCGCCGCAGGTCCGTGTACCCGCAGGCTATGTACACCGGGCAGCTGCATCCAAAGTCGTTCAGCATGATCTCAGTGTCTGGAGTATTGCCCGGATCATCTGCGTGTCTGCTCCAGGGTAAATCTCAACTGTTGCTCCTGACAGGCTTATTTTTGCTGTTGCGCCAGTGTTTGGAACCCTTTCTTCCTGGCACGTAATCTCTGCAAACCTTACTGTTTCTGCTGTGGTTATCATCTGCTGGTATAGTTTTCTCTGCCAATAATAGTATGTCTTCTCTGAAATCTCATGTTCCCGGCACCATGTACGGACGTTCTTGCCGCTGCTGCGGCATTCTGTGATTCGCTCCACCCATAATTGTACTCGCTGGGCGGCATTTAACCTCTGCAAGCTATGTTCCATTGCACTCCTCCAGTTCCCTAACCGACTCGGTTAGACTTGGTTGCATTTTCCCATATCTCGCTGTTTGGCAAAAGCCGCTGTTAGTTTTGACGCTTACTTCCCATATCTCGCTGTTTGGCAAAAGCCGCTGTTAGTTTTGACGCTTACTAAAAAAGATGCAGTTTCCAAAACCATTGCAAAACAACACTTCCTCCAAAAGAGTGGGAATATATCGGGCTGAAATCCCTCTATATCCCCACTCTATTCAAAGTTATCGACTCAGTTTTCCTCTACAGGTTCAAAACTTCCATGAATTTGATTCTGTTCGTAATAAATAAAACCCTCCCATCGCTTCCAGGTTTGGTTGAGTTCTCCTTGAAAGAACTGTTTCTCACCCGTACACATCCAAAATAGTTTCAGCCCTGTTGCAACAAGGAACTGTTCAAGATAGTCTTTCCTTATCAGTAATCCATCACATATCTCTGAAAGCGAGGCATCAAAACAAACAAGTTCTCCATCTGAATTAAAATAATAGCCATCGTGCTCCTTTTGCTCTAAATGCAGACAATCGATAATCTCTTTACAAGGGACGTCGAAAGATGTAGTATCGTCTTGCGATGCATCATATTCTTCTTCCCATAGTAGATGTGAATAGGCGGGTATGACTTTTACTCGAATCACATCGTCAGGAATGAGTCTTTCAACTTCTTGTTCAGCAACTTTGAATTCAAAGTCTCCTTCTTCCGTGTAAACAATCGATGGTAAAGCCACAGTTTCTTTTATAAGTTTCTTTTCGCCAACTTCAATTTCTGCTTCAAAGCAGCATGACTGAAAAACGCTTCGATAACCGGGTGACCAAGAATATTCCCTATTAAACAATTGGTATACATCAGGTCCACGAGGAAAATCTGTATCAAAGATTCCTGGAGCGAATTGCTTCTGGAGTACTTCAAACATTTCTGGAGCAACAAAATATCCATGGGCCATTAACCAGATTTCTTGTGAACCTTTTGAAAACCCTATAGTAGAACTATCAAATTTTTTGTTCTTAAATTTATCATAGAGATTAAGATTCACCCATTGAGTACCGTCTGAATCCACCAATACCAACTTGCCCGGAAGGTTATCAAAAAAGCTTGTTGGTTGTTTTGTCCATTCTCGAATCCCCAGATCTGATGGGAAAGATTCCGTTTGCAAAAACATTTCTTCTGTTGATTTCGGATATTGTATTGCTGGCAGGAAATCTGGTTTTAGAAAGTTAATATTAAGGGTAGGGTCAAAATCACGAACATAAGGTTCCCATGCGCCCTCATATGGATAGGGAGACTCGTTCCAATTTTTTAGTAAATGGGTATCAGATACCCTTGCCAAAATATTGTAAAACGTAATCCATTGATATTTCTTCCCTATGCGCTCGATTTTCTTGTTTTGGTGTCTGCTATAGTTGCGCTGAACTCGAAATCGATCGTAATCTCCAAACAACTGATCTGAGTAGCCGAGAGTGTCCCGTATATACTGCATCGCATAATGGTATAGATTCACTACATCGACTGCTTTAAATCTTTCCAAGGCTGCTTGAAATGTGTATCTGCCAAAATCGCCATATGTACCTGGACATTCCGAGTGATTGATTCGCATTGAGAAATCAATAGAATTGAATCCACTATGGGCATTTTCCTTATTATAATATTCTTGCTTTTCAACGTGAGGAATTTCGGTGGACCTATATGGTGGCCTGATTTTAGCCGCATCAATAAAATCCCAATCAGTCGGAGACTCATATATCCATCGCTCCAAAATTAATCTTGCATAATCACGCATCAGAATATCGGGATATACAGTTTCTTGATTGAAGACAAGATTATATACATACTCTGCCAATTCTCGATATCTATCTATTGCGATTTCACTGCGCTTTACACACGCACCAAACACGTTTCCCAATAATCTTTGAATCACATAAGGATCATTTACCTTCTCAAAACGCTGTAATAATGGTTTACAGAGAGAAAAGTTCTTCTTTAGCAACTCGATAGAGGCTTTAGAGGCTTTGTCACGAAGCCTACGGTTTGAGGATGTCAAAAGCCATGTAAATAAAATTAAGAGCAGTTCGGTGTTAGGTTCTGACAAACCATTCAGCAAATTACCTTCGTCAAAGTAGGTAACAAGCTGAAATAGACGTTCCTCCCTATTGGCTAGATCATTTATGTAGGTAGTCCACAAATAATCCCGTTGTGCAATAGGCTTATTTTCTAGGATGCTGTGTAAGAGGAGTGCATTCAGAGGATGGTTTTCTTTTGTGCTGTTTTCAATGAGTACTCTTAACACGCTACTCCTAGGGGCACCGTATTTATTAATATATGCGATAAAGTCCTTGCTATTAATGGCAGATGATTTTCTCCACAAGAACGATTTGATATAGCGGTCAGAAATATCGTTTTGGTCACTTTCATCAGTCACACAAGCAAAAATGGTTGTAAAGCACTCCTCGTGATAATATTCAGCATATAAGCTACAAATTATAATAAAAATATCGATATTAAAATAATTATTTATTTGGCCTTGCTCTATTTTTAGCAAATCATTTTGAACATAAGAGAGTAGTGCAGATTTGTCATGATAACATTTGAATATCTGTTTTGCGCATACAAAATCCTCCAGAAGATTGTACCCCAAATAATAAGATTCTGTATCAGATGCAATAATGCTGTTTAGGAGGCCAGAACGCTCTAATGCAGCTGTAAAAGGGATCTTTTGTGAGGAAAGTCCATAAGTATCCCAAAAGCGAAGCCCGAACAGTTCTGCTTTCGTAATATCCCAGTTTTTCTTGGCCAGACGAATTTCTGCTAACTCCTCAACAAGATGCTGGAGTATAGGAACAAAAACCGTGATCCCAACTGCCTTCTGCGCTTCCTCATCCGCTCGACTAATAAGCTGATCGAACAGGGTAAACATATCAAAATTTTCACCAGTGTAATGCTTGCAAAATAGCGTAAGAAACAGCGGGTTTGTCATCTCGGCTTGCAAAAAATATGACGGCACAAAAGGGATACCATAATGGTTTAGAAATGCCAATGTAGCCGCTATTGATTCCTCTCTAAAACCGCTATGAACGATATTTGAAATTTCATTTGTTTTAATTCCCTCAATAATAGAATCGTTGAAAACCAACCGCTCATAGCCAGAGCGAACTGAAATCACTATTTTTATATGCTCAAATTTGTTGATTCGAGCAACAAGTGATGGTAGACCTGTTTTCCAAATATCTCGATATGGGCTCTCATTGATCGCATCAATCAACAAACAAGTATAGCAGTTGGCCTGCGCTCCTAGTATCTCCAACTTGTGCAACAATGTCTGAAAGTTGAAATCAACTTCTAACTGTTGAGTAATTTGGATGGCAACTGGCTCAGCATTTAAAAAGTTATTGCCCAGCATTAATAAGGCATACTGACCCTCCTTGTTGAGCTTTTCCGCAGCATTTGCCAAGAGTTGCGACTTTCCTACACCCGCTTCCCCTCCTACAACAAGTATCTTCTCTCGAAGTAAAGTGCAACCAAGCGAATCCAGGCCAATGTTGTTTAAGACATCTATTAAATTCTCTAACTCGTAGATTTCGTTTGAAAGCTCATTCTGAACCTTATGGTCAAGCTCTTCTGCTCCCCTATAGTGCTCTTTCTTTTTCGCTATCAAATCACAAATTTTGGAGAAATCATCTGCACATTGCTTACTGAGGTTCTCAGACCATGAGAGGCAATTAGTAATTGTTGTGCGTGAAACATCATCTATTGACAAAATTTCACTAATTATCCTTTCCAAAGATTCTCTACAATCAGTATGCCTATCCTGCAGCTCTTTTAATTGTTCAATAACTCCTGCCTTTGCTTCATTAATTTGAGTCACCGCATTACTATTGCAAAGGAAAATGTCCAGTTGATTCTCTGTGCCTGTATTGACATTAAAATCGCCATTATACCTTGGCCCTAATGCGGCTAAACTCAACTGCAAACGTTCTTCAAACCATTTTGAAGTAAGATGCCAATAATCGAAATAATACCATGATGCAGTATCATTAATTAAAACTTGGTCAAGTATAGCCTGACCGGTAATAGGAACTAAAGAAATATTTTGGGCAGATAACAGATTGTAAATATCTTGGTATGATTTGCTGGATGTAGTTAAGTTTTTGTTACAGTATAAATATATAACATCCAACTCATCTGCATAGTACTGAATTGCTTTTTCGGCAGAATGCTTGATTTGCGAATAATCAATGGTGCTAAAGTACTTAGCTTGAAAGCTGATTCGCTGCCCTGTTTTTTCATGAAGAATTGGAACAATTTCAATGCCTGGATTGTTTGGATCAGAATGAAACAGCCCTTTTCCGTCAAAGAAAAAAGCATTGAATAAGTAGCGACACATATTTTCAAAAGCCGACCGTGTATCCGGATTACATACTTCAAATTGACTCCATGTTATGTTCAAAGTCTTTTCCTGGTCAGCCATTTTCTTTCCTCCAAACAGTATAAAACTGGGCAAAGTTCTCGTCTTTTTGATAGTCTAGATTTTAGAGCGTAGATAATCCATCACTTAAATTGTTGATCCATAACTTCTACATCATTTTGACTTTTAATCGGCTTTTATATCTGACATTAGCCTGACTAATGCCAATCTTTCCGCCGGATCAAGCCATAAGCGAAAGTCTGCTGCAATTTCAGGGTAAGCACTCACACCTCCGCCTTTACCCTGTTTTACACGCATCCCAACAGCATGTGTCCTCCTAATCCACAAAGAGGGCGTAACCGTTAGCGAGGTCGTATGGGCCTGTTGAATCAGATCCTCGCAGGCTCTATCATCAAATTCTCCGTTCATATCATTTTCCCATTGACGAAGGAACTCCAAAGTATTACGGCTTCGCATCCAGCTTTGAATGATATACCCAGGGGAATCCTTTGAGTATTGTCTTGCCAATTCCGTCAACGACACCATATCCCCATAGATTATGCCTCGGATGTAACGGCGTATGATTTCCGTATGACTCCTAATCCTTTGAGTTGTCCGTAGCTTTTCTTCATCCAGCGAATCGTAAAAAGTCTTTCTGTGAGTGTCTGCAAAGTCCTTATCTAACAGTCCCTTCCCAACAAGCTGATCAATCGCAGACTCATAATGGAATGCAATGCGTATGTATAAATCGTTCATTTCTTCCGGCGTCATGATTCAACTCTCCCCTTTTTCTTCCAGTATAGCAGAAAAAGCGAAATTTGGGTAGTCTTAATTTATTTGAAGAGATGGGGATTGATATCTGGACGTTTTTCTGGGATGTCCAGCTTTGTCATAATCTACATTACATCGGCGCTCCCGCTCAAACTGAGCCTCCATATATGTTTCCACGCCAACAATTGGTATATATTTTGCATTAGCTAGGAGTTTGTCCACTGCTGCTCTGCCCCACTTCGGATTACCAGATGGGGAAAGGATGCCCGTTGCGTAAAGCATATCTACAATTTTCCCTAGACTGGCTCCGGCAAGATAGTATCCAAATATACTACGGACAACATCTGCCTTTTCCTCATTGACAATGATTTCCTCGTCGATTAAAGCGTATCCATACGGAATTTTCATGATGGCCTCACTCCCTTAAACATGAATAAAAGCAGGTTTGAGAAAGAAGAATTTCACTCGAGCCTGTATAGCGACACCACTTGATATGTGATTATAACCAATTTATGGAACAGTTTTTCGGCTTATTAGCCAAATATTGATTAAATCTGCACATAAGTAGCATTACAAACAATGTTTGTCTACCCTTTGAAAACCACCATGAGGCCATCATCGACAAGACCACATGGGAACAGGTGCAGAAGCTCCGGGAGGGGACAAAGCGCCGGAAGCCCAAGAACACCGAGAAGAATATGTTCGCCGGTCTGCTGTACTGCGCCGACTGCGGCCATAAGCTGCATTACAACATCAACCATCCCAACAGCTCCATTGAGTATTTCAACTGTTCCAACTACCGGGGCAACCGGGGAACCTGCAACGAAACCCATTATATCCGGGCCGACTCACTGGAACAGGTGGTGTTACTGGAACTCAACCGCATGGTCAGCTACCTGAAAAACCATGCCGAGGAATTTGCCGAGCTGCTGGCTCAGAAAACCACCAAGGACTATGAGAGGGAGAGCAGGAACAGACGGCAGCACCTTCAGGAGTTGATTGCCAGGAATAAAGAGGTTGACCGGCTGTTTGAGCGCATTTATGAGGACAATGTATCGGGTAAGCTGACGGATGAACGCTTTATGAAAATGTCCCAGCGGTACGACGAGGAACAGCAGCAGCTCAAAAAGGACATTGAGGAATTGCAGCGCCAGTGTGATAGGGAGAACGACCGGGCTTTCTGTAAGGAGCAGTTTTTGAAGGCGGTGCGGAAGTTCATGGAGATGAAAACGCTGACGCCCACCATCCTGCATGAGCTTGTAGAGCGCATCGACGTGTATCAGACCCAGGGCCGGGGAAAGAACAGGACGCAGCGCATCGTGATCCACTATAACTTCATCGGCGTCCTGGACTTGCCGGAGGTAGAGGAATACCCGGAGAACGTGGTGCTGGACAGCCGCCAGGGTGTGGCGATTGAGTATCTTGTTGGCAAGGCCGGGTAAAGAAAACGGAGCGGCCCGAAAGCCGCTCCACCGGGGCAGACCGCCCCGTAGAAATAGCAAAGGAACAGCCTTTCGACTGTTCCTTTACATACGAATGTTCAGTTGCGTTATGAACACTCGACATGGTTGCGGGGACAGGACTTGAACCTGCAACCTCCGGGTTATGAGCCCGACGAGCTACCAATTGCTCTACCCCGCGATATGGTGCCGGAGACCGGGGTCGAACCGGCACGGGATTACTCCCACGGGATTTTAAGTCCCGGGCGTCTGCCAATTCCGCCACTCCGGCATGGGTGGCTTCCGGTCTTAGAATGCTTGAATAGAGTACCATAATTTTGACCATCTGTCAAGAAAAATTTTTTATTCATTTTTTCGTATTTGTAGGAGTACAATACATGTTGGACAAAAGAGGAAGAAAAAAGTAGAAGGATGAGGCCATATCGGTTAAAGTTGAGTTGTCACACTTAACACAACCGAGAGGAGGCCACATCCTTCATGAGAAAGAGTATAACACAGGACATGGCATACAGACAATCCCTAATGAAATATGCGGAGAAATATGGTGTCAGCCGGGCCAGCCGGAAGTACAACAAGAGCCGGTCCTATATCTTTTTCTGGCGTGCTCGCTGGGATGGGAGCGTGGAGTCCCTGGCCTGCCAGTCCCGGCGTCCTCACAGTCATCCAAACCGGCATACCGAAGCGGAGCTGAAGCTGATCCGGGACATGCGCCGCCGCAATCCGCAGCTTGGCCTGGTGGAGCTGTGGCACCGCCTGAAACAGCGCGGCTACACCCGCCGGCCTGAGAGTCTGTTCCGAGTCATGCGCAAACTGGGGATGTTCCCACAGGAGAAGAAGAAAAAGGCTTATACGCCAAAACCTTACCAGCAGATGACTCGTCCAGGAGAAAGGATCCAGGTGGATGTGAAGGTCGTTCCCCGCCGCTGCATTGCTGACCCGGAGCTGCGCCTGTTCCAATATACCGCCATTGACGAGTTCTCCAGACTCCGTTTTCTGGCCGCCTATCCGGAGCAGTCTACCTACTCTCCCGTCATTTTGATGGAGGTAGATTTTTCGCCCCAGCACTTCGCAGTACACAATGCGGTCCAGGGGGACCACCTCACAGCCGGCCCCCCGCTGGATCAGGAGGTCCCTGGCGGTCCTCCGCTCCAGGGAGCGCAGAACTCGGTCCATGGTCCGGCGAAAGGCGGCGCGGTCCAGGGGCTTGACCAGATAGCCGCAGGCCTCCACGTCGAATGCGTCAAAGACCAGCTCCTTCAAAACCGTCACAAAGACCAGCAGGCTGTGATCCCCCCGCCGGCGGAGCAGCCGGGCCGTCTCCATGCCGTCGGGCGGGTCCATCTGGATGTCCAAAAAAATCACGTCAAAGCGGCCGGACCACTCCAGCAGGGCGTCTCCGCCTGAAAAGCGGCTGACCGAATAGGCCGTGATCTGCCGCTCCTCCATATAGCCTGCGAGGCGGGCGGCAAGGTCCTGGGACATCCGGGGCTCGTCGTCGCAGATCGCGAATTTTATCATGTTCACCACCACACTTTCGACCAGATTAGCAGAAGCGGACCGGGTGGGCAAGGTCCGTTGTAACGGAATGTCCAAAATATGTCACGAAATGCGAGCCCTTTGAAACGACCAGCGGAGCGGCCACGGCCGCCCCGCTTATCCTTGTCTAGGTGTGCGAAAAAGATAACCTGATTTCCAGTCTGTCCCCTGTGATCTGTGCGAATACCTGCCCGCCCATCCGCTCCATCAGCTCCCGCACGATGGACAGTCCCAGACCGGCCCCGCCCTTTGCCCGGGCGGGGCTGCTCTGGTAGAAGCGGTCAAACAGGTGCTCCGGGTCCGGCCTGGGGCCGGGGAGCAGCTCGTTGGAGAAGCAGATCACCCCGTCCCCGCCGGAGATGGTCAGCCCCCCGCCGCCGTGGCGCAGGGCGTTGACAATCAGGTTCCGGTACACCCGGCCCAGGGCCTCCCGACTGGCCCAGACCGCCATGTCCTCCCGGTCAAACCGCAGCTCCGGCTCCACCCCCGCCGCCTCCAGCTGGGGGTAAAGCTCCGCCAGGGCGTCCCACAGGGGCGGCAGAGCCGCCATGCTTTCACATTCCAGCGGCAGGGAGCCGCCCTGAAGGCGGGTATAGAGGAACAGCTCCTCCAACAGCCCCTCCAGCTCCTTCAGCCGCTTGCCCACGATGGCCAAATACTCCGCCTGACGCTCCGGCTCCCCCTCCAGCAGCTGCAAGTAGCCCATGGCTCCGGCCAGTGGGGTGCGGATGTCGTGGGAGATGCAGGCCATGGTGTATTTCAGCTCCTGCTCCCGCTTCTGGGTCTCCAGACGGAGCTGCCGCCCCTCCTCCAGCCGGGCGTTCACCGCCCGGCACAGCCGCCGGGGCGGGGCGCCGGACATCCCCACCGTCAGGCGCAGATTGCTCTCCGCCGGGGTCTCCTCCAGCACCCGGGCCATCTCCAGCATTTGGGTACGGTAGGCCCACAGGCGGGTTACCGCGAGTCCAAGAGCGGCAAGGGCCAGGATCAGGGCAGGCAGCACGGAAATTCCTCCTTAAATATCCCGTTTCTCCATAGACAACAGGCTTCCGATTCCGTAAATGGCGGCCCATGTAAGGGTACAGGCCAGAATCATCCAACCCTGGGTAATACCGTTCTGAGGTACATAGACGCTCTTTACCACAGAGGAGAGGAAAAACTGCTCCAGGGGAGGCCAGTGCAGCAGCTTGCCCAGCGCCCCCACAAAGGCGGCCGTCAGCCCGCTCCCGGCTACCAGAGACAGAATGATCCCCAGGGTGGTGCTTCTGGTCAGCAGAACCAGGGCCAGGGTCATCAGAGCAAACGCCCAGTGGGGCAGCCACATCCAAAGGGTATACCGCCAAATCTGCGAGATGGAATCCGGCACCGGGTACATATGGATCAGCACTGGGGACAACAGTATCAGCAGGACGGATAAAACGGTAATGATCCCACTGTAAATGCCTGCCAAAGCAACTTTTGAAAGGACATAATCCCGGCGGCGAGGATTGACACAACAGATATTTTTGATAAATCCGCTGGAAAAATCGCCGTTTACAAACAATGTCATTCCAATCCCGGTCATGACCAGCAAAAAGCCGCTGCCCAAGCTTTCATGCATAAAGTCCAGCTGTGACATATTTTGGATGTACTCGCTCATCATGCGGTCGGACTCGTCGATTTCTGCTCCCTGTTCCTCCATAGCGGCCAGGGTCTCCGGGTCGGAGAGGGAGCGGGCCATAACGGTCACCAGAATCAGCAGCAGCGCCGTAATGCCCAGTACAATGTAAAAGCTCCGGCTTTTCAGCAGCCGCCGCAGGTCCATACGCAGCATATTAAACATGATCGTTTCCTCCCATCCGCTCCAAAAAATAGCCCTCCAGGTCCTGCCGGTGCAGGCCCATCTCCTCTACCGCAATCCCCGCCTGGGCGAGAACCTGCCCCACCGCCCTGGTATCCGCGGCTTCGTAGATGCGAATCTCACCCTCCGGCCGCATCTCCCAGCGCTTCAGATGGAGCTCACGCTCCAGCAGAGCCGCCGCCATCTCGGGCTGGCTCGGGCGCAGGTGCAGGTAGTCGGTGCATTTCTGCTCCAGTTCCACGGCGGTGATCTGCTCCACCATCCGTCCCTGCTGGATGATTCCATACCGGGTGGCAATTTTGCTCAGCTCCCCCAGAATGTGAGAACTGACCAGAATGGTCAGGCCCCGCTCCCGGTTCAGCCCCAGGAGGAGCTCCCGCATCTCCCGGATGCCCTCCGGGTCCAGGCCGTTGATGGGCTCGTCCAGCAGGAGCAGGTCCGGCCCGCCCAGCAGGGCCAGGGCCACCCCCAGCCGCTGCTTCATGCCCATGGAGTAGTGGCGCACCGGCTTTTTTTCCTTCGGGGACAGGCCCACGGTCTTCAAGATTTCCCCCACCTGCCGCTCCGGATTGTCCAGCCCCAGCAGGGCGGCGTAGAGCCGCAGATTTTCCCGGCCGCTCAGGTCGGGGTAGAGCCCCGGCTGTTCGATGAGGGCCCCCACCCGGCGGCGGGCCACCGAGTCCCTGACCGGCTTGCCGAAGATCAGCGCCTCCCCCTGGGTGGGCCGGGCCAGGCCGCACAGGAGCTTTAGCGTGGTGGACTTGCCCGCGCCGTTCTG
>Ga0224740_10239_pt1 | contig 15273 bp, 22 predicted proteins | sample LIM_E_Water_Bulk_FD_161634 | JGI IMG/M metagenome (GOLD analysis project Ga0224740, IMG submission 161634) | Enriched cells from gastrointestinal tract of the lab mouse from Pacific Northwest National Laboratory (PNNL), Richland, Washington... | ecosystem: Host-associated > Mammals > Digestive...
AGTTCCGTAAGACAGCGGTTCAGCTCGCTCTCTATTGTAATCCCGTTGCTTTGCAGCTGCCAGCCATGATAGGCCGTGCCGTCATAGGCCACCGTCAGGCGCACCCGCTTTTTTTCCATAATGCCCTCTTCTCCGGATGGCTTTCCGCATCCCTTTCTCGGTGTGTCAGAACCGCCGGACTGCGGTTCTGCCCGGACCAATGCCCTATCTGTCTACAACAGCACTCCCACCGCTACCTTGCAGCCCAGGTACAGGAGAAGACAGAGATATGCCAGTCGATCCCTGCGCTGATAGACCAGCGGCTTCATCTTCGTGCGCCCCTCGCCCCCGTGGTAACAGCGTGCCTCCATGGCCATGGCCAGATCATTGGCCCGGCGGAAAGCGGAGATAAACAGAGGGACCAGCAAAGGCACCATGGCCTTGGCCCGTTTGATCAGATTGCCGCTCTCAAAATCCGCTCCCCTGGCAATCTGCGCTTTCATAATCTTGTCCGTCTCCTCCAGCAGGATGGGGATAAAGCGCAGGGCGATGGACATGATCATGGACACCTCGTGCACCGGCACTCTGAAAACTTTCAGAGGACGCAGCCCTTTCTCCATGCCGTCCGTCAGATGATTGGGGGTGGTGGTCAGGGTCATAATGGAGGAGCCGATGATCAGATAGCACAGCCGCAGTGCCATAAATACCGCGTTGTGCAGTCCCTCCCGGGTGATGTTCAGCTTCCAGAGGCGCACCAGCGTCTCACCGGGGGTTAGAAACAGATTGAACGCCACAGTGATCAGAAGCAGGAACAAAATGGCCTTCATGCCCCGTACCATGAATTTGAAGGGCACATGGGACAGCCCGATCACCAGCGCCAGAAAAAGTGCTCCCAGCACATAGCCCGCTATATTTTCAAACAGAAACAGGGAAATGATATACAGCATGGTCCCCGCCAGCTTTACCCGGGGGTCCAGCCGATGGATTACGGACTCTGTCTGATAGTATTGTCCCAGGGTTATGTCTCTCAGCATATGGTAACTCCTCGTGTCATAATCTCTGTCCCTTCCTCTGCCCGCAATGGCTCCCCTCTTTTCCCAGCGCCTGCAGAATCCGGTCTGCCGCCTCCTCCACGGTGATGGCGTCCACATCCACCGGCAGCCCCTCTTGGTGCAGCGTGCGCAGGATATATGTCACCTGGGGAGCTCCCAGGCCCATCTCCTCCAATTCCCGGCAGCGCCGGAACACCTTTCGGGGGACATCGTCATAAATAACCTTCCCATGATTCATCACAATGATCCGGTCCACATACTCGGCCACATCCTCCATACTGTGGCTGACCAGCAGGATCGTCATATTCGTCTGGGTCTGCAGTTCTTTGATCTGATCCAGAATCTCCCTGCGGCCCTTGGGGTCCAGGCCGGCAGTGGGCTCATCCAGAATCAGGATTTCCGGCTGCATGGCCAGCACCCCCGCAATGGCCACCCGGCGTTTCTGGCCGCCGTACAATTCAACGGGGTACTGGTGTACAATTCCTCCGACAGCCCCACCCTGGCCAGGGCTTCCCGGGCCCGCCGCTCCACTTCCTCTTTGGGTAGTCCCAGATTTCTGGGTCCAAAGCATACATCCGAGAACACGTCTACCTCGAATAGCTGGTGTTCCGGGTACTGAAAGACCAGTCCCACTTTGCTGCGCAGTTCCTTCCTGTCAAATCCTTTGGCGTCAATATCCTGTCCGTTAAAATAAATATGTCCCTCGGTGGCCCGCACCAATCCGTTCAAATGCTGCATAAGGGTGGACTTTCCCGAACCGGTGTGGCCTATGATTCCTATGAACTGCCCTTCCGGTATGGTCAGACAGATGTCCTCCAGCGCCCTCTGAGGCAGGGGGGCGTCCGGGTCATATACATAACTCACATGCTCAATGGTCAATCCCATACTGCGCCTCCTCATCTGCCTGTACACCGCCGGTTTCGCTTTTCCCATGGGGCCATTCACAGCTCTTGAGCGCTGTCACCAATTCCTCAGTGGTGAGAATTCCCTGGGGAAGAAGGATTCCCCTTTGCTGCAATTCATGGGCCAACAGCGTTACCTGGGGCACATCCAGCCGCAGCTTCTGCAATTCCTCCACCCGGGAAAAGATTTCCCGGGGCGTTCCCTCCATGGCGACCCGCCCCCGGTCCATGACATATACATGGTCCGCGTGGATCACTTCTTCCATATAGTGGGTGATCAGGATCACCGTGACCTTCTCCCTGCTGTTTAGCTCCCTGACGGCCCGGATCACCTCTTTGCGGCCGCTGGGGTCCAGCATGGCAGTGGGTTCGTCCAGCACGATACACTGGGGACGCATGGCCAGCACTCCCGCAATGGATACCCGCTGCTTCTGGCCGCCGGAAAGTCTGTTGGGCGAGTGGCTGCGGTATTGGTACATGCCCACGGCCCGCAGACTCTCTTCCACTCTTTTCCAGATCTCCTCCGTGGGAACGCCCAGGTTCTCCGGACCGAATCCCACGTCCTCCTCCACCAGTTGGCCGATAATCTGGTTATCCGGGTTCTGGAACACCATCCCCGCCCGCTGGCGGACGGCCCAGACCTGTTCCTCCTGGCTGGTGTCTATGCCGTCCACCCATACCGTACCCCGGGTGGGCTGCAGGATGGCGTTCATATGCTTCGCGAGGGTAGACTTGCCCGAGCCATTGTGTCCAACGATGGCGATAAATTCTCCCCGCCGGACTCCCAGCGAAACATCGTCCACCGCTCTGTTGACTCCCTCCACATTGCCGTCCTCGTCCCGTCTCAAATATTCATATATCAGATTTTTCGTTTTTACAATACTCATGGGCTCTTACCTCGATTTCCTATTTTACTAAATTTAGCGTTCTTTTACAACTAAAATTTTGACGGGTGAATCGGGGCATGCTATAATATCCGCAAAGGTGGTGGAAAACAATATGAATCAGAGACGAAATGCACTGTTGAAAGGACTTGCCGCCATAGCCGCGGTGATTGTCATATGTATCAGCCTGGGCCGGATCATTGGAATCGGCTCCCAGACCCTGGGAGACATCGCTCGGGAACACCCGCAGCCCACGGCAACGCCGAGGAATGAAGAAAACACAGAGAGCCTTGGCAATGGAACCCCGGAGGGTACAGGGCCCGGCGAAAGTCAGGGAGCCGAAGGAAACACACGGCCCGAAGGAGAATCGCCGGGAAGCACTCTCTCAGATGTGGCGGGCTCCCGAGATCCCTCATATGATATACAAAACACTCCGGCACCAGGTGGGGATGTAATGACGGATAACTTGCAAAATATGACAGAAAGCGACGGCCTCCTCTCTCTGCCCGGCCTGGCCCTGAATGGGGAATTCATGGCCGATGCCAGGATTACCTGGGAAGAGGGATTTTACTACGAGCCCCTCTCCCAGGGACTGGCCGATTATATAACAGGTGTATCTTATCCCAAAGATCTGGAAAAACCGGCGATTGCCGTAAGTGACCTGTGCTACATCCATGTACTTTACAATGATTTTGAAGGGAATCCTGCGGAAGGAGAGCTGATCTGCAATCAGGCCATTGCACAGGATCTTGTAGAAATATTCCACGAGTTGTACAAGGCAGAATATCAGATCGAAAAGATCCGGCTTATCGACGCCTACGGTGGGGACGACGATCTGTCCATGGCCGACAACAACAGCTCCTGCTTCAATTACCGGGTGGTGTCGGGCTCCTCCAGCCTGTCCAGACATGCCTATGGACTGGCCATTGATATCAACCCCCTGTACAATCCCTATATTACCTACAATAAGGATCAAACCATCCATGTATCTCCCGAAGCCGGAGAAGACTATGCGGATCGGAGTAAGTCTTTCCCTTATAAAATCGACGAAGAGGATTTGTGTTACCGCCTGTTTAAGGAGCATGGCTTTACCTGGGGCGGTGACTGGAATTCCTGTAAAGACTATCAGCATTTTCAAAAGACGCCTTAAAGCGCCTTTTGAATGATGGCTTTCGCCTCTTCCTTTTTCAGAACCTTGCCATAAGAAACTACCTTTCCATTCACCACCAGCGCCGGGGTTGTCATTACTCCATAGGCGGCAATCTGCGCAAAGTCTGTCACATGATCTATACAAGTGTCCATTCCCAACTCCGTCAGGGCGGCCCGAACAGCTTCCTCCAGAGCGTTACACTTGGCGCAGCCGCCTCCCAGCACCTTAATCCCGGCAGCGGCCTTCAGCTCTTCTGCCTGCGTCATCGCTTCCGGGGTAAAGTTGCCGCAGCAGCAGGATTTTGCTTCTTTCTTTTTCTTTCCAAACAATTCCATAGATTTTTCCTCCTGGTATTTATATCAATATAAACTGGAACATATTAAACAGGTAACCGACAAGGATAATTCCGATGGTACAGATACCGATAAACAGGGCCACAGCTTCGGTTTTACCGCTTTGCGCAGCATAATCAAGGACGGTAAACTTAATGTGGTGACAGCCATCATAAACGCCAAAATCGTTCCGAGCTGTGCCCCCTTATAAAGCAGGGCTTCCGCCACAGGAATCGTACCAAATATATCTGCGTACATAGGAATGCCGACCAAGGTGGCGAAGATAACGCCAAACGGATTGCTGCCGCCCAATACAGCTTCGATCCAGCTTTCCGGTATCCAGTTATGAATAAATGCACCAATGCCCACACCAATCAAAATATACAGGAATACTTTTTTGAAAGTGGAGGCAACCTGTTCTATTGCGAACCGAACCCGTTCCCGTGCCGTCAGTACAGGAGTTTCTATATCTACCCTCCCGGCCTTGCGGATAAAATCTTCCACATAAGGCTCCATGTGCAATCTCTCAATTATTGTGCCGCCGACTACGGCAATTACCAGCCCCACTGCTACATAGACAACGGCGACTTTCCCACCGAAAATACTCATCAGGAGGACAAGGCTTCCCAAATCAACCATAGGGGATGAAATCAGAAAAGAGAACGTAACCCCCAGCGGCAGCCCGGCGCCGGTAAAACCGATAAACAAAGGAATGGACGAGCAGGAACAGAAAGGCGTCACGGTACCCAGCAGGGCAGAGATGATATTCGCAGCTATACCGTGAAACCGGCCTAATATCCGCTTGCTTCGTTCCGGCGGGAAATAGCTTTGAATGTAAGAGATCATAAAAATCAAAAGGCAGAGCAATGCGGTGATTTTCAACACGTCATAAAGGAAGAACCGGATGCTTGCCCCTACACGCTCCTCCATATCCAAACCCAGCATAGATAGACCTCTGCCAATCAGTTCATTCAGCCACTTCATACCTAAGATCTGGCCCTGGATAAATTCCCATAAACCCATAAAGAAACCCCACTTTCATTTATCGGACAACACATCCATCTTCATCCGGTGTTGTAATATCCAGCAATAGCTTCACTGCTTCATCCCTGCCGGCCTCACTTAAACGGTAATGGGTCCATTTTCCCTCTTGCCGGCTGACCACAAGCCCGGAGTCACATAGAATTTTCATATGATAGGATAAGCCCGACTGTGTTAAATCCATTGGTTCCTGCAAAACACAGGCGCATTTTTCACCGCTTCGCAGCTGTTCCAGAATGGCAAGCCGTTTGGGATCACACAGGGCCTTGAATACTCTTGCGCTTTTTTGGTATGCTTCCACACATTCACCTCAAATCAAAATTTATTGATATGAATAGTATATGCCGCAAGACATCATTTGTCAATAAATTTGGATGATAAAAGAGGAATGGATTTGACACCATTCCTCTTACTTATTACTTTCTGTCAGTTTATACCAACTCCAGAATAACCTCCATGGCCGCATCGCCCTTGCGCTGGCCGATCTTCACGATCCTGGTGTAACCGCCTTTGCGGTCTGCGTACTTGGGAGCGTACTCATCAAACAGTTTCGCAACCAGATCAACTTCCTTGGTGTTGCGCTTTCTGCCTGCAGCCTCCTTGGGAACGTCCACCACGGGATACAGCACTTTCAGCATCTGGCGGCGGGCATGAAGCCTGCTGGGAAGATCCTTCTTGATCTCCTTCTCCACTTCATCATAAACGGTAACGGTAACGCCGTTCTCGATTCTCAGGATCTTGCCGTCCTTGTCGCGGTGAGTCTCGGACAGTACAGCCTTGGTATCCTTGTCAACGATCTGCTTTACCCTCTTGCCGTCCTTGTCCTTACGGGCAACCTTGGCAGTCACGGTAACGGTCTCGAAGTTATCCTTCTCTTTGACCGCCATGGCCACCAGGCCGTCAGCGATCTTCTGAACCTCTTTGGCCCTGGCCTGAGTGGTAACGATCCTGCCGTTTGCGATCAGGGCTGTAACCTGATTCCTCAGCAACGCTTTTCTCTGGGAGGAGGTCCTGCCCAGCTTTCTGTATTTTGCCATAACGATATTTCCTTTCTCCATTCATGGTACACCCGGCCACGCTCTTCGGACTTACATACCGGATGCAGTTTCATTTCCACAAAGAGTTACGGTCCCTCCATGCCGATAGGACTTACTGAAGGGACAAGATATTGCGTTACCCAACATTCAGACTGCTTCAGCCCGCAAAGAATCGCCATAAGGCGATCCCACAAAGAATCACCTTAAGGCGATTCTTTGGAAGCTGGCTGGAACTTCTTACAGGATGTCCTTTATCCTGTTAGAAGTTACCCAGCTTCAGTCTTCGCTGGGATTAAGCTGCAAGCCTAATTCCTTCAGCTTTGCCAGCACTTCCTCCAGAGACTTGCGTCCCAGATTCCGCACCTTCATCATATCTTCCGATGTTTTGTTGGTCAACTCTTCCACCGTGTTGATACCCGCCCTCTTCAGGCAGTTGTAGGAACGGACGGAAAGTTCCAACTCGTCAATGCTCATCTCCAGCACTTTCTCTTTCTCGTTGTCCTCTTTCTCAACCATAACCTCCGCGTTCTTCGCATTCTCGGACAGGTTGATGAAAAGACTCAGATGCTCGCTGAGCACCTTGGCGGCCAGGCTGACAGCCTCGTCCGGAACCAATGTGCCATTGGTATGGACATCCAGTGTCAGCTTGTCAAAATCCGTGATCTGGCCTACACGGGTATTCTGTACAGTAACGTTCACTCTCTCTACAGGTGTATAGATCGAATCAATGGCAATCACGCCGATGGGTAAATCTTCGCGTTTGTTCTTATCGGCACTCACGTAGCCTCTGCCTCTGGTGATGGTCAGTTCCATGTACAGCTTGGTATTCTTACCGCTGAGAGTGGCGATCACCAGATCGGGATTGAGAATCTCTATGTCCTGATCTACCTGAATATCGGAGGCCCGCACCACGCCCTCGCCTTCGTACTCGATATACGCGGTCTTTACCTCATTGGTCTCGCTGTTGTTCCTGATGGCCAGACTCTTGATATTCATAATGATTTCCGTCACGTCCTCTTTCACGCCGGGGACGGAACTGAACTCATGTAATACACCCTCGATCTTCACCTGGCTCACTGCCGCACCGGGCAGAGAGGAAAGCATGATTCTTCTCAGGGAGTTGCCAAGCGTAATGCCATAGCCCCTTTCCAAAGGCTCCACTACGAATTTACCGTATTTTTTGTCTTCCGAGATTTCAACAACCTCAATATTCGGTCTTTCAAAATCAAACACTACAAATACCCTCCTTTATACGGCTATTTTCGGACAAGCGTATGGTGGCGGTTTACTTAGAATACAACTCGACGATCAACATCTCGTCCACGGGTACATCAATCATTTCTCTGGTGGGAAGATTCTTGATGGTTCCCTTCAGAGCCTCGATGTCCGCGTCTATCCATTCGGGCGTCAGCCTGCCGCCGGTCACTTCTACGATATCTTTGAATCTCTGCAGGGATCTGGACTTCTCACGGATCTCAATCACATCACCGGCCTTGATCAGGTAGGAGGGAATGTTTACTACTCTGCCGTTGACGGTCACATGCTTATGGCCCACCACCTGACGAGCCTCTCTCCTGGTCCTTGCGAAGCCCATGCGGAACACCACATTGTCCAGTCTGCTCTCCAGCATCACCATCAGGTTCTCACCGGTCATGCCCTTCATCTTGTCGGCCTTCACATAATAATTGTGGAAAGGCTTCTCCAACACGCCGTAAATAAACTTGGCTTTCTGCTTCTCACGAAGCTGCAGTCCATACTCACTTACCTTCTTGCCGGCTCTGGCGTTGGTCCTGTTGGACTTCTTGTCATAGCCCAGATAGGAAGGCTCCAGGCCCAATGCTCTGCATCTCTTTAAAACGGGTACACGATTAACTGCCATTTTTCATTTTCTCCTTATAATCATGATGTTTACAATACCGATACGGCAAGCGGCCCGGCATATTACCCGGCCCCTTGCTGCAGGTACCTTCTTCCAACTCTTCCATGCGCCGTAAAATACCCCGTGGGTAAACCGGCCGCATATGCTTACTAGACTCTTCTCCTCTTGGGAGGGCGGCATCCATTGTGGGGAACCGGAGTTACGTCACGGATGCTGGTAACCTCCAGACCGCAGGCGGACAAAGCCCTGATGGCCGCCTCACGTCCCGAACCGGGACCCTTTACAAACACGTCTACGGTCTTAAGACCATGTACCAGAGCAGCCTTTGTGGCTGTCTCTGCTGCCATCTGCGCAGCATACGGAGTAGATTTCCTTGAACCTCTGAAGCCAAGACCACCGGCACTTGCCCAGCTCAGGGCATTGCCCTCAGCGTCTGTCAGCGTAACAATCGTATTGTTAAAAGATGACTGGATATGTGCCTGTCCCCGTTCAACGTTTTTCTTGACACGTTTCTTTGTTACTTTTTTTGCAACTTTTGCCATTTTAAACTAACCTACTTTCCTATTAATCATTGTCCTGTGAAGAAGCATTACTTCTTCTTGTTTGCAACGGTGCGCTTGGGTCCCTTGCGGGTCCTGGCGTTGTTCTTGGTATTCTGGCCGCGGACGGGCAGACCCTTGCGGTGACGGATGCCGCGGTAGCAGCCGATCTCCTGCAGTCTCTTAATGTTCAGGGCCGTCTCCCTGCGGAGGTCACCCTCCACCATAATGTTCAGCTTCTCAATAGCTTCGCTGATTTTCTTTACTTCCTCGTCAGTTACGTCCCTTACGCGGGTATCAGGGCTCACGCCTGCCTCCGCCAGGATCTTGTTTGCGCTTACTCTACCGATGCCATAGATGTAAGTCAAACCGATTTCGATTCGTTTTTCCCTAGGTAAATCCACACCTGCGATACGAGCCATTTACGTTTCCTCCATTTTCTTTGCGCTTCCGCTCCTGCGGAAATAAACGCTGCGTACACATCTGGTCTGTTTTTGTACGCCTGTTACTAATTGATTGGGGTTTTCACCCAATCGGACGCCTTCTGTTACTAATCCGATCTTCCCCGAACAACCGTCCCCGGTCTGCCTGCCGGCATATGCCGTTCACGCCGCCTCACCGCGCACTCATGCAGCCTCGTCTCAAACTCATGTCACGCCTGCCGCAACCTGTAAAGAATTCGCTGCGCGAATTCTTTGGGACAAGGCTAGTTTTTGTTGGGCTGCGTCCTTTGCAGCCTTACAAAAACTCCTTCGTCCAGGTAACCAAGAAGTAATCTCCGTAAGCTCTATCCCAGTTCTATGATAATCAGCCCGCCTGCGGGGGCTGGTTCAGCCGCACATAACAACCGGACAGAAACTCACATACCTGATCAAAAAGCGATGATCAAGCGGTGATTATCCCTGTCTCTGCTTGTGTTTCGGATTCTCACAAATAACTCTGATACGTCCTTTTCTCTTGATGATTTTGCACTTTTCGCAAATCGGTTTTACTGATGATCTAACCTTCACGTTAAACCCTCCTTTCAAAAAAGACCGTTTTACATTATAGCATGCGACTTTCTCCAATGCAAGTACTTTTTCCTGTAAAATTCATCTTTTTTCCTGTTTTTACCGCAGTTCTACTACTTATCCCTCCAGATGATGCGTCCCTTGGACAGATCATAGGGAGACAGTTCCAGTGTCACCCTGTCGCCGGGCAGGATACGGATAAAGTTCTGGCGCAGCTTGCCGCTGATATGGGCCAGCACGCGGTGCCCGTTCTCCAGTTCCACCTGGAACATGGTGTTGGGCAGCTTCTCTACCACCGTACCTTCGATTTCAATTACATCGCTCTTTGACATACACGCTCTCCTCTCCAGGCCCTTCCGGGCAACTCCCTGCGGCGTCTGATTCGCCCCAGCGGAATTACCTGGCGGCCAAATACTGTTTTATGGCATATTTGATTTCATGGTCAAATACGGCCTCTTTCCCCAGCAGCCGCTTCTGCAGTTCCACGTCCACCGTCTCCCGGATCACCTGGATATGCCTGCGGCTCTTTTTCTTGGGGCGTTCCATACTGCGCAGGCGGCCGTCGCTGAGGTAAACATATCCGTCTTCCTCTCCCACGATGACATATAAACTTCCCGCGTCATGCCCCGCCCTGGATGTTGCAAAATATCCTGTCATGCCTGCCCCCTTCGCCTGCCATGTGTCCGTACTGCCGCGGCACGCTTTCCTGCCGCACGGCTCCCTGCCGGATGCCGGAGCCCAGGCCCTAATACAATGTCAGTATTTCCGGCTCCCCGTCCGTGATCAGGATGGTGTTCTCATAGTGGGCGGAGAGAGAACCGTCTTCCGTCACCACCGTCCAGTCGTCGTCCAGCCACACCACATCCGCCGCCCCCATGTTGATCATGGGCTCGATGGCCAGCGTCATGCCGGCCCGCAGCCGGATGCCTCTGCGCTTCTGAGCAAAATTGGGAATCTGGGGATCCTCATGCAGCGCCGTTCCGATGCCGTGTCCCACCAGATCCCTCACGATGCCGTAGCCGAAGGAGGTGGCATAGGCGTCGATGGCATTGGAAATATCAAATAGATAATTGCCGGCTTTTGCCATCTTTATTCCCTCAAAAAAGCACTGTCTGGTCACATCAATAAGCTGCTGCGCCTGGGGGCTCACCTTGCCCACCGCATGGGTGCGGGCAGCGTCGGAATGATAACCTTTGTAGATCAGGCCGGCGTCCAGGCTGACAATATCGCCCTCCTGAAGGATATGGTGTTTGTTGGGAATCCCGTGCACCACTTCGTCGTTGACCGACACGCAGATGGAGGCGGGATATCTGTGATAATTCTTGAAGTTGGGAATACATCCCATCTTTCGGATGAGAGTGTCACCCAGAATGTCAATATCCTTGGTGGACATTCCCGGCCTGATGGCCTCCTCCATCTCCTTGTGTACGATGGCCAGAAGTCTGCAGGACTCCCGCATCAATTCAATCTCTCGCTCCGTTTTAATCGTCACCGCCATAGCTGCTATCCTCTTTTCACACTGACCTTAACCCAAAATGGAAACAATCGCGTCAAACACTTCCTTCATATCCACAGTGCCGTCCACGGTGCGAAGCACACCCTTGGCAGTGTAGAAATCAATCAGAGGCTGGGTCTGCTCATGGTACACCTTCAGGCGGTTCTGCACCGTCTCGGGCTTGTCGTCATCACGCAGCACCAGTGACTGGCTGCAGTTGTCGCAGATGCCCTCCTGCCTGGGAGGAATATGCTCAATGTGATAGGTTGCGCCGCAGGAAAGGCAAGCCCTCCGGCCTGACATCCTCTTTACAATGTTTTCATCGGGTACATCCACATTGACGGCATAGTCGATCTCCTCGCCCAACTCCGCCAGCGCCTTGTCCAGTACCTCAGCCTGGGGAATGGTGCGGGGAAAGCCGTCCAGCACATAACCGTTCCTGCAATCCTCCTGAGCCACCCGGTCCAGCAGAATCTTCACGGTAAGTTCATCGGGCACCAGCAGCCCCTGATCCATATATTTCTTGGCTTCCATGCCCAGTTCTGTGCCGTTCTTGATATTGGCCCGGAAGATATCCCCTGTGGATACATGGGGAATTCCGTATTTCTCAGCAATCATCTTGGCCTGGGTCCCCTTGCCCGCGCCAGGCGCGCCTAACATAATGATCTTCATATGCTCCTCCTTATGTCCATACCGCTTCCGTGCATGGACTGCTTTTAAATTTACCGTTCTATTTTACCTATTTCACCCGCTGTTTGCAATATAAATCCTGCATTTACACCAAAAAGACGCCCTCTATGATAAAAAATCATGGGAAAGCGCCTTTCCGCCCTGGTTAATCGTTCAAAAATCCCTTGTAGTTGCGCACCAGCATCTGGGATTCCACCTGTTTCATGGTCTCCAGTATGACGCTGACAATGATGATCAGGCTTGTTCCGCCGAAGGAGATATGAGCACCGAACAGACCGCTGAAAATAAACGGCAGTATGGCGATCACCACCAGACCCACGGCTCCGATGAAGATCAGGTAATTCAAAACCCTGGTCAAATAATCGCTGGTGGGCTTACCCGGCCTGATACCCGGAATAAAGCCGCCCTGCTTCTTCATATTATCCGCCACCATCAAAGGATTGAAAGTGATGGAAGTGTAGAAGTAAGCGAAAAAGATCACCAACAGGATATACACGAGCATGCCTATGGTATAGATGGGCTGGGTGCGGCTGCACCAGTAGTTCTGGTTCAGATACTTGAGTACCTCGCCCCAGAAGCCGGTTCCCTGATAGCCCGCAAGACTGCATATAATGATGGGAGTCTGCATGATGGAGGAAGCAAAGATCACCGGGATCACGCCGGAAGTATTCACCTTCAGCGGGATGTTGGAAGTCTGTCCGCCAACCATCTTCCTGCCCTGCACCTTTTTGGCATACTGGACGGGAATCTTGCGCACGCCCGCATTCAGCACGATGACCAGCACCACCATCAGTATGATAATCAATACGATGATACATGCCGCCAGCACTGCCGTAGCCGGCGCCTTGCCAAATACAAACTGGTCAAACAGATTGGCCAGATCCTGAGGGAGACGGGACACGATATTGATGACCAGCACGATGGAAATACCATTGCCGATCCCCTTCTCGGTGATCCTCTCCCCCGCCCACATCATGAAAGCACTGCCGGCGGTAAGCGCGGCGATACAGGTGATCACGTTGAGCGCATTGAATGTCACCAGCAGGCCCTGCCGTCCAAAGCCGATGGACATGGCGGAAGCCTGAACCACGGCCAGCACCACCGTCACATATCTGGTGATGGAGGCGATCTTTTTCCTGCCGTCCTCGCCGTCCCGCTGCATCTCTTCCAGCTTTGGAATGGCGATGGTCAAAAGCTGCATGATGATGGACGATGTGATATAAGGGCTGATGTTCAGCGCCAGAATGGACATATTCAGAAACGATCCGCCCGTTATCGCATCAAAAAAACTAAATGCATCGCCGGTCTGCTGCGCAAACCATGTTGAGAAGTAAGTCCTGTCCACGCCCGGCACAGGCAGTTGTGATCCCAGACGGATCACAACCAGCATGACCAGCGTAAAGAGAATCTTGGTCCTTATCTCCTTGATTTTGAATGCATTCTTTAAGGTTGTTAGCATTAGATCACCTCAGCTGTTCCACCAAGTGCCTCAATCTTTTCCTTTGCGGATGCGCTGTAAGCGTTTACCTTCACGTTGAGTTTCTTGGTAAGTTCTCCGTTTCCGAGTACCTTTACGCCATCCCTGGGGTTCTTGATTACTCCGGCTTCCATCAATGCCTGGACGTCTACGGTGGCGCCATCCTCAAAGCGTTCCAGCACGCTCACGTTGATTGCCACGATCTCCTTGGTGTTCCTGTTCTTGAAACCTCTCTTGGGGATACGTCTGTATAAAGGCATCTGGCCGCCCTCAAAGCCGATCCTGGGTGCTCCGGAACGGGCTTTCTGGCCTTTGTGTCCCTTGCCGGCAGTCTTACCATTGCCTGAACCGTGTCCACGGCCTCTTCTAAAATTATCGCTTTTTCTGGAGCCTTCCGCAGGCCTTAAATTGGATAATTCCATTTTGACACCTCCTTCTCTTTATGCTTCCACTTCTTCTACTTTTAACAAATAGCCCACCTGACGAATCTGGCCTCTGGTAGCCGCATTATCAGGAAGGACAACGGAATGATTCAGCTTCCTGAGTCCCATGGACTCCACTGTTTTCCTGTTCTTCGGCACAGCACCGATGGTGGACTTTACCAAAGTCACCTTTAACATCTTATCTGCCATGATTTCTTCCTTCTCCTTTCACGCCCTTGCGTCAGGCATAGATCTCATCCACGGACTTGCCGCGGTTTCTTGCCACTTCCTCGGGGGACTTAAGCTGGCTGAGGCCGCTGATCGTAGCCAGGACCACGTTCTGCTTGTTGTTAGAGCCCAGAGACTTGGTACGGATGTTCTTGATACCCGCCAGTTCGCAAACGATACGCGCGGGACCGCCTGCGATGATACCGGTACCTTCAGGAGCCCTCTTGAGCAGTACGTTGGAAGAACCGTACTTTCCGATGAAATCATGAGTGATGGAACTGTTCTCGTCCAGAGCGATGGTCACAAGGTGCTTCATGGCGTCTTCCTTGCCCTTGCGGATTGCCTCGGGGATTTCCACAGCCTTGCCCAGACCGGCGCCCACATGGCCGTTGCCGTCTCCTACCACCACCAATGCGGTGAAGCGCATATTGCGGCCGCCCTTTACAGTCTTGGCAACGCGCTTGATTACGACAACTTTATCATTCAACTCTAACTGGCTTGCATCTATGATTGTCTGCTTCATGATATTTCCTTCCTTTCCTAGAATTCCAAGCCAGCTTCTCTGGCTGCGTCAGCTAATGCTGCGATCTTGCCGTGGTATATAAAGCCGCCTCTGTCAAAAACAACTTTCGTAATACCCTTTTCTACTGCCCTCTTACCGATGACTGTACCCAAATATGCCGCCGCATCTACATTGTTGGTCTTCTCCAGTTCTGCCTTGACGGCCTTCTCCAGAGTGGATGCGGATACCAGGGTGTTGCCGACCGTATCATCGATAATTTGAGCATACATATGATTATTGCTTCTGAATACCGCAAGACGAGGCTGCTCAGCCGTGCCGCTGAAACGGTTGCGAATTCTCATGTGCTTTTTAACACGTACTTTCTGTCTGGATTCCTTACTAACCATTTTCATACTCTCCTTATCTGTTATTTCTTACCGGTCTTACCAACCTTGCGCCTGATGGTCTCATCAGCATACTTGATGCCCTTGCCCTTGTAAGGCTCAGGTCTCCTCTTGTCTCTGATTTCAGCTGCGAATTGGCCTACTTTTTCCTTGTCGATACCCTTGACAAGGATAACGTTCTGTCCTTCAACGACAGTCTCGATCCCCTCGGGATCCTCCATCTCCACCGGATGAGAATAACCCAGAGACA
>Ga0224740_10240_pt1 | contig 15269 bp, 28 predicted proteins | sample LIM_E_Water_Bulk_FD_161634 | JGI IMG/M metagenome (GOLD analysis project Ga0224740, IMG submission 161634) | Enriched cells from gastrointestinal tract of the lab mouse from Pacific Northwest National Laboratory (PNNL), Richland, Washington... | ecosystem: Host-associated > Mammals > Digestive...
TTATGTATGAAACAATAACACCAAATATTATGGTAGAAAATGTAAAAGAAAGCATAGAATATTATAAAAGTATTCTAGGATTTGAAGTCTTAATAACAGTACCAGAGGAAGGAGAAAACCTTGATTTTGCAATTGTAAAAAAGGATAGTATTACAATTATGCTTCAATCAAAAAATTCTTTAATAGAAGAATATGAAGCTTTGAAAATAGATGTAATTAAACCAACCTTCACTTTATTTATAACAGTAAAAGATGTTCAAAGCTTATATAATGAATTAAAAGAAAAGACTAAAATAGCTAAGGACTTACATAAAACTTTCTATGGCAAGGAGGAATTTGCAATTTTTGACAACAACAATAATATATTAACCATATCTTGTTAAAACTTATCATTATTAAGAATATTCAAATATATTTTGAAATTTGATAAGACACTAAAAGCTAAACTTTAAAACAATCAAATGCTCTATAAAGTTTATATAAAAATCAGATAATTTATTGAAAATTATCTGATTTTTATGTTATAATATGAGTACAAATTAATTAAAGGCATATTTTACTATTAGAAAAATATATTAAAAATAATGGAGGTAACAAAAATGGAAAAGAAATTAAAAATCATCATCGAAAGATGTCCACAAAACCATAAATGCCCTGCAATAAAAGTATGTCCTGTGGGAGCATTAAGTCAAAAAGAATTTGAAGCTCCTACAATAAATCACGAAAAGTGCATAAGATGCGGAAAATGCTCTAATTTTTGTCCTAAATATGCCTTAGTATTAGAATAATTAGTAATTTAAATGGAGGAAAAATGTCATTAATAAATGTAAATAATTTAACCTTTGGATATTCCGAAGGTTTAAATAATATATTCGAAAATGTATCTTTTAATATTGATACAGACTGGAGGCTTGGATTAATAGGTAGAAATGGTAAAGGCAAAACTACATTTTTAAAATTATTATTAGGCAAATATAAATATCAAGGAACAATCTCAAAAAATGTAGAAATCAATTACTTTCCATTTGAGGTAAAAGATAAAGAAAAAATGTCAATAGACATTATACATGAAATTGCAGAAGAAATAGAAGACTGGCAAATCATAAAAGAACTAAATTTACTAAACACAGATGCAGAAATTCTATATAAAAGTTTCAAACTATTAAGCGGAGGAGAACAAATAAAAATACTTTTAGTAGGTTTATTTCTAAGAAGCAACAGCTTTCTGCTTATTGACGAGCCAACAAATCATTTAGACAGTGAAACAAGAGATAATTTAGTTCAATATCTAAAAAAGAAAAAAGGATTTATATTAGTATCACATGATAGAAATTTTTTAGATAAAGTTGTAGACCACATAATTTCCATAAACAATACAAACATAGAAATTCAAAAAGGAAATTTCTCTTCTTGGCAAGAAAACAAAAATAGACAAGATAATTTTGAAATAACACAAAATGAAAAGTTGCAAAAAGATATAGGAAGACTTACAAATGCTGCTAAAAATGCGGAAAATTGGTCAAACACTGTTGAAAAATCAAAATACAAAAACAGTACATCAGAAGGAGCAATTGATAGAGGATATGTTGGACATAAATCAGCTAAAATGATGAAAAAATCAAAAGTTATAGAACAAAGAACTCAAAAAGCAATAGAAGAAAAATCTAATCTACTAAAAAACATCGACAAAAACGAAAGTTTAAAAATAATTCAATTAGAAAATAAAAAAAGCGAATTAATAGTAGCCTATAACCTCCAAATAAAATATAACGAAAAACCAATATTCTCACCAATATCATTTGAAGTAAACAAACAAGATAGAATAGCAATAACTCGGAAAGAACGGTATCCGGAAAATCAAGCATATTAAAACTAATTATAGGTGAAAACATAAAGCACATCGGGGAATTTAAAATAGCAAAGGATTTAAAAATATCCTATGTATCCCAAAACACAGAAAATTTAAAAGGAAATTTAAAAAAATTTGCAAAAGAAAACAAAATAGAAGAAAGCGTTTTTAAAGCAATGCTCTCTAAAATGGGATTTTCAAAAACAGACTTTGAAGCAGACATGAAAAAAATGAGTGAAGGACAAAAAAAGAAGGTACTAATAGCAAAAAGCATATCAGAACAAGCAAGCATCTACATATGGGACGAGCCACTAAACTATATAGACATATTAACAAGAATACAAATCGAAGAAGCAATCCTAAAATACAAACCAACACTAATCTTCGTAGAACACGATGAAGCCTTTATAGAAAAAATAGCAACAAAAATAATAAAACTTTGTGTCAATAGGGACGGGGCATTTTGACACAAATTAAAAAATATGTATAACTCAGAAACTAAATAAAAAGCAAGAATTATAGGTTTAAAATAGATATGTCACAGAAAATTGAAAAATAAATATTGAAAGAGAGTACCAAAAATGATATTGTTTAAATAACCACAAATAAACGTATCGGAGGTACTCTCTATGAGTAATAATATCACACAAAAACAAAAATATAAAGAGTCTGTAATAAAATTTTCATATAAATATGGAGTAACAAAGGCAGCAATAAAGTTTGGAGAAAGTAGAAGAACAATATATAGATGGAGAGAAAGGTATGATGGAAGTATAAAAAGCTTAGAGGATAAGTCAAGAAGACCACACTATCATCCAAACCAACATACAGAAGAAGAACTAAAAATGATAAAGAATTACAAAGCAAATAATAAAGAAACAGGGCTAGTAGTGCTGTGGGTAAAACTACGAAAAGCAGGATATACAAGAACCATACAAGGGTTGTATCATGTAATGCAAAGGTTAGGAATATATGAAAAAGTAGAAAGCAAGAAAAAAGAAAGCGAACCCAATGAGTGGGTAACAGGAATGTATCCAGGAGAGAAAGTGCAAGTGGATGTAAAATATGTACCAAAAGCATGTATGAGTCCAGAACTACAAGAAAGAGGAGAAAAATATTATCAATATACAGCAATAGATGAATATACAAGAATAAGATACACGTGGTTTACCAATGCCCATGACACATATGCATCAAGTGAATTTGCGAAAAGACTAGTAAAATATTATCCATTTAAGATAAAAACGATACAAACGGATAATGGACTTGAATTTACGAATAGACTAAATTGGCAATCATTTTTAAAGAACAAGAAAACGATGTTTGAAAACACACTAGAAAAATTAGGAATAGAGTATAAAACAATAAAGCCACATACACCGAAACAAAATGGTAGAGTAGAAAGAAGTCATAGGAAAGACCAAGAAAGATTTTACTACAAAAGAGTATTTTGTAGTTTGGAAGATTTAAGGAACAGAGGAGCAGATTGGAGAAAGGAATATAATAGTTTTCCAATGAGGCCATTAGGATGGCTGAGCCCCAACGAGTTCCTAAAAAAGTATAAAAGTCAAGGGGAATCGGTTGTAACAATATAGGGTACCCAAAGTATATATTTTTCAAAAAAGTGTGACATATGATTGACTAACCTTCATCAGAAACTAAATAAAAAGCAAGAATTATGTTGAAAAGCTAAACGAATTGTGATAATATAAAGCTATATTAAACAAGAGTAATATTCTTTTGTTTAAAAATATAATAAAATAAGTGAGGTATATGTATGAAATTTTTTATTGATACTGCAAATGTCGAAGAAATCAAAAAAGCAAATGATATGGGGATTATTTGTGGAGTTACTACAAATCCATCATTAATAGCAAAAGAAGGACGTGATTTTGGAGAGGTAATAAAAGAAATCACATCAATTGTAGATGGGGCAATAAGTGGAGAAGTAAAAGCAACAACAGAAAAAGCTGAAGATATGATAAAAGAAGCAAGAGAAATAGCTGCAATACACAAAAATATGGTAGTAAAAATACCCATGACTCAGGAAGGATTAAAAGCAGTTAGTGTATTATCAAAAGAAGGAATAAAAACTAATGTAACACTTATTTTCAACCCTACACAAGCATTATTTGCAGCAAAAGCAGGAGCAACATATGTATCACCATTTTTGGGAAGACTAGATGATATAGCAACCCCAGGAATAGATTTAATAAAAACAATTTCAGATATATTCAAAATACACAATATAAAAACAGAAATCATCTGTGCAAGTGTACGTAACCCAATACATATAATAGATTGCGCATTAGCAGGAGCAGATATTGCAACTGTACCATACAAAGTTATAGAACAATGCATAAAGCATCCTCTAACAGACGCAGGAATTGAAAAATTTAAAAAAGACTCTATGTAATAAGGCAAGACGGAGGGACGGGGCTTTTGTCTTAAGGAAATTCAACCTAACAAGGTTGAAAAACCTAAGACAAAAGCCCCGTCCCTTTGTCTTTATCTTGAGATTTGATTTTTCTTTCTTTATTTTGTAACTATTTAGAAAAAAATCTAAATAGTTATTGACAAATTTAATGCAAATGTAGTATAATCTATTTAGATATATATCTAAATACTGTTGGTGAGGTGATTATTTTGGGAATGTCAGAAACTTTAAAAGCGATTAGTGATCCTGCAAGAAGAGAAATATTAGAGCTATTGAAAGATGGAAGGAAAACAGCAGGAGAAATTTCAAGTAAATTCAATTTAACGGGAGCAACTGTATCTTATCATTTGTCAAATTTAAAAAAAGCAAAGCTGATAACTGAAACAAAGCAAAAAAACTTCATTTTTTATGAATTAAATAGTTCAGTATTTGAAGATGTCCTAGTATGGATTTATAAGTTAGGAGGAAAGAAAGATGGAAAAGAAGGAGAAAAATAGATTGATATTAACTGTAATGGTATGCCTATTACCGATAATATTAGGTGGAGCATTATATAGTAAACTACCAGAGCAAATGCCAATTCATTTTGCAATAAATGATGCTCCAGATAATTATGCGCCAAAAGCATTTGCGCTATTTGGAATACCAGCAATAATGGCTATTGTGCAAACTATATGCTTAATATTTACAAGCAAAGTAGGCAAAGTAAAAGATATGGAGGAGCCTAAAATTATAAAAATAATGGAATGGTTTATACCTATCATGACAGTACTAATATATATAATAATGGTAGAAGCTACGTTAGGAAATAATATTTATGTAGGAAAAAGTGTATGCTTAATTTTAGGAATTATATTTATGATTATTGGAAATTATTTCCCTAAAATGAGTTATGAAGCAGGAAAAACGATTTTCCATCCAAGACCTAAAAGTGAAAAATCATTTAGAAGGATAAGTAAAATTTTAGGATATTCCTTTATCAGTATTGGAATTGTTTTAATGATATTAATTATATGGGCATGAAATAAAGCTATAAATTTATGATAGTTTATCATTTTGCTAACTGGCAAAGCTCTTTGCTTGAAGAAATCAAAATTGAGGGCTGCTAAAAAATCAAAGTGCAAAAATAAGTCAAAAGATATTAAAAAACTCTTTCGACTTATTTTTTTACTTGATTTCATATACTTTTCTTTCAAACAGTGTTATAATTTAAAATAATAATTATGGAGGAGCTAATTATGAAAGAAATAATAGATTTTATTGTTTTAATAGTTTTATATATTTTTATATTTTATAAGAGATGGAAAGCACAAGGGAAAGAGGAATTACTTATAAATACTATAATGTATATATATTTATCATTTGTATTATATTTTACTTTAATGCCCATAATAACATCTTTACCATTTATATTTAATCACCCATATACTCCAATGAATTTAGTGCCTTTTATTGATGTCACTTTGAGCAGAGGAGATTTTGCCAGACAGGTAGGATTAAATGTTATAATGACAATTCCTTTTGGATTTTTGTTACCTTTAATAAAGAAAGAAAATGCTAAATTATTGAAGGTTGTTTTCTATACTTTTTTATTGAGCTTAAGTATAGAGATACTACAACCTTTAATAGATGGTTTTAGGTCATCAGATATAACTGATTTAATAACTAATGTGCTAGGTGGAATTATTGGATATATAATATATTTAATATTCAAGCCATTTACAACTAAAATATTAAATTATATAAAAAAATAGATAACTAAAAATAAGAAAGATGAGGTAAAATTATGGTACATTTAGTATATTGTGATAATAAATCAAAAGAATTAAACAAAATTTTAGATGGTAGTAAAACAATGATTATAAGAGGTGCAGCAGGAAGAAAAATACCACATAGTAGAGTATTTAAAGATGAAATACTCTATTTTATGGAAAAAGGAGCAAAAAAGATTACAGCAAAAGCAGTTGTAACAAATGTTCAAAACTATATTAAATTAAATGATGAAGAAATAACAAAAACTATTGAGGAGAATAATAGCAAATTACAGTTAACTGATAAGCAAAAAGAAAGATGGCACAAAAAATGTTTATGCTTAGTTGAATTTAAAAATGTAGAGGAAATTACAGCATTAGATTTTGAACATCAAGGAAATATGGACGATTGGTTAATTATTGAAAAAATAGAAGATGTAGTTGTAGGGACAAGTATTCCTTATAATTATGAAAAATCAAAATTCTAGGAGTGATAAAAATTATGGCGATGTGGAATCCGTGGCGAGGTTGCAAAAAATGTAGTGATGGCTGTTTACATTGCTATATTCATAAAGGAGATTTAAAAAGAGATATAAATACTAATGAAATTATTAAGACAAAAGACTTTGAAAAACCAATAGAGAAATTAAAAAATGGCAATTATAAGATGAAAGCTGGAAGCGTTTATTTATGTTTTTCTACGGATTTTCTTATTGAAGAAGCAGATGAGTGGCGAAGTGAATGTTGGAAAATGATTAAAGAAAGACAGGATTGTACTTTTTTGTTTCTAACAAAAAGAATTGATAGATTTATGAAATGTATTCCAAATGACTGGAATAATGGGTACGATAATGTGGTTGTATGTTGTACCATCGAAAATCAAAAAAGTGCAGATTACAAATTATTAATATTTAAAGATTTACCAATAAAGCATAAATGTATAACAGCACAGCCATTATTAGAGAAAGTAGATATCGAAAAATATCTAGATAATATTGAATTAGTTGTTTGTCGGTGGAGAAGCTGATATAAATGCAAGGATATTTAATTACGATTGGGCATTAGATATTAGAGAACAATGTATAAGGAAAAATGTGAGCTTTGAATTTAGACAATGTGGAACTTATACAATAAAGGATGGAAAGCAATATAAAATACAAACAAAGGATTTGTGCAAACAAGCAAAGTTAGCAAACATTAATTATAAAAGTAATAGCTAAATTACGATTTTATGATTATAAACTTTAAATGTTAATATGCATTGCTTGTAGCAACGGCTTATTCGTTATACAATGGTTTTAACGAAAGGAAGTGTAAAAAATGTTAAAAGAAAACATTAAAACAATTAGAAAGTCAAAGGGGCTTTCACAGGAAGAGCTTAGTATTAAGTTAAATGTTGTAAGACAAACAATTTCTAAATGGGAGCAAGGATTATCAGTTCCTGATGCTGAAATGTTAATCTCTATATCAAAGGTACTTGAAACTCCTGTAAGTACTTTGCTTGGGGAAAACATTTCTGAAGCTAAAGCAGATGACATAAAAAAAATTTCTGAAAAATTAGAGATAATAAACTTACAACTTTTAGAAAGAAGAGACTCAAGGCGAAAAGCAATTCGCTGGCTATTAATTTTGTTATGTGCAATTATAATTATAACCTTTACTACTCTGATACTATTAAATAGCCCGTATTCAAGCTTAGATTATAGTAATCCTGAGAAGGCAGTTTTAGGAGTTAATTTTCATATATTTGAATGGTTGTTTATTAGAATATCGCCGATTATTCTTATTGGAGCAATAGTTGGAATTATCTTAACACTAAAAAAAGTATAAAATAATTTTATTTTTTCATAATGTGTAGTACAACTTAGTCAAAGAGCAAATTTAAAAATGTTAATAAAAATAGCATAATTGCAAGGTATAATTGATAGAAAAAAATCTATTAATGTTGTACACTTAATTTGGAGGTGGATAAAATGAATTTAGGAAATAATTTATTTCAATCAAGGAAAAAGGCTGGATTGTCACAAGAGACAGTTGCTGAAAAATTAGGTGTAAGTAGACAAACAATTTCAAAGTGGGAGACAGATGAAACTGTGCCAGATATTTATCAAGCAAAGAAATTAGCAAAGCTTTATAACTTATCTTTAGATGATTTAATAGAATTTGATGCAGACTTAAAAGAAATTGAGCAAGTGATTAAAAATACTGATGAAGAAAGAGAAGAAAAAATAGATTGGACAAAGGCATGGAGCAATAAATATCCAATCCTTGCAAAATATCAAAAACAAGTAGATGTAGAAGATTATGCAAGTAAAATTAAAGAAATGCTCATTAAATTACAGAAGGAATATGACTTTAATAATTTAGACAGTATGTTAGTTTTAAAAGACATTTTATATCATGAGTGGAAAGCTGAAAACAATAATATTCCCTTATGACAAAAAATAAAATGTAGTAATAATAAGGGGGGCCTCCTAGCAACAGTTTAACAAATTATAAAATTTTCAAATATTTAAAGGATGAATTGCAAATAAAAATGCGGTAATCTTTATGGAGGAATTAAAAATATGGATAACAAAGAATTAAAAAGTCATTTGCTAGATATGGAAAAGGGTGCAAAGTAAAGTGGGAAACAAAGCAACTGATAATATAAATACATATAAACATTGTATGTCATTTTAACATATAATGTTTATATGTGTAATTTTAATTTTATTAATAGTTAGTGAAATAAGAAATTTAGAGCAATTAACTATTTATCTACTATCATCGCCTCTTTGAAACCTATCAAAATCAAGAGAACTCATATTTGCAGGTTTTTGACCTGTCCATTTAGACGCTTCAAGGGCATCTCTTCTTGAAGCACCTTGTTGGATTTGGTTATTAAGTTCTGCAAGTCTATTTTCTAAACTAGAATTAAGGCTTTGTAATTCAGCTACACTCCTTCTTTTTAATTCACGACTAGAGATATTAGATAAATTCCAAATACTTCTATCTAAACTATTTATCCTTTTTATACTATCTACTAAACCAATTATTCTATCAGCTAAACTTGATTTCTCATATTCATCAGTTGGCTGTATCTGTACTGCTTGTGTATTTTTTGAACTTGAAAAAAATCTACGTATATTATCCGCTAATCCCATATCTATTCCTCCTTTTATTAATGATTTTATTATATATATATTGTAACAAATTTCTAACAAAAAGTCAAATTATGTTAAACTCTAGGCAAAAACAATTACTCAAGATAAAATTACTATGGACACTGAATAGAAAAATGTTAAGCTTTGTCATTAACAGCACAAAATAATCGAGTATAATAAGCATAGAAGCGAAAAGCAAAGGAGGCGCGAAAAAAACACAAATTGGTGTAAAGCGTCAAATAATGTCAAATTCGGAGACAACAGTTTAAAGCTGCTTCCTCCGAATTTTTATAAAATTTCATATAAATATAATAAGATTACTCATTCCAATTATGGAAAACCTCAGATACATCATCTAGTTCATCAAGCTTCTCAATCAATCTCTCCATCTTTTCTGCACCTTTTTCATCCAAATCAACATAAGTTGTAGGCACCATTTGTATAGCAGCTTCTAGGAAGGTTAATCCCTTAGACTCTAAGGCTTCTCTAACATTAGAAAAATCCTCAGGAGATGTTGTTATCTCATAAATTTCAGCTTCAGCGGAAAAATCCTCTGCACCACATTCAAGAGCAAGCATCATAAGCTCATCCTCAGATATAGTTGTAGCTTCTTTTTCGATTACAATAATACCCTTTCTATTAAACATATAAGATACACAACCAGTTGTACCAAGACTTCCACCAGCTTTATCAAATACATGCCTTACATCTGCTGCTGTTCTATTTCTATTATCTGTTGTTGCATTAACAATTACAGCAACTCCACTAGGACCATATCCTTCATAAGTAATTTCTTCATAAGTCTCATTATTTCCAGCACCTGAGGCTCTTTTAATTGCATTATTTATTGTATCATTTGGCATGTTTGCTGCTTTACATTTAGCAATTACATCCTTTAATTTTGAATTACCTGCTGGATCCGGACCTCCCTGCTTAACTGCGATTAGTAGTTCTCTACCAAGTTTTGTGAAAATTTTTCCACGTGCTGCATCTGCTTTACCTTTTTTAGCTTGAATATTATGCCATTTGCTATGTCCTGACATGTATATCTCCTCCTTTATTTGTATAAATACTTTTTTATTATAGCACATTTGTTTAAATTTGTGTAGGGGTTTTACAAATATTTTATATATTACTTAAAGTAAATTTTCAATTAATCCATTTCAAATATATATTCTAAATTCATTGTAAATAGCATATAATATTAATAAAAACATAAGAAGAAGGTAAAAATGTTAGATATTTTAAAATTTTTTTCAACTGAAATCAAAGATAAAATCTTAGAACAAAACCTAGAAGGCTTAGAAGAAATCAGAATTCGAGCCTTTAGACCTATCATACTAAAATCTTCAAATCGAGAAATAATTCTAAATTACAAGCCTATGCAAAAAGAAATATTACAAACTCTACAACTATTATGTGATAATTCTATATATAGCTTTCAGAATCAAATATGCAATCGGATATATAACTGTTGAACGGTGGTCATAGAGTTCGGGATAACAGGAGAGGTTGTTTTAGAAAAACGGAGAGGTAAAAAATATATCATATATATATAGTCTAAACTTTAGAATTGCAAATCAGATTACAGGAGCAGCTAAGAACATTGTACAACATGTTTTAGACTTTGAAAATAATAGTATATATAACACATTAATTGTAGGAAGCCCAGGGACAGGCAAGACAACAGCTATAAGAGATTTAAGCAAGGTTATTAGCGATGGTATGAGGGCTCCAAAATTTGAAGGACTAACCGTTGGAATAGTTGACGAAAGAGGAGAAATAGCAGCAATGCACAGAGGTATACCCCAAAATGACTTAGGGATTAGAACAGATATATTAAATAATATAAAGAAAAATATAGGAATAAAAATGCTTATTAGAAGTATGGCTCCAAGGGTTGTAATCGCAGATGAAATTGGAACAGAAGAAGACATTGAAGCAATACAATATGCACTTTGCTCAGGAGTGAAAGGTATCTTTACAGCACATGGTAATTCAGTAGAAGATTTAAAGCAAAATCCAATTTTTAGAAAAATGTTAAACTTAAATTTATTTCAAAAAATTATAGTATTAGAGAGTAAAATAAAAGGGAAAATAAAAGAAATCATATAGGGGAGGCAGAAGGGGAATAAATCCACCTTCTGCCTCAGGCGCCTTTTTCACGATTCATTGTCCACTACGACTTTCTCCTCTTGCGGGACAACTACAAAAGAGCAAATAATCACGTGCCTAATTGACTGCTCTGCGGCCCGGCTTTGACGCTTACCGCGCTGGATTTTGAAAAGCCTACGAAGCAAAGTTCTGATTTTGCCAAGCAGAGTTTGCCTAGCTTCAATCATTGCATTGGCAGTTACATGAGCCGTGCGATTGGCAACATCTTGAGCAGTGATTGTACTTATGTCGCCGCTGAACTGAAGTGAGATTCCTTCTGCATTAGCTGGAGTCTTCCTGAGCAGGTGAATGATCTGACTGGAAATCCTCATTGTGAGGCTGTCTCCAAAGAGGTCATTCCATGCCTTGAGTGCTTGCTGGTCACAAATGACGGGGATATTAAGGATTTCCTCGTCATAAGTAACAGGGATAGTTGCGTTTAGGGCTGCCATTTTTTGCATCCTCCTTAGATTAATATAATTATATTATAGCATAAATTTTACATAAAGTCAAAAAATATAAAATCTTAAAATTCAGTTCTAAAATTAAAGAAATCTGAATATATATATTATATGGAGGTAAAATGTGATAATTATAAAAACCATAATATTACTTACAATATTTGCCAGCAGTAGTGCCTTAGGCATAATGCTTGCAAACAGATACAAGGACAGAGTTTTAGACCTAAAACAAATGAGAAGTGCATTAAATATAATGAAAACCAAAATTACATATACATATGACCCACTGCCCCAAATTTTCATAGAAATATCAGATAAATTTAATAATAGTATTCGGAGAAATATTCAAGATAGCAAGTTTAAAAATGAAAGAGCTATCAGCAGGAGAAGCATGGAAATATGCTCTAGACCAATCTAAAACAAATATGAAGGAAGATGACATAAAAGTTCTTATAAACCTAGAAAAACTACTTCGGAAAAACAGATATAGATGGACAGTTAAGTGAAATAGAACTAATAGAAAGATTTATAGACGAGCAAATTGCACTTGCAGAAGAAGAACAAAAGAAAAATGCAAAACTATATAAAAGCTTAGGAGCAATTGCAGGACTTGCAATAGCAATAATTCTTATATAGAAAATACAAAAGACGAGGGGGGATAACTTTTGAGCATAGATTTACTATTCAAAATCGCAGCAATAGGAATATTAGTTGCAGTACTACATCAAGTATTAGTAAGAGCAGGACGTGAAGACCAAGCCATGATGACCACCTTAGCTGGACTTGTAATAGTTCTTACTATGGTAATACAAGAAATTAGTTCTCTATTTAACACAGTAAGAACTATGTTTAATTTATAAGAAAAGGGAAGAAAGATGGATATTATAAAAATAGTCGGCATAGCCTTAACAGCAATAATAATTATTATTATCATAAAACAATACAAGCCCGAATTTGCAGTATATATATCATTAATTGCAAGCGTCTTAATAATGTTTATATTCATAGACAAGCTTTCAGGAATAGTAAGCTTTATAAGTGACTTTTCAAACAAAATAGGACAGCGGAAAAGACTTCCTAAAAATATTAATCAAAATAACAGGAATTGCCATTCTAACAGAATTTGCTGTTCGGAATATGCAAGGATGTGGGTGAAAATGCAATTGGAGCTAAAGTCGATTTAGGAGGTAAGGTAATAATAATAACAATGTCAATCCCAATAATATCATCCATGCTAGAAACAGTACTCAAAATACTGCCTTAAACAAAAGAGAAAGAGGAAGATATGAAAAAAATACTAATGATAATATTCTTAATAGTAATAGTTTTAAACATAAACGTAATTTATGCAGCAGACACAGATGAAATAATAGGAGAACAGGAAGAAGCGCTTGGAATTTCAGGCTTCATAAAACAAGCACAAAAATACACAAATGAAGTTTTCAAGGATACTGACATAAATACTTTGTACAAAAGTGCATTGACAGGCGAAATAAAAGCAGAAGGGTTAATGCGGAGCGATTTTTAAATTATTGGGAACAGAAGTCACCAAAACACTAAAAAGCCTAGGATACATATTAATAATAATAGTAATACATAGTATAGTAAAAAACATAAGTGAAGGAATGGGAAATCATGAAATAGGTGAAATGACTTATTATGTGCAGTATATATTAATAGTAACACTAATAATGGCAAATTTCTCAGATACAGTAATACTAATAAAACAAACGATAAACAATTTAGTAGGTTTTATAAATTGCCTACTTCCAATTCTAATAGCTTTAATGATGACGACACGGAAATTTAGTTACAGCCTCAGTTGTACAACCAGTTTTACTCCTATTAATAACCTTCATAGGAAACTTTATAACAGGTGTTCTACTACCACTTATACTAATTCGGAACTGCACTTGGTATAATCTCAAAGATATCAGACAAAATCCAAATAGACAAGATAGCAAAATTCTTCAAATCAAGTGTAGTATGGATACTTGGAATAGCATTAACAGTATTTGTAAGTGTTCTATCCTTAGAAGGAACCCTAACAAGCTCAGTAGATCGGTTTAACAGTAAAAACTACAAAAGCAGTAGTAACAAGCACCATACCAGTAGTTCGGAAAACTCCTAGGGGAAACAGTAGATGCAGTATTAGGATGTAGCAATATCTTAAAAAATGCAATAGGCTTTGTCGGAATATTCGTTGTACTAGCAATTTGCATAGTGCCAATAATCAAATTAATGGTGCTCTCCGTTGCCTTTAATCTAACAGCTGCACTAAGCCAGCCAATAGCAGATAAAAAAATAGTTTCAGTTTTAGAGCAAATAGGAGGTACATTTAAAATAATGCTAGGAATGGTATGTACAGTATCAGTAATGTTAATGATAGGAATTACCTTAGTAATCAAAATTACAAATAGTGGGATGATGTATAGATGATAGAATTTATAAGCTCTTGGGCAGGACAAATTATAACAGCAGTAGTACTTGTAACAATCTTAGAAATGATACTTCCTAAAGGAAATAGTAAAAAATACATAAAAACAATAATTGGAATATACATATTATACATAATAATCTCTCCAGCAATAAAACTTGTGGGAGGAAAAGAAATAAAAATAGATTCCAAAATTTACGAAAAATACTTTCGGGAAGGAAGAAGCAAATGCAAATATAGAAGCACCAACAATAGAAGATACTTATAAACGTGAATTAGAAAAAAAACTAAAATCCGATATAAAAGAAATGGGATATAACGTAAAAAAAGCAGAAACAAATTTAGACTTAGAAAAAGGCATAATTAGCCAAATAACTCTATCCATAGAAAAAGGCGAAAAAAAACAAGAAAAAGACATAACCATAAATAAAATAGAAATTCGGAAATGTAAAAGAAGAAAATATCTTAACAGAGAAGGAAGTAAAAACAATAAAACAAAAGATAAAGGCTGATTATGGAGTAGAATTTGAAAATATTACCATAAATTCAAAATAAGTGGAGGAAAACTTTATGTTTAAAGAACAAATGACTAAAATAAAAAAGCTACTTACACCTAAAGAAGGTGAAGAAGAAAAGTTAAAAGATGGAAAGCAAAACAAAAGAAAAATAGAAAACCTAGTAGTTTTCTTGATAATATTAATAGTAACTCTAATTGCAATAAATGCCATACTTAGTGGAAATGAAAAAGAAACTCAAGGGAAGAACGAAAATAGCAATTATAAAATACTTGCAGAGCTTCCTGGTAAAGAAAAAGATGCCAAAGAGGATGAATTAGAACAGAGATTAGAAAACATATTAGAAACAATGGTGGGAGTTCGGAAAAGTAAAAGTATTAATTACATACACAAAATCAAGTGAGGTAATAGCGATGTATAATGAAAATAACACCAGCACTCAAACCTCAGAAACAGATTCAGAAGGCGGAACAAGAACAGTAGAAGAAAAGGGAGTAAATAAAGAAGTGATATTCACAG
>Ga0224740_10241_pt1 | contig 15269 bp, 10 predicted proteins | sample LIM_E_Water_Bulk_FD_161634 | JGI IMG/M metagenome (GOLD analysis project Ga0224740, IMG submission 161634) | Enriched cells from gastrointestinal tract of the lab mouse from Pacific Northwest National Laboratory (PNNL), Richland, Washington... | ecosystem: Host-associated > Mammals > Digestive...
GAGGCATTCTTGTTGGCGGTGTCCACCCCGTCATTGAGGACGATATATCTTACATTTTTCATTGGGAAATAAATACTTCCTTCATATCCTTACTGCCCGTATAAACAGGCTGAACCGTTATCTTCGGGCGTGTAATTGTCCTTGCCATAGGCATATATCCTCCCTTAAAGACAGAAAAGGAGCGTCTGAAAACGCCCCTAATCCAGATAAAATAATTATTGCGCCAACTCTTTTTTCAATGAGGCAAGGAGATTTCCCGCTTCTTTTTCAGTCAGCGTAATGCCCTTGCCACATTTCTCACGGTTCAGTGAAAAGCTGCTGATGTCATACTTTGGCCCTTTCCCGCTCCATGCCGATTTTCACGGTTTCTTTCTGGTTTCCCTTTTCCTCCGTCATAATCGCAAAGATGGTGTCCATGTCAAGCCGCCCGCTCCGATGGCAGGATGTTTTCACGCTGTAAGTTGCTGTCCACAAGAGTGATGACGGCTCGGTCACGGTCTAAGGGCAGGACAAAAGCGGGGATTGTGTTTATCCCTGCAAGCCCCGAAGCACGGACACGCCGCTGTCCCGCAATGATTTCGTAGCCGTTCCCGTCCTCTTTCGGGCGTGTGATTATCGGCGTTACGATTCCAAACTCTTTGATACTCTCTGCTAACTCTGACAGCGTTTCATCCTCCACCACATGAAACGGGTATAAATCTGCGGTCTTGGCGGCTGCTATAAAGTTTTCAAGGAGCGGTAATCTATTGTATTGGTTTCATGGCAATAAAAATGGGTGGGAGGATTTGACCTCTCACCCAACAGACCAAAAAGGGAAGTATATTTTTAGACGTTGTATTCATTTTTTGATAAAATAGAAACACCCGCCTTCTTAACTAAAATTCATATGTCCTGCGCGCGATTCCCAATTCCTCGTCGGTCGGGATCACACGGACGCAGACCGCGGAATCCGCCGTCGAAATCACGCGCGCATTCTTTTCATTGGCCGCCTCGTCAAGCTTCACGCCGATTACCGAGAGCTTTTCGCACACCATGCGCCGAATCTGCGGGGAATGTTCCCCGATTCCCGCCGTAAACACCAAATCGTCAAGTCCGCCCAAATCCAGATAAAACGCGCCGATATAGTGGACAATCCCGTTCACGAACACGTCCACCGCCAGCCGTGCGCGCTCCTGCCCCTGCCCGGCCGCCTCCATCACATAACGCAAATCGTTGCTCACGCCGGAAATGCCCAGCAGGCCGCCCCTCTTCTGGCAGCCTTCCAGGATTTCCTCCCGTGAAAGCCCCTCCTGCTCCAGGAAACAAATCATCGTCGGATCCATGTCCCCCACCCGGTTGGCATGAATCAGGCCGGTTTCCAGAGACATCCCGAAGCTCGTATCAACACTCTTTCCGTTCAAAATGCCGCAGATGGACGCGCTGCCTCCCAGATGGCAGGAAATCGCCCGGTACTCTTTCTTTTCACTTCCCAGCACGTCGGCGATATAGCCGTGGGACGCGCCGTGGTATCCAAGACGCTGAATTCCATATTTCTCATACCATTCATACGGTACGCCATATATTTTGCGCTCCAGCGGAATGTCCCGGTGAAATGCCGTCTCAAACACGCCCACCAGTTTCGCGGCGGGCAAGGCTTCTTTCACGACCTCGATTGCTTTTAAATATGCCGCGTTGTGGACGGGCGCGAGGGCGAACCATTCCCGCATCCCTTCCAGCGCCCCCTCGTCCAGTTCGTGGACGCCGAAATGCCCTTTCGAAAGCACGGTCTTGAAGCCTACCCTCTCAATCTGCGAAACATCCTGCAGCACGGCTCCCTCGCCTTCCGTCAGTTCCTTTAAAAAGCGTTCGATGCCAACCTGGTAATCCGGGATGGACTGTTGTGCGAGTTCCACTTGGAAATCCGCGCCACAATTGCGGTACCCGAATACCGCGTCATCCGAAGACCCCACCCGCTCGACTTTGCCGGTCGCGAGCACCTTGCATTCCGGCATCTCGTAAAGTTTGAATTTCAGGGAAGTGCTCCCCGCATTGCATACCAATATTTTCATCCCGCTTCTCCCTTCATTTGTCATACTCACGGTAACCGCGGCCAGTTAGGCCGTGAATTGTAACCATAATTCCTTATACGGCCGCGCACGGTATACGCCACGCTTCCCGTGCTGTTTATCCACGGTTCCTCAGTCCAAGCCGCCCAGCAAATCCAGAATCTCCTGCATTTCCTTGTCGCCCCCCGCGGCGGGCTTCCAGTCCACCTGAATCGCCTTGTACCCTTGTTTTTCCAACGCCGTCGCAAGAATTTTCGGCCCCACGTTTACCGTCACCAGTTCCGAGCGGAACAAGTTCAAAATTTTTTCACATCCCACATTATTAGAGTTCATTCGTCCCTCTCCTTTTTCTGACGGATAATCTCACCGGCAAGCACCGCCGCCCGGTAATTACTCTGACATACAATCACGCCCGCCCCTTCAAGCTGCCGCCGCTGTTTGCAAAGATCCTGCAAATCCGCGGTCGTTCCGAGCACCGAGGCGATAAAAATCAAATGTCTGTTTTCCGCCTCGGCCATCTCCTGCGCCATGCGGATATCGTCCAGCACGTATCCGGTCGGATCCATATGCCCCGGCGGCGTGAGAATAAAGTCTAATAGGATCACCGCCACCTCCGGATCCGCCGCCTCGCGCAAAATCTCAGGCTTGCGGATACTCGGGTCAATCGCCGGGTGCGGTCGTCCGAGAGTAAATTCCTCCTCGCCGTAATCCACGCAGCTATTCTCCACGCTTACATAAGAATCCTCCAGTTTCCATTCCGGTTTCAACGGGCAGTTCGACCAAATGGTTCCAATTCGATCCACCAGCGCGTTGCTCGCCTCATCCATATATGTACCGCCGGTGAACATTCCCCGCAGATATTTCTGCTCCGGCGAAAGTTTTTCCACTTCTTTCGCGGCCTGTTCCGCCAGTTCTTTCTCACTTGCGAACGGATAATTTACTCCAATCAACTCCAGGCATTTCTGTCCGCAGTCGTCCAGGCTGTCCGCATAAATGGCTCCGGCCGCCTCCACGTCCTTCCGGTCGCTTCCCATAAACAACGCCACCACCGGCTTCGTGCAGCGAGACACCCTCTCCAGTATCTTCGGAAACGTCTTCTCGCCCGGCTTCCTTGAAATCAAGGCAATGTATTCCGTCTCCGGATCCGCTTCCAGCGCGTCAATCCCCATCAACATCATGATGCCGCCCACCGGATCCTTCAAATCATTTCCGCCCGTGCCAATCGTCTGGCTGACGCCGCTTCCCGCCTCGTGCAAGATTGCCGCCACATGTTGGATTCCCGTGCCGGACGCGCCGCAGATGCCGAACGGCCCCCTGTTGTTGATACTCGAAAGTACCAGCGCCGCGCCGTTGATATTGGCGACGCCGCAGTCCGGACCCATGCACAAAAGACCCTTTTCCCTCGCGAGTTCCTTCATCTCCCGCTCCTGGTCAAGCGGCACGTTATTACTGAACACCACGCAATGCAATCCCGCGTTTAACGCCTTCTTTACCTCGCCCAGAGCATTTTCCCCCGGCACGGCGATGGAACACATGTTTGCCTCCGGGTGCTTTAAAACGGCTGCCCGTGTGCTGACAAAATGCTCTTCCTCCGCCTGGTCTGGCTCTTCCGCGTCAAATGACGCATAAACCGCCCCTACCGCCGCTTCAAAGACCGCCATGTCCTCGCAACGCGCCACGATTACGAAATCATTGCCCGTTGCCATGTCAAGCTTCTGGCTATAGAGCCCTTCCGAGCGCAGCGTGTCCTTGAACGAATCGGCGGCGACCCCGACATAACCACTGTCCACGCCGGGCTGTTCCGCCAATATGGAACTGGCATAGAGCGTTTCCAGCGAATCCATATAGCGACCCGCTTCTATCTTTACAAATATATCCATGGTCAATCCCTCCTGTTCTCCCTAAAGAACTTTCCAACTGTGCGGTTGCAATCCGATAACCGACTGGAATGCAATTTATTGCAGTGACAGCCGGTTATCGGATTAGCAACCCATCCCCCTAATGAGTAAAACACGGCTGCGTCAGCAGACGTAAGAGCGCGTAAGCGCGAGTTTTACGAATGTATGGATGGGTTGGATAATCTTTAGATTATCCAACCGCACAGCTGGAGAACTTTTGCCGGTTGCAATCCACGGCCGCTCAGCCCTGCCACCACAACCCTTTTCCGTCACGATTCACGGCCGCTCAGCCTTGTGAATCGCAACTTTTTGCCTGCGCGTAAATGCCCCGCAACGCTTCTTTAAAGCACTCCATCGGCAGCTCTGCCGCCCCGGCGCCGCCTTGTCCGCCACTCCTTAAGGCACTGCCTCCATGGCTGATTGGCAGGATTTGGTATCCCACGACCTTGCGGGCGTCCACCCCGACCGGAAATCCTGCCATGTCCTCCCACGGCACCGGCGCGAACGTGTGCTCCCCGAGACTGACCGCGCGCGCCTTTTCCGTGCGGCTCCTCGCCTCGGCATAGTTCGAGCCGGTCAGGCGCATGTACGCCGGACCCGCGATGGCGGACATTCCCCCGAGTCCGTACACCTCCGTCACGCAGCTGTCGCCCAGATAGCCGACGAGGTCGGATTCCTTGTAGCTTGGCTTGAGGAACGTCCCCTTAATCTTCGGTGCTTTCGTGGTATACCATCGGTTGGCCGTGCCTGCCATCTGAACGCCAAATTCCTCGCCGTTTCCACCCATTCCTACCATGACGGTAGACAGTTCGATTCCCTTGCACTTCGCGGTCAGGCTTTCCACGCCCGCCATCATCACGTGAAGGAAAAACCGGTCGTTTGCAGCAAAATCCTTGATAATCTTATTTTTCTGCGGATGGTCGATTTCCAGCAGATACGGAATTAGCTGCAGAGCCAGACACATTGAGGCCGCCGGCTGACGGTTGTGGTTCTCATCGCCCATCCCGGCCGTCTTCGAGAGGATCGTAATCAAATCCACGCCGCCGCTTGCCCGCACGGCCTGCGACAGGGCCGGACCGTAATCACTCCGAAACCAGCTTAAATCCGCCTCAACCTCCTCGTCATATAGCCCCCAGCGCAGACATTTCGGATTCGGGCCGGGGTGGATTGGCGCGAACCCCTTCCCGCCGTACATCGAATCTTCCACCACGATTACCGGCATGCTCGCGGAGGTAACCATGCAGGCGGCATTGCCGCAGTTATAATTCTGGGAAGACGCCACCATAATCTTCCCTTCCTCCACCAGTTTCCACGCCTCTTCCTTCGTTTTCGCCAACCCCTCATGGATTGCCGCGCCGCAGATTGACGTCCGCAGCGGCGGCGTAATCCGCTCCGTCTCAATGGACGGGCCGGGCATCAGAATGGTTTCCGGCGTCATGCCCGGAATCACTTCCAAGGCCGGACGCACGTCCACCCAGCGCGGACGACCCTTGGTCAATATTTCCAACACCTGCCGGTTGGCTTCGTTTACACGTTCTTCTATCGTCATCTCGTCAAAACCTTTCTGTAACCGCTTAGTTTCCTCGCAGTTCACCTTTCTTTATTTATTCCCGCTTTGCCACACATTCAAGCCATAATCCCCCGCAAAATCCCCTTTATCTTATAGGAAACGAACAAAATGCTTGCATTTTGATTCGTTTCCTGCGCCGGATGCACGCCGCAAAGCGACATATTTCCTATGTGCATCCTTGCGCATCCTCGCGGAGCGGTGTATAGTAAACGCATTTACTTAATGCGTTTACTATACAGTGTCTCCGACATCCACGCAATTCGCTGCCGGACCACTTCCTGAACGAACGGATTATCCACATCGGCGTCAAACCCATGGTACGAACCGGAAATCTCGCGAAGCGTCACGTCCACTCCCGCCTCCGTCAGACGCCGCGCGTAGGTTGCCGCCTCATCGTGCAAGATGTCCATCTCCTGCGGTTCGATATAGGTTTTCGGAAGGCCGCCAACATCCGCCGTCCTCATCGGAACCAGAAATTCCTCGTCCGCCGAAACGGCTTTTAAGTATTCCCGCCACATGGCGAGGTTATTTTTCAACGGCCATGCGGCCTCGCTGTACGTTCTGGCAGACGGGTATCGGCCGCACCGGTTGTCAAGCGCCGGGTAAACAAGCATCTGCCCTGCCGGGAAATGGTTCGATTTCACATCCGAGCCAGCGCGGGCGGAACATTTTTTCTGTTCCCGCGCCCACAGCGCGATTCCCGCCGCAAGCGTCCCCCCGGCACTTTCCCCATACAAGAGAATCCTATCCGGGTCAATGCGAAGACTCCTTGCATGCATTTCCAGAAAACACCATGCATCCTGACAATCCCAAAGAGGCACTGGTGCCGGATGCTCCGGCAGAAAGCGGTATTCTGGCAGAAACACCTTCATCTTTAACTCCAGCGTGTACCGTGCCGCCAGCTGCATCATCATTGGCTGGATGGGGAGAAAGAAACCGCCGCCATGGCAATAAAGCATTGCGGGCGTTCCCTTTCCCGTTTCTTTTCTCGTTTCATTTTCTTCCGGCTCAAACACGAAACATTCCATCTCCTGGCCGTCACGCAGCGAGATTTTGACCGTTCGAACCACCACGCCGGAAGGCGGCGCAAACTCCCGGTTCTGCCTCTGCAATGTCTGTATCATCACCCGCAAGGCGGGCACAAGCTTCGGATTGCCAAAATCCAGCCCCGTCCATTTGCTCGGGCCTTTTAGTTCCCGGCGGTATCCCCGTCCGGGCATCCCGCCTCTGACGTGCTTCGCGCCAGCGGACTCCCCGGGCCCGTTAACGTCTGCCAACACACACATGCCGTCACCTCCTAAAGCAGGATAATTTCATAGGCCTCCAGCCGGTCCAGGGTCACGATTCGCTCCGTCTTTGTCCTTCGCACGGTGGCCGTCCCCCCGTTATAGGCTTTTGCCTCTGCCGCCGTATCGCCGAACTGTTTCTCTTCCGTTTCTCCCGCGTTGTCAAGCGGCAGGTGAAGTTCAATCCCGTACACCGGAAGCGGTTCAAAAAAGCTGTTGGAAAAGACGCCCGACGTGTTGATCAATTGCAGGACCGTCTGATTTCCTTTCTTCCCGACCAGCACTTCCACCATCGGAGTCAGGTCCGGCGCGATCTGCCTTGCCCCGCATACATTACAAAGCACGTCCTGCATCACTTGGAACGTATTCTGGTATCCTTCCTCATAGTAGAACGTCCCCGCCAGCCATGGCAGATACACGCCCTTCCCCTTTCCGTACGGAAATGCCGTCACGCCCGGATGCCCCGTCACGTCCGCGTCCGTGTAATAGCAGATTTCCGGCGGGCCGTACGGATGCTCGCCGACCAGGTTCAGGTATTTTTGCGTCCCCTCCTCAAACTCCGCCATCACAAGATTTTCGCCGAACGGGATGAGCGACGCTTCCATACAATGCGGGAATGCCTCCCGGTCTTTTTCCTCTACCATGAACACGGAAGAGCGAAGATTCGCTCTCTTTTCCTGTATCCGCTTGATTCCCATGCACTTAAGCGGGAACGGCGCGGAAGGATTCTGCATCGCCGACATCAGCGCGGTATCTCCGGTCACAAGTACGACGCCGCCGTTTTCGGCGAACGCGTCCAAAACCTGTGCCTGCTGATCGTTCAGCATCTTCGCGTCACAGAGGATGGCAAGTTTCTTTCCGGCAAGCTGGTCCGTGCTTTTTAATTCACCCTGCCGCATCTCGTCAAACGGGACGTGGCTCTCGGTCAGCGCCCGGATCCATCCGTTCATCTCATGGTCAAATCTGCCCATCATATTTCTATGTATCAGCATCACCTCCGCCGCGGACTCGATTCCCCGATACAACTCCTCGTGATTCCGGTGGAAATGAAACACCCTCTTCGTCCCCGCGAAGGAAGACATGTCCTTGTGGTTGTCTATGCGCCCCATGATGTAAATGCTGCAGGAACCGGCGTTTGCCAGGTTCTGCCACTGCCGAAGCTCCATCTGGGCGGGCGAAATGGACGTCTCCCGGTAACGGAAACCCAAAAATTCCACCGCCGCGCTGTCCACCACATGCCCGCGCTTCGGCCCGCTGACTTTCCGCGCGTTCGAGGACGCGCTGTAAATCCATTTTTCCACGCCAATATCCGTGTTGGACTCCACCCGCAAATAATCCACTCCGTCGATGGCAATCTCCGGGCTGACCGCGCGAATCGTCTGGTGCAGGTTCATTTTCTGCTTTTTGGTGCACTCTCCCTTGAACTTCGTGTACAAACCGTATGCCGGAATCTTCGGGTCGTCCTTCTTCGGAATCTCCGCGCCGTACTGCTCCTTGAACAGCCGCTTGCAGTTCTCGCAATGGCAAGGGCCATGGTACTTATAATCATAATCCACCACCATAAATCCGCTCATGTTGCAGTACACCCCGTCAAACGGAATCTTTTCCAGTACTTCCTTCACGATTTCTGGCGCATATTTCTGCTGGTACTCGCTGTTAATGCAAGTCTGTACGTAACCGTTGTAATTCACGGCCTCCCCGTCCACCCTTTTATACGCCCAGTCCGGATGCGCCTCATAGACATCCTCGCGGATTTTGGAAAAATCCATCCGGGCAATCACCCGGATTCCCGCCTTGTGGCATTCCTCCACCGTTTTTTTCAGGCTGTCCCCGTGGAGATATTCACATTTTGGCTGATACTCCAAATCGGTATCGTAGCCGGCAATGATTCCGCCCGCGTTCAACGTCACGACGGTCGCGCCGAACTCTTTGAGATCCGCGGCAAATTTTTCCGCGTCCAAATCCTCCATGTCAATTTCCCGCAGATTCGTCTGAACCATTCTCCACGGATATCCTTCCCACCAATGTGCCATTGTCAGTCCTCCTTCCAAATCCATCTTCCGAAACACAAGCCCGGTGTTTTCTTCGCTCTGCCGCAGTTCAGCTAAAGCTGAATCGTGACTTTATTCTACACATGATTCTCATTTTGCGCAATTCTTATATTGATATCAATGTCACTATTTTGATATAACTGGCGACCATAAATAGTAACAATTTCCGAACCTGGTAAGTCAACATGGTGACTGACCGTCATAACCGCCATCTGTAACCAGAAGGATTTCTTCTGGGGGATTGTCTGTATTTAGCGTCGGTGTACACCGACGCTACTGTAAAATATTAAATTTTCAAGGTTCGGTAGTTGGGCTTTTGACCCCAGCATCATGATATTGGTTCATTCTTCAAGCATTCCATCCAAAAGCGGAATCACCAGCTTTTGCATCTCCTCTGGTAATGGTAATTTTTTCGCAAACCGCACGATGAATATTCCCGTAATATGGGTTTGCCCGCTTTCTTTCATTTGAAGTCGCACCCCTTGCTTCAGTGCTTGCAAATGTTTTTCGGAAATTGCCATGGAAATTGCCTGGATTTGCCGGAAGGCCGCTTCATCGGCAGTAAACTCCTCCAGCCCGGGAATCACGAGCGGGTCTTTTGTTTTTTGCTGTTTGTCCCGGTCTTCCATCGTATAGGGGGAATCTGCCGCCAGGCCGTACACTTCATAAAGCTCCTTGGGCGCGTCGTTTTCTTTCATCAGTTTCCTGATTTCTTCGGTCAGTTCCACTTCCTTTTTGGCATTGTTTACCATTTGTCGCTGCCTCGGATCCTCCGTCAGGCAATACAACCTGTTTCCAAAGCGTGACGAATCTGACAATGGGTTTCCTTCTGCCGGGACCTTCAGCACCTTGCATTCCTTGGTAAAGGAAAACGGCTCCGCCAGTTCGGCCTTTTGCAGTTCTCCTACCGAGAAACGATTCCTCATGTGGGTTGGCATCAGCGTATACTCGTTTACCGTTGCCCCCATCGCCGGACATCTCATGTAGACGTAGGTTCCGTCCGTGATATTAATGTGGTTCCCATGGCTTCCAAACAGCGCGAACCGGCGAACCGGCGTGTCATCCTTCACCGTCCGTTCCAGGGAATGGCCAAGCATGTCCTTCGTCGGTTCTAAGCCGAAATATTCCAGCATGGTCGGTGCCACGTCGATGTTTTGCACCAGCGACCGCCTTCTTTCCCCTTGCACCTTGCTTCGAGGATCCCAGATAAACATGGGAATATGGGCGATTTCATTATAATAAGGCATGATTGATTTTGCCCACCAGCCGTGTTCACCCAGAAGAAATCCATGGTCGGTATTCACAATTAGAAGTGTGTCCTCCCATAAATGATATTCATCCATCGCATCCAACACGGTTCCCAGATAGTAATCGCACATTGCTACCAAAGAACGATATCTCTTTCTGCAATGCTCCACCGTTTCCAGAGGTTCTGTCACTTTGGCATATGGCGGCCAGTCAAATTCCTTTCCGGTATAGTCGGGATCCGGATACATGGCGCGAAAACGCTCGGACGAGAAGAATGGTTCGTGGGGGTCAAAGGTTTCAATCTGTAAAAACCAGTTGTCCTCTTTGTGGTTTTCCCGCAAAAATTCCAGTCCGTTAAGAAACGTCACGACCTGGGGCATATCGCGCTCTTCTTGGAGATACTGGCGGTTTACCGCGTCGTTTCGATTCAAGTCGGGCATTCCAAGACGGCGCATCATTTTCTTCTTTGCACGGTCGCCCTCACTTTGCAGAAATCCTGACATGTCAGGCTCCTTCACCTGCCCTTTCCACGGGTCGCCCTCCTGACCGCGGCTGATTTCCCAGGAATTATACCGGGTATGGTAGGTCGCGCCCCCGTCCTCCCAGTAATGCTGGTGATCCGACACCAGGTGGGTATAAATTCCGTGCCGTTTGAGCATTTCCGGCATGGAATCGTCAAACGGCTCTAACGGTCCCCAGCTACGGTGAAGAAAATTGTATCTTCCCGTGTGTAGCTCCCGTCTGGCCGGCATGCAGGGCATGCTGCCAATATAACAGTTGTCAAACGTCACCGCCCGTTTTGCCAGGCGGTCAAAATTGGGCGTGTGCGCGTCCGCACATCCATATGCTCCCAGCATCCTGCTGTTTAAAGAGTCAAACATAACCATAATCGCTTTCAATTTATTTTACCTCCGATTTTTTCTGAATATGTTTTTCAAGATTGGGTTGCTCGTATTTTTCCCGATATAACTGGTTTTTTCGGGAACGATAATCGGCCGGTGTAAAACCGGCATATTTTTTAAATTCTTTACCAAAATGGCTTTGGGACGCAAAGCCAAGATATTGGCTGATTGTTTGCAGGTCATAGTCTGAGTAGCGGAGAAGATTTTTTCCCCGCTCCACCTTTTCACGCATAATGAACTGGTGCAGCGTCATGTGCTCGTTTTTGCGGAAAATCATTCCGAGGTAAGACGCGGATGTTCCCATCTGTTTCGCCATTTCTTCAATGATGATTTTTTCGTGGAAATGTTGAAACACATATTCTTTTGCCTGCCGGACCAGCGGATGATACTGTCCCCTGTTTTTTCGGATATAGCGGCAGAGAGTCAGGCAATATGCGGTCGCCACTTCGAAAAGCTCTTTCTCTTTTTCGGTTCCCTCCACCATTTGGATGCATGCGTCCGCAATCGAATATACCATCTCGGAATCTATCGACTCTTGCCGCAGAACCTTGGTACAGATGCTGGAAACCGAGCAGATTATCAGATTTTTTAAATTACGCAAGTGATTTCCGGCCAAATATCCGGCCTCCCCGCCCAGATGAATCTCGCCGTCCATAAAATGTATAATTTTCGTCTCGTCACCGCTGAGGATGACTTCTACCAGTTCTTCGTTCCAGAGGGGCGTGTTGTGTAAAATACCGGCTTCTTGCCGCTGAAAAAGAATCTTTTCCAGACGTTCGGAAAATTCTGCTATTTTTTTCTGGTTCAATTGAAATTGTATTTCCATCGCTTTTGATCTCCCTTTGCCGATATGGCGCTACTATATTGTCACATCAGTATTTTGCGGGTTCTAAAGTCATGTATTGACATGCAGGCATGTCATACATGACCTTTCGACCCTTGGTATCATCATAATCTCAAAAGCGAAATTCGTCAATGTGTATTGTTTTTACGCGTCCTCGTATCGATTGGACTGCAGGATTGTTCCCACGATTCTTGCCGCACAGGTGCGCAGTTCCTGGTGAAGCAACCGTTCACCCTCGGTTTTTTTCATTCCTTCAAGGATTTCTCTCACGTCGCCAGGGTCGCCCGGCATAATCAGGTCGTTTCCCGCCCGGATGCAAAGATCCGCCTTGGAGCCGCCCACGGTAGTCGTGTTCCAGTCTGTCATTACCATCCCCTGGTATCCCCATTCTTTGCGGAGCACGTTTGTCAGCAAATCATAATTGTTGGCCGAGTGGATTCCGTTGATTAAATTGTAGGAGCTCATGACCGCCAGCGGTGCCGATTCTTTTATCGCGATTTCGAAGCCTTTCAGGTAAATTTCCCGCAATGCCCATTCTGAAACGACCGCGTCACAGTGATGGCGGTTGTCTTCCTGGTTGTTACAAGCGAAATGCTTGATTGTCGTTCCCACTCCCGGCATATTCTGTACCCCCCTGGTGATAGCGGCGGCCATTTTCCCGGAAAGCAGAGGGTCTTCCGAATAATATTCGAAATTACGTCCGCAAAGCGCGTTTCTGTGAATGTTCATTCCCGGTGCCAGCCAGAGCGTCACATGAAATTCAATCATTTCTTCGGCCACAAGACGTCCGATATCTTCCATAAGCCCGGTATCAAACGTCTGTGCCAGCAAGGTTCCTGATGGAATCCTGGTGCAGAACTGGTAATAGTCCGTCCCCTCGTCCCGGCGGGTCGGTCCGAAAAACTTTTCCATCACGCTCATTTCGTAGGGTTTTCCATCTGGATCCAGTTGATAATATTTGACCAGTCGTAACCCGGCCGGACCATCTGCCAAAATGATGTTTGCCAGATTCCATGGTTCGCGGGCATAGTTTGTGGTCGTCTCGCCCGCGGCTCCCGGCACCGTTATCGCCGCCATGCCGATTTCTTCTTTGCGTGCGGGCGAATCGGAGGGCAAAGTGGCGGATGCCCCACAGACGAGCACTGCCATCTGTTCATCCGTCATGTGGTTCAGAATGCGTTTTTGCTCCTCGCTCTCCGTCATTTTCCACGAGTCGTGGCAAGCGTGGTCATTTACGTCCGCCGCATCCGGTTTTTGGACTTTCCTTGCTTCTACTTCAAAGACGGGAAGCTCTGAAAAAAACGTTTTCTTGCAATCCGGAAGCTGAATTTCTTGTAGTTTTTCTTTTGGCGGGCATACGGACGCGGTGCGTTGCACCACGATTTCCTCCGCAACGTGCAGATATCCGATTTCATCTACCTGGTTAGAAGCGTTTCCCACGAGGATTCCATAATGGCCTGGTTCTAAAATATACGAACTTCTGCTCTCGTCAAAGGACGCGCAGGAAGAGATTTCAAAGGATGCCCGAAGCGTTTGTGTTTCTCCCGGTATCAGCAATTTTGTCTTGGCAAATGCCACGAGACGTTTTTCCTCCTTGGCAAGCATGCCGCACGGCAGGCTTGCGTAAACTTGGATTACTTCTCTGCCCGCATATGCCGCCTCGGTGTTGGTTACTTCCAAAGTGACTTCTGTTTTGTCTCCTTCCACTACAATCCGCGGGCGCTTCCACTCAAATTTCGTATAGGACAGTCCATATCCGAAGGCGTATCGGGGTACGATTCCTGCCTTTTCAAAATATCGGTATCCTACATAGATTCCTTCCTGGTAGTATTCTTTGGAAGTGTCTCCGCTTCGATAACTAAAGGTTTCACTGTTGGGATAATCTTCGTAATGCACCGGCCAGGTATCCGTCAGTTTTCCCGACGGACTTACCTCTCCGGTCAGAATTCGTGCCACCGCGGTTCTGGCTTCCATACCCGGCTGGTGAATATATAACAACGCGTCCACCTTGCAAGTATCCATGAAATCCACGTCTATTACGCTGCCGCAATTAATGATTACCAGAAGCTGCTCAAACCGTTCCCCTAAAAGGCGGATGCTCTCCCGCTCCACCTGCGTGAGACGGTAATCGCCTGCTCCGTCAGAGCGGTCTTTTCCTTCCCCGGCATTCCGTACGAGCACATAAATGGCGGTTTCCCCATTATATTTTTCCAGGTCTGAAATACTGGGGATCGGTCCCGGTTCTGGTATGTAAGCGGGAGAATGAAGATATACCTGGATTAATGCCTGGTCGAAGGCAATTTCTTTTTCCTTGCTCATTTTTTGCGCATGCTTGTAAATATCTGCATAATATGCTTTTTGCCTAATTTCTTCAGCCTCGTCGTAAGCGTCCAGCCAATTTGACGTCGTAATCTTAAATCCGGCGTTTATCAGCCCCTTTTCTATATTGACACTATATCGTTCATGTACGTCCCCGGAGCCGGTTCCCCCGGTCACCGTACGCCTTGCACCGGAACCAAACAAGGCGATGTCGCCCCGTTCTTTTAAAGGAAGCATTCCCTTGTTTTCCAGAAGCACCATTCCTTCTGCCGCCGCCTTGGCGGAAAGCTTCCGATGTGCGCGCTCCCTTTCGGTTTCCACGCCGCTCCGGCTTCCCGCATAACGGATTTCCTTTATCTTTTTCATTGCCTTCAATCTCCTATCGTATTCAAATCAACGCCGTTGGTGTCTTTGACCTTCCAGATTAAAAGTACCAGTCCGATGATTACAAATGGTGCGACCAAAACCATGTAGCCAAATCCGATTTGCTTGAACAAAAGTGGCGCGATTACCGGTATCAACATTCCTAATGCCTGGCCAATCAACCGCAGTAAGCTTACCGCCCCAATCATGGACGCGCGGGTGTAGGTTGGCGTGGATTCCGCAACCATCATGCCGACGAAATCTATTACTTGCCACCAGCAGGGCAGGTACAGCCCGTAAAAGAAACCGACCAGATACGGGGAGGCACCCAAAAACGCGCTTACATTGAAACAGATAAAACCACAGACCGCCAGGATACCGGCAACCACGATGATTGGTTTTCTTCCTATTTTGTCACTGACAAAGCCGGCAATCCATGTGATAAACATATTCAAGAAGGGATAGAGCATCAACGCCAGCGTGACCGATTCCGTCGTCATGCCGAAATTTGTCATGATAGATTCCACATAGGCGGAAAATGACATGGAGCCAATGGCGAATACCATCGAAATCATAGTCAGCCAAAACAGCTGTTTTTCCTTAAACAGATGTTTCATTGCATGAAATACGCCGCTTTTATTTTTCTTTTCCACCGATTCCTTCTTTTTGGCCGGATGTCGTTCTTCATATGGTGATTCCAGGTATTTTACGCGTTGTTTTAAAAACATTTCCGACTCCCGGGG
>Ga0224740_10243_pt1 | contig 15210 bp, 21 predicted proteins | sample LIM_E_Water_Bulk_FD_161634 | JGI IMG/M metagenome (GOLD analysis project Ga0224740, IMG submission 161634) | Enriched cells from gastrointestinal tract of the lab mouse from Pacific Northwest National Laboratory (PNNL), Richland, Washington... | ecosystem: Host-associated > Mammals > Digestive...
CCACAGGCACCAGATTTAAAGATAACTCGAACTTTTTATTCGAGAGTAATAAATATTAACTAGAAGTGTCATCTAGTTTTTTTGTTATTTGAAAATGGAGTAATGATTTACTAAAAGAATTAGATATCAAAAAATATATTAATTATATGGAAAATAGAACGTTCCCATTAATTTATTGGAATGAAGCTTTGGAGTTGAATAGTGTATACAAGTTATTTTGTTAATTTCGTTAAGATTTTGAGATAATAATTAAATTATTATGAATTAAGCTGGTACTACGAGCAATTCGTCCTTTTTGGATGGATTGCTGTTTTTGATTTAAGGAAAGGAATGATTGAAATGACACCAGATTTATATGAAATGATGAAATTGTTAGGCAAAGAAAGAATAAAAACAAGATTTGGCTATATTAAATAATAAAATTGTGTTAAAATTATATCAGTTAATATTATTACTAACCATTTCTTTTGTCCTGAGAGTTGTTGTACTAATCAGGGATATCATTTACTACTTTATTCAATATTATTTAAACAATTTTTAATTAATTATAGAAAAATTATGGTATTATAAGTAGAAAATGCAGATAAAGTATCAATGATTTTATTTCAAAATGTATGGACAACTATTACAAAAGATAAAGAAAAAGCAATATCATATTTTATCAGATAGCATTCATACATTAGAAAATTTGAAAGAAGTTGTCGATATATTGGTTGATAAAAAATATTCTATATGGAGATATACCATATTTAGATGAAGTCATAGATTTTACTAATAATTATAATAGAATAGATAGAAAAAAATTTTTAAATTTAAAACAAAGACTATTTAAAAATTATTCAGGAGGAAAATAAATGTTTGAAAATATTAAAAAAGGTTTATATTTTAGTAAGATGCAACTTTTATTAAAAAAAGGTCTAAAAGATGGTAATATTGTACCTTTTGAAGATGAGTTTTATGAAAAATTAAGTCATACTTATATTAGTTGTTTACCAGTATCTATACATATGAAATATTTAAAACCTATAGTTGGACTTGGCAAATGTTATGACAGAAGTTTGTATATGTTTTTGTGTTTTGAAAATGCAGTTTTAGTTTGTGGTGATAACAAATATTTGGAGCTAAGATTTGGAAAAAATAATGCAGGTCATCGTTGGGTTGAAATGGATGGCTATTGTTATGATCCATCATTGTTGCTTAGATTTAAAAAGGAAATTTATTATGAAATATATAAACCTTATAATGTTTCTAAAACTACAGCAGAGGAATATAAAAATTGTTGTGACTCTAATAAACGATTTTATGAAGACATAGTAAGTACTGAATTAAGCGATTTTCAGCCTAATGGAAGAAAAAGGACTGACTTATGTGCTATGATTCCTTTAATTCAAGGAATCGCCGAGATGGGAACTGATACAGATTTCAAAAAAGAATTAAGTGAGTACTTAAAGTCAATCCAATATGATGAAAAGCAAGTTTATGATGAAATGAATCAAGCATTTCAAAAGTGTTTAGAAGAAGTTAAAAAAATGTAGAATCGTTTTTAAGAATAATTTATATATGGAGTTAGTACTATCTGTACTTAACTACTTAATTTTGTGAAAAGCTGCATACAACTATCCGCCATATTGATAGAAAACTTGAACTTTATATAAATTAAAAATTTGAGTTTTAATAAGTTTCAAAGTTTGTTATAATCTTTATAGATTAAATGACCAAAGCAGGTGTATTATGGAATTACTAGAAACTTCAAGTAATCAATGTAAAATTTTCATTCATGAAAATGAAAGATATGTAATACGATATCCAAGAAGTATTGGTGTTTCAAGGGAGTACTATCGTTCAACTCCTGAATATGAAATTATAGGTTTATTGATAAAAAATAATATTAAAGTCCCAAAAATAATAGAATTAAAACCTAATTATCTTGTTCAAGAATATATATATGGTGAATTATTATCTGACTTATTTGAAGATCATCATAAAATTGATAAGATGATAATAATCAAAATTGTAAAACAAATTTGTCTTTTAACTTCTATTAATTATAAATCCCTTTTAAACTATATTAATTGGACAGATAATAGAAGCTTTTATACTTTTCAATGTCAGAATACTGAAATAATTTTTCAAAAATATTATCAAAATTTAAAAGGTTTATATAATGCTTTGGGTATATCTCCAAGGATAATTAGTACATTGTTTTCTTATGCATCACGAATAGAAAATAAAAGAAGCTTATCAATAATTCATGGAGACAGACATAAGAAGAATATCATTTTACAGTCTAACGGTGAGTTAATATTTATTGACTGGGAATTAGGGTGTGTAGGTGATTTAGCGTATGATATAGCTTTTCATTTGCATCAAATGGCCTATACAGATGAGGATGAAGACTATTTTATGAATCAATTAAAAAAACAATATACAGGAGATTTCGAATCATTATATAGGGATATAAAGTTATATAGAATATTTATTTTAGCAAGATCATGTATCTATCATGTCTATTGGACTAACTTATTATATCAAGAACAAAAAGAAGTTGCCAAAAAAAAGCAGTTGGGACATTTTATGAGGAGATATAACAAATTAAGTAAAATTTCAGAATTTAATTTATCATACAAAAATGAAGAAGATTTAGATCAGATTTTTGAAAACTTTAGAAAGAATGATACATTAAAATAGGTATATGCTGCAAGGAAGAGATATAAACTTTATCATCTAAATATATTTCATGTGTTAATTGTTAAACAGCTATGATAGAATGTATAGTGGAAGTAGGATTCAAAATGGAAAATATACAAAGAAAAGAATTAGAAAAATTAATAGGAATCGATAAAACAAAACTTTTTTATGATTTTGTTGATACAATAACATTGTTATATGATATAGAGCAAACATGGAATTGTGGCGGGAAAAAATGGGTTTATGAATATAAGAAAAGGTGGAAAAACTTTATGTGTATTTTAAAGAAAACATATTAGGATTTATGATTATCTTTGGGAAAGAGGAAAGAGTTCAAGTTGAAAAAATAAGAAATGAACTTTCATGTGATGTACAAAAAGTTTATGATGAAGCACAAATATTTCATGATGGAAAATGAGTTTTATTTAATATCATTGATTATTAGATATTAGAAGATTTAAAAAAATTACTTTTTATAAAAAGAAAACCAAATAAAAAATTTAATAAATGAATAAATTTAGAACAAACCATATTTATGATTTGTTCTTTTCTTGCTATAATGGGGAAGGAAAAATACTAATGTAAAAGACTTTTGACAGACAAAAGTTTGTCTTTTATATAAAATGGTATTGGAGGTGCAAAATGGATATTGGAATGAGAATAAAAAAATATAGGGAGCAACAAGATATTTCTCAAGATGAACTTGCTTTAAAAATATTTGTTTCAAGACAAACAATTTCCAATTGGGAAACAAATAAAAGCTACCCTGACATAAAAAGTTTAATCATGTTAAGTAATATCTTTAATGTATCTCTAGATAATTTCATAAAACGAGATATAAAGGAGATGAGAGAGATAATTGATAAAGAAGAGGTTAAAAAATTTAATGTAATGAGTTGGATTTTTCTGGTAGAGATGTTAACTTTAGCTATAAGTGCGTATCCATTATTTAAATTTTTAGATAATATTGGAATTCTGCTTTGGTTATTGTTATTTATAATAACATTTGGAACTGCAACTATTATTGAAAGATTTAAAAAAAATAATGACATTCAAACTTATAAAGAAATTCTAGCATTTATAGATAGAAAACAACTAACCTATGAAGAGTCTCAGCAAGAAATAGGAAAAAGAATGTATCAAAAAATTTTATTTGCAATTTTAGCAGCCATAATAACACTTATTATATGTTTAATTATAATGTTTATCATGGACAAATTTTAAGATTTTAAGGAGGAAAATATGGAATTTTGGCTTATAATGATCGTTTTGGTATGTATGGGAGGAAGCTGTTCGTTAGCTGGTACCTGGTGGAGTAAGAATAAGAAATAAATTATAATTTGTATAATGAATTTCTTTTTCTTGTAAATGTAAAGTATTGCTATAAGAATATAATTAGAGAAATTATTTGAAACTAAAAGGCTTATTAAAAGTCTTTTTTGCTATACGGCTATAAAAATTTGAAACAAATAAGAAAATTTTAAATTATGTATTCATATAACTTCACCAATATTATAAGAGAAATTATAATTAAATATTTTATTTTATGATATATTCATGTACAATTATAATAGATGTGAGGTTTGTTATGAAAAAGTATAGAACTCATTATATTATTTCTAAAAAAAATTATGAAAAGAATATTGACAAGTTTCCAATAGAAAATAATGTTTTATTTATAACTGGACTGTCAGGAAGTGGAAAAACAACTATGAGCAACAAAATTTCTAAAAAAAATGATGCTACTGTTTTAAATCTGGATTGCTTAAGTAGCTATTATAGTTCAAAATTTGAAAATACATTGATAAAAGACATAACAAGTGATTTTTTTAAATTAAATGTAGAAGTACATGATATAATAAAAAATGGAAATTACATGGATTTAAAATTAAATCATTTTGATGATTATATAAAATATAATAATAAATATTTCAATTATGTATATGGATATTGTCTAAATAATCATGACAGTTATTTCATTATTGAAGGTACACAATTATTCATGACAATTGATCCAACTTTTTTTTATGATAAATCAATTATTATCATTAGAAGAAGTGCTTTAAAATCTCTATTAGGGCGTTTCGGTAGGCAATTAACTGTTAAAGAAAAGAAGCATCCAATAACAGTTGGGAAGAAACATATAAAGAAATTATTAAACGATTCTAAAAGATTACATTATAAAGATCTAAAACAGTTAAATTATTTTATCTCTGTAATACAAAAAAATATTTTTTGAAATAATGGAAAAGACTTTCAATTAATAGTATAATATAAAAGGTGGAAAATTATGAAATGTAAAAGTATAGAAAACAGCTTAAAATTTTATTTGTTATGTAATAAACTAAAAGATTTAATTCGCACTGGATGGAAAGTGTGGAATGTAAAAAGAGATCGAATAGAAAGTGTAGCAGAACATATATATGGCGTTCAAATGTTAGCACTCGCTATTTATAAAGAATTTGAATATGATTTAGACATAGAAAAAGTGATTTATATGTTAGCTATTCATGAGTTAGAAGAAATCAAAATAGGTGATTTAATTTGGCATGATATTGCAGCATCTGAAAAGCTAGAAAAAGGTAAGGAAGCAGTACATTCCATATTAAATGGGATGCTTAATATCGAAGATGTAGAAGCAATGCTTGATGAGTATAATAACAGAACTACAAAAGAAGCTCTGTTTGCACATCATTGTGACAAGTTAGAATGTGATATTCAGGCTAAACTTTATGATGAAGAAAAGTGTGTAGACATAAATAGTCAAAGTGAAAATAATTTGTTAGCAAATGAAATAGTTAAAGAAAAATTAGAAAATGAAGATTCCTGGTCAAATGCTTGGATAGAATTTGATAGACATTATTATGAAGATGACCAAAACTTTATAGATATTATAAATTATTTAAAAGAATATGGTTTTTTAGAGATAAAGAAAAAATCTTGTAATTAGCAAGATTTTTTTGCAAAATAATTAAACAATTGAAATATTTTTGGTTTTCTTTTTTGTTCTAAAAGTTCCGATAAGAGGAAAAATATACATCATCTCGATCTAGTACGACGCAATTATTATTATAATAATCATTATGCTAAAGTAAATATTTCTTTTTTTGTGCAAGGTTTTGTTTCTATTCTAAAATACTCATTATTTAACTTTCTGATAAATAAAGCTAACTCATTTTTTATTATTTGGACACCATTATAATAACTGCTTTTTTCATTTTTAATTTCCATGGCTATCCAATTCCTTTCTATCAATAGATAAATTTAATAGTATATTCTATCATAACGCTGTATTTTTTATAACATTGCCAATTAATGAATTATTCTCTACTACTAATATAGATAATCTTTGATTATATAATAAAGTAGGGAAGGAAAATATCATAGAAAAATAAATAATCTTTTTAATAAGAACAAATTATATTAAATAAATTATTTAAAAATGTTATAATATATATAAATGAATATTATATAGAAATAAGTAATTTCAAAAAAGATTGGAGATGTAATTATGATATCATTTAATGAGAGAAAGGATGACTTTATAAAAATAAAAGTTGAGAAACTAATTGACTGGAATGAGCCTAATGGAGAAGGCTGTATTGTGTCTGATAAGATAACCAAAGAAGGCTTTAAAGTTGGCTATATGTATAGAGAAGAACCAACTGCCGGAAATCCTGATAGTGGCTGGAGATTGATGGCTGGTAATGAAGATGATGAGTATATGAATAATTCAAATAATCATCATATCTTTGCTATCAATACTGTTTGCAATTATGATCAGGATATTATTCCATATTTAAAATCTAAAATAGGAAGTGCATATATAAGAATAAATAATTCTGAATTTGCAATTGATAATGGATCTAAACCTATTTTTGTAGATAAACAAGATAGATAATAACATGTTAGAGGCATTACATTATGAAATTGGTAGATTATACAGGAAAGTTAAATAATCACAATGAATATTTAAAAATAATAAAACAACTAGAAAATAAATGTAACTATATTGAGTATGCTTTGGTAAATGAGGAGGAAACAAAATTTATAGAACGATTTAATGATTCCATCTTATCATTAGAATTAAGAAATAAATGGTATGGAACAAAGTCCAGTCAGAAAAATAAAGTGTATAAAATAAAGTCATCCAAGGAAATTTTTAGATATTTAAAACAGTTTGAAACTTTTTGTAAATATACGATCTCAAACAATGATGATATTGTAGAAGAAACTGATTTTGGAATAAATGATATTGCATTTTTTGATGATAAAGAAACACCACTATTGTTTACGACTACACATGAAGGGTATATTACAATTAGAGATGATTTGTTTAAATAAATTACAATTAATGAAAGAAATCAAGCAAAAGATTTGCAAGATATTAAATGTTTCGTTTGTATACAAAAAATAGAAAATGTATGTTTGGCATAAAATTTATTATGAGGATATATGAATTTTAAAACTTTTGACAAACTGATTATTCTATGATATCATAAAGTTGTTTTAAAGGAGAGATTATTATGTTAAAGAAAATAGAAAACCATCATCATAATAGTCAGCACTTGTTAATACGACTTTAATTGTTGTAGGTACAAGTGCTATTTGTAGTGCTTGTATTTAGTATAAAAAATATGCTATACAGGTACTATACTTGTATAGCTTTTTTAATGAAATGGGAGGAATATGAAATGAAAATACAAAATGTAAAAGGTGGGTATGACTTTTTACCTCAAGAACAAAAAATTAGAAATTATATTAATGGAGTATTAAAGGAAACATTTGAAGAATATGGATATGGGCCAATAGAAACACCAATTCTTTGCTATTTTGATATGTTAAGTGGAAAATATGATGAACAAAATGATATCTTAAAAGAAATTTACAGATTAAGAGATCAAGGAAATAGAGAACTAGGGTTACGTTATGATTTAACAGTCCCATTTGCTAAACTAATCGCTTTAAATAAGAACCAATTGAAAATGCCATTCAAACGTTATGAAATAGCGAAAGTTTTTAGAGATGGACCAGTAAAGGTAGGGAGAGATAGAGAATTTACACAATGTGATGTAGACGTAGTTGGACTATCTGGACAAATGATAGAAGCTGAATTATTGAATCTTTATATTAATGCTTTTAAAAAGCTTAATATAGAAATTGTAATTAAATACAATAGTAGAAGTTTAATGAGTGGATTGATATTAGATTGCGGAATAGAAGAAGAGCTAGTAAGCACAGTAGTAACAGTTGTTGATAAAATGGAAAAATTATCAAAAGAAGAATTTAAAGACCAATTAAAAGAAATTGGGTTAAATGAAAATCAAATAACAAAACTTTTAGAATATTTTACATTATCTTTAGAAGAATTGAATGAAAAGTTAAAAGATACAAATAACGAAAAAGTAAAAATTGGTTTAGAAGAATTAAATAAATTAGATGAATATATTAAAGGCTTAAAAATAGATGAATATTGTGTATTTACCTCTACTCTAGCACGTGGACAAGATTACTATACAGGGAATGTATTTGAAGTATATGAAAAAAATAAACGTTTAACAGGAAGTATTGGTGGTGGTGGTCGATATGATAATATGATCACAGAATTTATTGATGATGGAACAAGTTATCCAGCCGTTGGAATTAGCTTTGGACTAACCTCTATTTATGAGCTTTTAAAGAATGATGCAAGGTTTGAGGAAGTTCCACAAGTAGATCTTTTCATTATTCCAATGAATACAGAAATTGAGAGCTTAAATTTGGCTACAAAACTTAGAAATCTTGGATTGAAAGTAGAATTGGAAATGAGCCGAAAAAAGGTAAAGAAAAGTTTGGATTTTGCAAATAAAGAAAAAATACCATTTGTAATTGTATTAGGAGAAGAAGAAATACAGAATAAAATGTTTAATTTGAAAAACATGAATACAAGTGAACAAGTAGAGATTTCATTTGATAATTTAGAGAAGATTGTAGCAATTATAAAAAAAATATCAGTTTAATCTGATATTTTTTAGTCTAAGTGAATTTAAGATGACAGTAAAACTACTAATCATCATAGCAAATCCAGCAATCATGGGATTCATGTGAATTCCAAATGGTACTAAAACTCCAGCGGCAATAGGGATCATACAAACATTGTAGAAAAATGCCCAAAATAAATTTTGTTTAATAATTTTAATTGTTTTATTACTTATTATTAATAGTGATATAATTTTTTCCAAATTATCATTCATTAAAATTACATCTGAAGAATTAGCAGCTATGTCAGTCCCATTACTAACACTAACTCCAATGTCAGCACTTGCTAAAGAAGGGGCATCATTAATTCCATCACCAATCATCATCACCTTTTTTCCGCTTTTCATAAGTTTTTTAATAGTACTTACCTTTTCTGCTGGCATGACATTTGCTATTATATTTTGAATTCCAATTTTGTTTCCAATTTTATTTGCTGTATCATGATTGTCACCCGTTAGCATAATTACTTCTTTTCCTAACTGTTTTAATTTAGAAATTGTATTTTTGCTACTTTTTCTTACAATATCATTAATGCCAATTAAAGCAACAATACTTTGATTGATGACTACATAAACAATGCTAGAACCAGTTGAACGAAACTCTTTTTCTTCCTTTTCATATATATTTTTGATATTTAAATTTGAAAATAATTTATAATTACCAACAAAAATATTTTTCCCATTGATAATTCCAGACAACCCAATTCCAGGAATTGATTTAAAATTTGTTACATTTTGTAATGAAATTTTTTTAAATTTAGCTTCCTCTATAAAAGCTTTACTGATTGGATGACTAGAATGATTTTCTAAACTAGCAGCGTACTTTAAAACTTCGGTTTCTGAATATTTGTCAAATAGTAAAATCTTTTCTATTCTCATATTTCCATATGTCAAGGTACCAGTTTTATCAAATACAATTGTATTTATTTTATGAGCTTGTTCTAAAGTTTTACTTTGTTTTATTAAAATACCTTGTTTTGCGCACATTCCAACACTAATGACCATAGCAAGAGGAGTAGCAAGACCCAAAGCACATGGGCAAGCAACGACCAAAACATTTACAAAAGAAGTTAAAGAATCACTAAAGGATAAGTTCAAAAGTAATGATAAAAAGAATGTTAAGATTGAGATTGCTACAATTGTAGGAACAAAATAAAGACTTACTTTATCAGCTAGATGTGCAATTGGAGCTTTTGTATTTGTTGCTTCAATAACTAATTTTACGATTTCTGAAATTGTAGTCTGTTTGCCTATTTTTAAGGCTTTGTATAAAATATAACCATCTAAATTTATACTGCCTGCAACAACTGTATCATTTTCTTGTTTTTTAACAGGAGTAGACTCTCCTGTGATGAAAGCTTCTTCTACATGAGTAATTCCATTTATAATGATCCCATCGACTGCTATTTTCATTCCAGGCTTCGCAATTAATATATCATTCATTTTTACTTCATCAATAGAAACTTCTTTTTCATCATTTTCTATTTTTAATAATGCTTTTGTTGGAGTGATTTGAACCAATTCTTTAATCGCACTTCCTGTTCTTTCTTTGCTTTTTTTATCGATAAACCTACCTAATTTGATAAAGTAAATAACAATTGCAGTGGACTCAAAATATAAATGATGTACATAATGAGTATGATGATCAAAAATCATAATTGTTCCAAAAAGACTATATAAAAAACTAGCAATAACTCCAATAGAAACTAGAGTGTCCATATTTGGTGTTTTATGAATAAGGTTCCTAGCTCCACTAATAAAAATATCTTTTCCAAAAAAGAAAAAAGGAAGTGTAAGTAAAAGTAAGGTTACTGCATAGCGCTCTGGAAATTTGTTGATGCTTAAAAATGAAATACTAGGAAGTCCTAACATTGGTGCCATAGAAATATATAAAATAATAAAAGCAAGTATGGAAAAAAGAGCAAATGAAATCTTATGATCCTTTTGTTTTTTCTCATTTGGGTTATAGACTCCTAAACTTTCAAAGCCAGTCTCTTTGATATATTTATTGATGTCCTCAATAGAAATGTTATCTTCATATTCAATTAAGGCTTGAGAAAGAACCAAATTGACATTGGCTTTAATTCCCCGTTGTTTATTGAGAAATTTTTCAAGTCCTGAGGAACAGGCACTGCAAGTCATTCCCTCTATTTTTAAAATTACTTTTTTCATAATTCTTCTCCAATAACGGAAAATCCTAAAATTTCTAATCTTTCTTTAATCATATTTGAATTGATATGTTCTGAAAGCTCTACCATTACTGTTCCATTTTCATAGTTTGCGCTTACTTTTTCAATTCCTTCTAAATTTAATAGTGATTTTTCAATTCTATTTTCACAACCACTACATTTCATACCTTCGACTTTAATAACGATATTTTTCATAATATCACCCTTTCTTATTATTTGTTAAAACGTTTAAATATACTAATTAATTCATCTAAAATTTCTAAATTTCCATTTTCAATACTTGTACTAACACAAGAATGTAAATGTTTTTCTAAAATATGATTAGAAAGACTTTGAACAGATTTTGTAACAGCTGATAATTGAACTAAAACATCATCGCAATAGCGGTCTTCATTTATCATATTTTTAATGCCATTCATTTGTCCCATTAAGCGATTAATACGATTGATAATAATCTTTTTTTCATTTTCACTTCGATGTGTTTGCTTCATAATTTACCACCACTTGTATTATATACCCTTATGGGTATTTTGTAAATGCAAAAGTGTATCTTTTTATACTTTTATGAAAAAGAAAAATATGGTATAATTATTTTAGCAAGGTAGGTATTTTATGAGAATTGGATTGGATATTGATAATGTAATTGCTGACTTTGATAAAAAACTGTTAGAAGAGTGCAAGAAAGAAGATCAGAAAAAAAGAAATTATGGAATTGTGAATCCATATGCTAGAAATGTGTCTTTGTTATTTGATTGAAGCAAAGAAGAAAGAATTGCATTTTTTGCTGAAAATATGGAAATGTTTGCAGCAGAATTAGAACCAAGAAAAGATGTAAAAAAATATATGGAGCTGTTACTAAAAGAAGGGCATGAACTTTATTTAATTTCAAATCGTGTGTATCCTGATTATAAGTATCCAGAAAAAACAACAAAAAAATGGCTGCAGAAATACCAGATTCCTTATACTAAATTGATTTTTTCAAAAACCATTGATAAAAGTAGTGAATGTATAGAAAATAATATTGATATTATGTTTGATGATAGTGTAAGAAATTGTGAAATATTAAAGGGCTCAAATGTTCCTGTTTGTATGATGACTACAAAGCTAAATTATATACATAGAGGTTATTTACCATATGTTAGAAATTTTAAAGAATTGTATGAAAGAGTGAAAGATATGACTGAGAGAAAACATATAATATTAGATACTGACATGGCTAATGAAGTGGATGATAGATTTGCACTTACTTATTTAATGTCTTCATTAGACAATATAGAAGTAGATGCAATTACAATCGCACCATTTTGGAAAAGTGGATATGCAGAAGATTTATCAATCGCTGATGGTACTGAATTAAGTTATCAAACAACTTTGAAAATATTAGATATGATTGGTGCTTCTTCATATAAAGATAAAGTATATAAAGGTGCTACCGCTTATATGGAAGAGGCCAGTAATAATGAGGCCGTTGATAAAATAATTGAAATTAGTCAAAAAAATGAAAAAACTATTATTGTAGCAATTGGAACCATTACTAATATAGCGCTTGCGTTTCAAAGAGAACCAAGTATTATTGAAAAGGTAGAAATAATTTGGTTAGGTGGAAATAGTTTTTTAAGCCATCAAAATGAAGAGTTTAATTTTAGACAAGATATAAAAGCAGTAAGAACTGTGTTTGAATCGCAAGTTAGTTTAACGGTTATTCCTTGTAGAAATGTGGCCGCCAATTTAGTTACAACAAGTTTTGAATTAGAACATTATTTATTAAATTCTAATATTGGTAGATATTTATGTGAAGAATTTAAAAACTGTAAAAAGAAGCATTATAAAGATCTAGAGGATGAAATCGGTTCTAGTAAGACTTTATGGGATTTAAGTGCTATAGGATATTTATTAAATAAAGATTGGTTTGTAACAGAAAAAATAAGTTGTCCATATATCTTAGAGAATGGAATGTATGAAAAAACGGATAATAGGCATGAAGTAACATTCGTCAATGATTTATTTAGAAACAAAATTTTTCATGACTATTTTAAGAAAATGGAGCGATATAATGGAAAAGATATTAACTAGTGAAGAAGCCCTAAATCTAATAAATTCACTTCCTTCTGCAGGAAAAGATGATCATTGGAAAGCACATTCTATTTGTGTAGGAAATGCAGCAGCTATAATAGCTAAAGCTTTAAACTTAGACTGTGAAAAAGCTAAAGTTTTAGGTTATATCCATGACATTGGAAAAAGTGAAAATTATAAAATGCATGATGTAGCAGGATATGATCTTATTAAAAAACTAGGATATGAAGAAGAGTATGCCCATATTTGTTTAACGCATTCTTATTTGAATAATGATGTAGATTGTGTAGCGGGAGGACATCCTCCTAGAAATGAATTTCGCGATAATTTTATTAAAAATCATCAATATACAATTTATGAAAAAATAATTAATCTATGTGATTTAATGTGTAAAAAAGAAGTTATGACAGTAGAAAAAAGAATGATAGATTTATTGATGCGAAAGGGAGTCCATGATAATACGTATTACCATATTGAAGAAACCCTAAAATTAAAAGACGAAATTGAGAATAAATTAGGCTTTTCGGTTTATGATTTGTTTCCTGCTATTAAAGAACATTTGTAGGAGGAATTATATGAAAAATAAAAATTTAGCAGAATGCATTTTATTTTCTGTTTTTATGATAATAGGAATTACTTTTATAATTATTGGAGGAACCTGGTATTATATTGTAAGAGAAAAAGAGAATACCTGGGTTTCCACTCAAGCGACAATTATAGATATTGAAAAGTCAGAAATCTATAATTCAAAAATAGTATGGGTAGAATTCTCTATTAAAAATCATATTTATCAAGTAGAACTGCCAGAATATTATAGTAGTATGAAAATAGGAAAAAATATAATGATATATTATAATCCAAGTAATCCAAATGAAATTATAAGCAAAAACTTTTTAGGACATTTAATTTTTATTGGTATGGGAGTAGTATTTACAATAATTGGATTGGCGCCAACTATTTTAAAAATTTTTAAAAATCGTAAAAAGAAGAATTTAATGAAAAATGGGAAAAGAATTGAAGCAACTATCGATAATATATCTTTTAAAATGAACTATTCAGTAAATGGAAGGCATCCATATATTTTAGAATGCAGTTATGTTGATTTAGAAACAGGCGCAGTATACTTTTTTAAAAGTGATTCCGTTTGGTATTCAATAGAAACATTATTAGAGCATAATAATATTACGACAGTGCCAGTTTATGTTGACACAAAAAATTTAAAGAAATATTATGTTGATATTACAATGTTTGAAAAATATTTAGGAAAATAAGCCAATTTTTAGGCTTTTTTTGTATAATTTAAAAAAATACATTCACAATAGTAATAGGAGGAAATATATGAAAAAGAAAATATGTATTATAACCGTTTTGCTTTCGTTTTTACTTGTTGGATGTAATGCTGGAAAAACTTTAACAAATACTCCGACTAGACAAGTTGAAATATTTTTAAATAAGTATCAAACATTAGATAAAGACGTATTAGATGATTTGGATAAAGTAATTGCTAATGAAGAAAATTTTACTGGAGAACATCGAGAAAAGTATCGTAATATGATGAAATCCTCTTATCAGAAATTAGCATATCAAATAAAAGATGAGAAAGTAGATGGAGATACTGCTACAGTGACAGCAGAAATAGAAGTTGTTGATTATGGAAAATTACTTAGTTCAGCCAATGTATATTTAGAAGATCACAGGGAAGAATTCCAAGATGAGAATGGGGAATATGATGTAAAAAAATTTATTGATTATCGATTAGAAAAAATGAAAGATAACAAAGAAAAAGTAAAATATACAATTGATTTTCATTTAACTAAGAAAAATGATGAATGGAAATTAGATGATCTAAGTAAAACTGATGAGCAAAAAATTCAAGGAATTTATCAATATTAACATTGTGAAAGCAATGTTTTTATTATGAAAAAATACTCAAAGTAAGATACTTTGAGATTTTCCCCTGACCGCTATATAATACCATTTTTTTCCAGTTTGTCAAATAGGGCTAGTTCTTTAGTCCACGATAGTCTATGAGTTTTTTTTATTTAGTTTTACTTTAAAAAAATTTATTTCATAAAGTATCTTACTTTGAGAATATAAGGAGGGGTTTTTATGGAATATGTACTTACAAAGCCTGATTATGAGGATATTAGGATTTTAACAGCAGTTAGTGAATCAATATGGGAAAGCTATCAAGCCTTAGCAAGTTTAGAAATAGCTGGAAAAAAAGAAACGGCTGAATATCA
>Ga0224740_10245_pt1 | contig 15194 bp, 16 predicted proteins | sample LIM_E_Water_Bulk_FD_161634 | JGI IMG/M metagenome (GOLD analysis project Ga0224740, IMG submission 161634) | Enriched cells from gastrointestinal tract of the lab mouse from Pacific Northwest National Laboratory (PNNL), Richland, Washington... | ecosystem: Host-associated > Mammals > Digestive...
GGGAGGATAAAAATATGCCAAACCATACGGCGATCGTGAAAAAAGCCTATGCGTTGTTACAACTGGAGCGAAGGATGGTGGGAATCCGGTTCGTATATGATAAAGAGACATTCGATTCATTTGATGCCAGGGAACCGCAAAAGCCCATGTATTATTGCCAGGCCGTCCACGCCGCTTCTGCAGGCCACGGAATCAAACTCACAAAGGCGACCTCGGGATGTGCCGGATCGACACGGGCTCTCGGGTTTACGGCCCCGCAGCCGGAATATTATGAGGGAAGCTCGGGCATGAGGCTTGGTCTCTACTCAAGCCAGTCTGTAGCGAAATCCGTGGCATTACGTCTCGACATCATGAACCAGCCTCTGTACGGCATCGTTGTTATGCCGCTGGAGGAATTCATGTCGCCGCCGGATACGGTCATGCTGTTTACCAATACACGGGAAGCAATGCGGGTTATGCAAGGATATACGGCTGTATACGGCCTGCACGACAGGATTTGTATGAGTGGAAATCAGGCGGTCTGTGTGGAATGTACCACATACCCTTATCTGAATCAGTGTCTGAATCTCTCCATGTTGTGTGCGGGAACCCGTTTCCGGGCTGACTGGAAGGACACAGAGGTCGCGATCGGACTTCCATACGGAAAGCTTGAAGGCCTGGTGGAAGGGCTTCAAGGTACGGTCAATGCGATTGAGCGGAATGCCAGAAAGCAGCAGATCGAAAATAAGCTCAGGACAGACGGGCTGTTCGACATGGAAATTGAGTATGGACACACATATTTCCTCACAGAGGATCATTCTCCCAGGGAGTAAGCAAATGAGTATCAAGTCTACATTACATAAGAAAGAACTGGGAGCTTCTGCTACCCGTTATGCGATCCTTTTTCTCTTACTTTTCGCATGGGAAACTGCAGCGCATGCAGGCAGAATCGACCCTTTTTATACGAGTTATCCCAGCGAAATCCTGTCTGATCTGTGGCAGTTTGCGGCCAGCGGTGAACTGGCTATGCATGCGGCGATTACGATTGAGGAAGCGCTGTGGGGGCTTTTTTACGGCACGGTATTCGGAGTCGGATGCGGCGTACTGTTCAGCCAGATACGTTTTCTGGGAAATGTCATTTCCCCTATCATTACGGCGATGGCCGGGATTCCCCAGCTTACGCTTTCTCCGCTCTACATCCTCTGGTTTGGCTTCGGCCTGAAGTCAAAGGTGATCCTGGCAGGAATGATGGTATTTTTCGGTGTGTTTGGCTCCACATTTAACGCGATTAAAAACCTCGACCAGCGCTGGATCGAAGCATCCCTTCTGCTGGGAGCAAGTCCATTTCAGACCCTCTGGCTCGTAGTGATTCCGACATGTATGCCCTGGATCATCTCAGCGGTCAGAAGCGGGGTCGGCTCGTGTATGGTCGGCGCAATTATGGGGGAATATATGGGAGCTTCCGGGGGATTCGGCTGGATGATTTCCTTCGCCGCCTCGTATTTTGAAATCAAGCGTGTACTTTCCTGTATTCTTGTACTGCTCGTATTTAACCGAGTGCTGAACTGGATTCTTAACCGTCTTGAAAAGCGCCTTCTTTTGTGGAGACCGGAAACAAAGCTTTCCATCAAGACGACAGAATAATACAAAATATGATAAAAAGGAGAATGATTCCCATGATGAAACGTTTGCTCACATTTTCCTGTGTGGCTGTCCTTTGTCTGACAGCGATTACAGGATGCTCATCCAAAGGAGGTACCACTGTTACGACTGCGGCTGCCGCATCCACACAGGAGCAGGCCAAAACTCCGGAGGAAGCACAGGCCCGGACAGGGAAAAAGGATCTGGGAAAGCTGGTTGTCGCAGAATTCAGGGGGATGACCTGGGCGCCGATGTACATTGCATATCAGAACGGATACTTTGAAGAGGAGGGGCTGGAGGTGGAATTCCTTCGTATTGACGATGGGCCAAACTGCTTCAAAGGAATGCATGCCGGCCAGAATGATATCTGCATCCTCTCCCAGGAAGTGGCTCTTAAAGCAGAGGAACAGGGCCAGCACTCCACAGCACTCGTAACCATGCTAGATACGCGGTATTATTCCTTTGCTGCCACGGCAGAGATCCAGTCTGTGGCAGAGCTTAAGGGCAAAACCGTATTCGCGTCCACGCCCGGTTCTGCTCCGTATACATTCTGTGTAGCCGTCATGGAAGAAGCCGGCCTTGAGATCGGGAAAGATGTCACGCTTGTCAATCTCAATAAAGGAGCCGTGGTTGCAGCATTAGAAAAGGGGGAAGTACAGGCGGCGTTTATTAATGCCGATAATTTTAAAGAAGCCGATAACGTCGAGGGGCTTCATTATCTGGTCGATACACGAAAAGCAGAGGATGCCGCAAAATATTTAAAGAGCGATGAATTCCCGGCAGAAGTGATTTATGCAACAAAAAAATTTGCTGATGAAAATCCGGAAAAAGTACAGGCTTTTGTCAATGGTGTGGTAAGAGGGCTTGACTGGCTCCAGAAGCACACATCCGAAGAGGCAGCCGACGTGATTGCAGAGCTCTTTTCCCCGATGGAAAAAAACGTAATTGCCGAGAAAATTGAAATCATGCGCGGTGCATTCAGTAAGAACGGTTATATCTCGGAGACAGGGGAAAACGCAGTCGTCGATTTTGCAAAACGCTCGGGCATCATCTCGACCGACCTCAAGTATGAGGACATGGTTGATATGACGTATGTGGAAAATGCGATCGCTGCCGGCTATGCACCAGAGAATTAGTGTGCCTGCCGGAAAGCTTTCGGAAATTGCAAAAGAAAATGTCTGCGGTATGTGTGTCAAAAAGAGGAAATGATGAGTTATATTGAAATAAAAGATGTCAAAAAGACATTTGAAGACGGGCAGCAGGTTCTGAAAGGAGTCAGCCTGGCGATTGAAAAAGGGGAGTTTATCACGCTTCTGGGTTCCTCCGGCTGCGGAAAAACGACACTTCTCAGGAGTATCGCAGGCCTCACAGGCGTTGATTCCGGCAGAATTTATATTGATGATACGGATGTGACAAATCTTTCTCCCAGGCAGAGGAATCTCGCTATGGTGTTCCAGCAGCACAGCCTTTTTCCCACCATGACAGTGCACGACAACATTGGCTTCGGCCTGCGCTTCAAAAAAATGGATCGGGAAGAAAAAGAGAAAAAGATCCAGGAGGCGCTGACGTTAATTGAGCTTGAGGGATTCGGGAAAAAATATCCGTCGCAGTTATCCGGCGGCGAACAGCAGCGGGTAAGCCTTGCCCGCGGTATTGTGACGGATCCCAAGGTATTGCTTCTCGATGAGCCGTTTAGCGCCATTGACGCCAAGCTTAGAAAAGCACTGCAAATCCGGATTAAAAACATTCACACCTCTTTGGGGATCACAACTATTTTTGTTACGCATGACCAGGAAGAGGCCATGAGAATGTCCGACCGGATTTACCTGATGAATGAGGGAAAGATCGAGCAGTGCGGTTCACCGATGGATCTTTATCTGAAGCCCCAGACAGCCTATGCGGCCGGCTTCATCGGCCACTATAATCTGTTTGAGGGCAGTACATGGAAGGTTTTATCCCGGACAGACGAGACAGCCGGCTATTATGCCGTGCGGCCGGAAAGCATCTGCATTTCCGGCTCTCCTTGGGAACACACGGCTGGTCAGATGGAGTTGAAAGGCACGGTACAGCAGATTATCTGCCAGGGAAATGTCATCCGCTATTCTGTTTCAGTAAACGGCGTTACACTCGATGTCGATCAGCTCTACGAAGGCCAGTATCAGCTGGAACGGGGCAGGAACGTATTTCTTCGGATTGCCCCGGAGGATGTGATCTGTTTTCATCATTGAGGCAGGAAGCTTTCCTATAAAAGTCCCGCCGCCGACAAGCGGCATAAGTGTGGGGATGCCCAATGCACCCGGACTACGTTCGTTCCCGGTGTCGCGCTCACCTGAGGGCGCATAAAGGTTTCCTTGCTTTATGAACATGAATAGCCGCATTTGCCTATATCGTGTATAGGCAAGGAAAGCAGATGATCAAGAAAATCAAAGATGCTGCATGGCCTGAACCAGGCCGGCGGCATCTTTTATGCTGCTCTGAAAGCCGGAAAAATCTGATAGACAACCTTTTTAAATATTGTTATACTATTTGTATGGAAAATGCAGAGGAGAGCACGCAGTATGCCCTCTGTATCATAGCAGAAGCATATGACAGGCCTGGAATGGTCCATATTGACAGATTCCTATGACAAGGGGGATCCAGAATGGATTATGAAACCTATATAGACAAAGATATCATACATAAATTTGAATTTCACAGCTACGGGCATGCATTGGAAATCTTGCACCACGCTTTCCCGGATGAGTGGCGTGAACTGCAGGAATGCCTGCGCAAATTACAGCTTACCTTGGCAGATCTTAAGAAAGCAGGCGGCAACGAATCGCCGATCCCAAAGAAATTTGACTGTGTTTTGTATCCATATGGGTGGAGGGAAATACGGATCAGCGGCGATTTAATCGTAAAAAAGTATCCGAGGCAGACGGCTCAGAGGAGAGGGCGGTTTGCAGAGGAACCTTATGAAATTGAAATACTGGAAGGCTACATTGACGGCCATAATATCGACTTTTTGAAAAACCGGGTTGCATTTGATCTGGAATGGAACAGCAAGGATCAGACCTTTGACCGTGATCTTCTGGCAATGCGGACGTATTTTGACTGCGGCTTAATCGACGTCGGTGTGATCGTTACGCGGTCAGAGGAGCTGAATGAGGTGTTCAGAAAGGAAAAGGATGACAGCGGACAGCTCCTCATGAAGAAATACGGCGCCAGCACAACATGGATGGGAAAGCTGATCTACAGGCTGGACTCACGCCGGAATGGGGGATGCCCGATTCTGGCGATTGGGATTGGAAAGGAATGCGTGGAAGGATATGGCAGACTTAAAGAGTACGATAGAGGATTTGCAGAAGCTTACATCGGGAAAGAAGTATAATACAATCTATGCGGATCCTCCGTGGCAGTTTCAAAACAGAACAGGAAAGGTCGCCCCGGAACACAAGCGGCTGGCAAGATATGAAACCATGACACTGAAAGACATAAAAGCTCTGCCCATCTCAGAACTCGCGGGAGACAAGGCCCACTTATATTTGTGGGTTCCCAATGCACTGCTTCCCGACGGACTTGCCGTCATGGATGCCTGGGGATTTGATTACAAGGGTAATCTTGTATGGGAAAAGGTGAGAAAGGACGGAGAGCCGGACGGACGGGGAGTGGGATTTTATTTCCGGAATGTGACAGAGTTACTTCTGTTTGGGATTAAGAAAAAGAGCGCCCCCAACCGTACGCTGCCACCTGCCAGGTCACAGGTCAACCTCATTCGGACGATGAAGCGCGAACACAGCCGGAAGCCGGATGAGATGATCCCGATCATCGAAGCCTGCAGTCTGGAACCCAGAATCGAGCTCTTTGCCAGGGGCCTGCGTGAAGGCTGGGATATGTGGGGAAATCAGGCGACCGCAGATTATGAGCCAACCTGGGACACGTATTCCAACCATACAGTATCAGGGGTAGATAAGATTGAAACACAGGATAACTGATGTGAGATTCTTCTGTACAAATTACAGGCTGGTGGGCACGGTGTGTAAAAGAATCATATGAGATCTTGCCATATCAGGGGTAAGATTGTTTTTTGAAACCAGTTATGGGGCATTGCGGAAACATGTACAACCGAGTACCTTCCTGCGCCCACAGATGAGCGCGGCAGCATGAATGAAAGCAGTTAAGGCGCATTTGGAATCCCTGAACTTAGACGACCTGCGGCAGTGGACGTTCAAAGGAAACCTTCCTGTGCTCACAGGTAAGCGCGCCAGCATGAATGAAAGCAGTGCAGGCGCATTTGGAATCCTTGAACTTAAATTGCCTGCGGCGGTGGATTTTCACAGTAAGGTTCAGAAAATACAGCTTTTGGAAGCACGCCGGTTTGATTTTGTGTGTTTGCTGTTTTCCAGAAAAACACATGGAAAAGAATATAAAATTTATTGACTTTTTGATCCTTTTGTAATAATGTTATAGATAGCTGTGAGTATGGGGACAGAGGGTCAGACAGAATATTTGTCAGAACAGGCTGGCGAAAGTGGTCTAATATGCATCCTACTCGCAAATTAAACAAAGAAGGGGATGCGAAACGTGCCGCCGGAGACGATATGCAAGACGGTTCATCAGTACAGCAGTGAACCGATTTCTGATGAAAATATGGAAAAGCTTCAGGAGATCGCAGTCGGCTACGGAAAGGTAAAGAACTATGTGTATGCCCGATACGGTGGAAGAGGGAGCCTCTCAAAACTCTACCCCGGTTACACCATTCAAAATGAGATGACAAAAAGCGGGCTCCGTGCAGAGCTCGATCTGCCGTCTGTGTATTTCTATCTCGCAATGTTTGATGCGCTGGGCGATATCAAGAGCCAGTGGACAAAGGTCAAGACAAAGGTCTCCGGGCTGGCCGCAAAGAACGAGAACTTTACGGCAGAGGACAGGCATTATCTGCGTTTCCTCTTAAAAGTTAATAATGCCTTTGAGGCAGTTTTAAATGAAAGGCCTGTCTGTTTGGACACAAGTTTACAGCCGCAGTATGAGATGCTGGCTGCAGAGGTGGACACAGAACGTCTGAACCGCTATCTGTGCCGTCAGGTACGTAAATACTATAACCGGCAGCATACCGACCGTTCGGAAGGATTCTCCATCTCAGCCAAGGCGTACCGCTACGGCGAACATGGCATCTATATCGCTACCAGGGAGAAACGTAAACGCGTCTTTGTGCCTTTGACAGATAATAATCAGTATGCCGCCCAGCTTTATATCAGACTGTATATGGAGGAAAAACGTCTGGAAATCCGCGTGCCGGTCAATGTGGCTGTCCGTGTCCATGAAGATTATAATAACCATGTGGGAGTCTCCACAGGGCTGTTTACTATGCTGACAACGGATGAGGGACATAAGTACGGAGAGCATTTGGGAGAGTATCAGTCAGAATATGCCGAGTGGATCCGCAAACAGACGGGAAGCTATAACCGCAACAGGAAAGACAATCCGGGACGGAAAAAATACCAGGCGAAGAAACGGCGTTATGAGGAAAAGCTTCACAGTTATATCAATCAGGAGCTGAACCGCTTCCTTAAGACAGAAAAACCATGCATCGTTTACATGCCAAAGCTTCCGGGAACGCAGGCCGGCGGCGTGAACCATAAGATCAACCATATGGCTTCGATGTGGCAGAGAGGATATCTGAAAAGCAGGCTGACACAGAAATGTAAGGAGCAGTCAGTGGAGCTTCGCGAGGTATTTGGAAAGGACATCGGCAGGCAGTGCAGCCAGTGCGGGGCGATGGGAGAGAAGAATAAAGGAATGTTTACGTGTGCGGCGTGTGGGTATGAGGCAGAAGATAAGGTGAATGCGGCCAGGAATGCGAAGGGGAGAGGGATGGAGCTGCTGTCATAGCAGGTGTATGGAATGTTGTCTGATCATATTATAGTTTGAAATATAGAAAGTTTTATTTTTAGTATATATATCTTATTATATAAAACGCTGACAGACACAATTTTTTTATCCATATAGGCTAGGCCTAAATGAAAAATACACAGTTTTTATATCCATTCCCTTGTTTGTTCGGATATAGCTGATAAAAGAATAGATTTACATATACAATTATATGGTTAATAGCCGAAAGAATTTTAGGATATCGAGGTTAGTATGAATAGATTAGATGAGACACATTTTAAACGTGTAGAGAAATGCCCTTGGTGTGGAGGGAATGAAAAGAGAATACTTTACAAAAACCAGTATGATGCATGTATCCAGGAATGTAATCATTGCAAATTGGTATATTCAGACAAAATACTAAATGAACAAGGACTGGAAATATATTGGAATTCTTATTTATCGCAAGTCCAAAATAAGGATACATTGTTAACTCAAAAACGGATGGAAATGTATGATATCGAGTTCCAATTCATCAGCCGGTTGATAGATTTAAAAGATAAAGAAGTTTTGGATATAGGATGCGGAAGCGGTGCTTTTCTGGGATTTTTTGAGGATGCAGGAGCTAATTGCTATGGAGTAGAATACGGTGATGAAGCATCAAAAGAAGCGGAAAAAAGATTTAAAATATGGAAAGGTGAATTCCCTAAAATAGAAATAGAAGGGAAATTTGATCTGATTATTTTCAGGGGAAGCCTGCAGTATTGTATCAATCCCAAACAGTATTTAAAGAAAGCAATGGAACTTTTAAATAAGGATGGCATTTTGTTTATTACAAGTTCTCCGAATGCTCAGAGCCTATGTTTTAAACTGTTTAAAGAAAATTTCACATTGCCTGTCAGTGTAACGGATTATTATGGTTTTAGTGAACCTTTGATAACCGATTACATAAAAATGCTTGGTGGTAGGTTATTATGCTACCATTATTTTTACGAAGAAACCCCATATGCAGATATGGAAGAAGACATTATGACCGTAGCAAAAGCAATTGAATATTTTAGAAAAAATTTAAAAATAGATTTTAAGGCGCCTGCATTTTACGATAATATGCTGACGTTAGTATATCAAAAATCATGATTAGGATTTGCCCGTGCAAAGTGTTACTCTAAGATTTGGTTTTAATACAGGGAAAGAAATGATTTCTTAAGTCTTTGTTTATGCTGTCAAAATGAGAAAACAGGTGAGTAATTTATGGGTATGTATGAATTAGCAAAAGAATTATTTCCAATATGCCGGAGCATTACAGGGAATGGAGTTAGAGCCACTTTACAGATTATTAAGAGGGAAATTCCACAATTGCAGATACATGCTGTTAAATCCGGAACTAAAGTTTTTGATTGGGTAATACCTGATGAATGGAATATAGAGGAAGCATATATTGAAGATGAAAGTGGAAAGAGGCTGATAGATTTCCAGGAAAATAATTTGCACGTAATGGGATACTCTGAACCAGTGGATAAATGGGTAGATAAAGAAGAACTTCTAAGACATATTTTTTCTTTGCCAGAGCAGCCAGATTATATTCCATATGTGACCTCATATTATAAAAAGCAGTACGGATTCTGTATGACAGATAATATGAGAAAAAAGCTGGAAAATGGAACATATCATATATTGATAAAAAGCTCGTTTAAAGTAGGAGAATTAAATTATGGTGAAATAATTATTCCAGGAAGGAGCAAAAAAGAAGTTTTTTTATCAACCTATATTTGCCATCCGTCAATGGCAAATAATGAATTGTCGGGCCCCTGTGTTCTGGTTAATATAGCAAAATATTTACAGTCTTTACCAGATAGAAGATATACGTATAGATTACTGTTTACTGTTGAAACGATAGGCGCTATTACTTATTTGCAGAAAAATTTGGAGCAAATGAAAGAAAATGTGATTGCTGGCTTTAATATATCGTGTGTAGGGGACGACAGAACATACTCGTATGTAGAGTCACGATATGGACATACGCTGTCAGACAGAGTATGTCAAAATGTATTGAAATATCATTATCCTGAATATAAAAGGTATACATATTTAGACCGGGGGAGTGACGAACGGCAATACTGTGCACCAGGAGTTGACTTACCAGTATGCGCAATATGCAGATCAAAATATGGAGAATATGCAGAATACCATACATCAGCAGATGATCTGAGTTTAATATCAGAAGAGGGGCTTGAGGGGGCGTATAAGGTATATGTGAAATGCATTAATGCTCTGGAATATAATTATAAATACAAGATAAAGTGCTTATGCGAACCTCAACTCGGGAAGAGAGGGTTGTATCCCACTGTAAGCAAGAAAAATATATATGATGAAGTGCGAAAAATGACTAATTTTATAGCATATGCAGATGGGAACAACGATCTTATTGAGATCAGTGATCGAATCAATGTATCAATAGAAGAATTAATACCAATCATTGACAGACTGGAAAAAGCAGATTTACTTATTAGGGGAGAAGAGAATGCTGGACAATAAAAGTATCTTAATTACAGGCGGTACAGGGTCGTTCGGAAATCATTTTGTAGAATATGTATTGAACCATTATAAACCCAAAAAAATCATAATATATTCAAGAGACGAATTTAAACAGTTTAATATGTCTAACAAATTTAAGATCCAGTATAAAGAACATGCGGACGTCCTGCGTTTTTTTATTGGAGATGTTCGAGATAAGGAACGTTTACTTCGAGCTTTGGATGGCGTGGATTATGTTATTCATGCCGCGGCATTAAAACAGGTTCCATCCTGTGAATATAATCCGATTGAAGCGGTGAAAACAAATATAGATGGTGCAATCAATGTAATTAATGCGGCTTTGGATACGCCAAGCGTAAAAAAGGTTGTTGCACTTTCTACTGATAAATCTGTTAATCCTATTAATTTATATGGCGGTACAAAATTAGTATCGGATAAGCTTTTTATTGCAGCAAATGCATACTCCGGTACAAAAGATATCCGCTTTACGGTCGTTCGATATGGCAATGTGGCAGGTAGCCGCGGTTCGGTGATTCCATTTTTTCAAAAAATGTTGGATGAGGGTAGCTGTGAACTGCCGATTACAGACTACCGTATGACAAGATTCTGGATAAGTCTGGAACAGGGAGTAGAATTAGTTATTAAGGCGCTGAGAGAAGCAAAGGGAGGGGAAACTTTTATTTCTAAAATTCCATCCTTTAAAATCACGGATTTGGCACAGGCCATGCTACCCGGATGCCAGATGCCAGAAATTGGAATTCGGGAAGGTGAAAAACTACATGAAATTATGATAACAAAAGAAGACTCCTCTACTACATACGAATATGAAAATCATTATATTATTTATCCTCATTATAACTGGTGGATGGAAGAAAAATTAATTCCGGGCGGTGTAAAAGTAAAGGAAGGATTTGAGTATAGTTCGGGAGCGAATAAGGAATGGCTGAATACAGAAATGCTGCGACAGCTTGTAAAAAAGATTAATATTAAATATTAAAATAGCAAGCCTATTTTTCCCAGATATTAGAAGGCATCTCAGGAGAGAAGCTGTATGTTGGTGCAGGGGGGAGTTCAGGGAGGTACAGGTATGGAAGAGCATAAAGTGGCCTTAATTACCGGAGGGGCATCAGGCCTTGGAAGGGTTCTGGTAAATGAATTTATACAAAATGGTTATCAGGTTTGCTTCACCTACAAAAACAGCAAAGAAAAAGCAAAAAAAATAGCAGAGCAATATGCAGAAAATGTTTTGGCACTTTATGCTGATGTGAGCAATTATGAAAGGGCAACAGAAGTTGTAAGCGAATGTATTGGATGCTTTGGGGGACTGGATGTACTGATTAACAACGCAGCGAGTGCACGTGATGCGTCTTTAGAGAGAATAGAAAGTGTTGATTTTGAATACACGGTGCAGAATGTGTTATATCCGGTATTTTATTACAGCAAAGCAGTGTGCAACTATTTTATTCAGCGTAATCAGGGGAAAATCATTAATATTGGTTCCATTAACGGAATGCGGGGAAGGGAAGGAAGCCTTGCATACTCAGCAGCTAAAGCAGGGGTTGAAGGCTTTACAAAGACGATTGCGAAAGAACTTGGAAAATATAATATTAATTGTAATGTCGTAGCACCCGGATATATCAATACAGACGGACAGATGAACACGAGTGAACTAATTAAAAGAGTAGTACTGGATGAGTGTGCAATCAGAAGGCTGACAGAACCGGTTGAAGTGGCAAATCTGGTTGCTTTTTTGGCAAGCGATAAGGCAAACAATATTACAGGACAGGTTTACCAGATTGACTGTGGCCAATATATATAATAATTGAGGAGAGACGATGAGAATACTTGCAGTGATCCAGGCCAGAATGAATTCGACACGGCTTCCTCAAAAGATTATGACACCACTTTGTGGAAAACCGATGCTGTGGCATATAGTAAACAGAGTAAATCGTTCGGGACTGATTCATCAGGTTGTTATAGCAACATCGCTGAAACCAGAAGATGATATAGTAGAATCTTTCGCAAATGAAAATAATTTTTTTATTTGGCGCGGCAGCCAAGACAATGTGTTGGAACGGTTCTATGATTGTGCGACATTTTATAAAGCAGATATACTTGTCAGATTAACCGCAGATAATGCACTTGTAGATGCTGGAATTATTGATGCTGGGATAACATACTTCCAAAAACATACATATGACTATGTTTACTATAGAGAAGGATTGCCAATCGGGATGGCTTGCGAAATTTTCACGTATGATGCATTGAAACGGGCGTATGAAAATGCCAGCGATGCAGAGTGCCTGGAACATGTAACTCCATATCTGTATAAGAATCCACATTTATTCCATGTAGAGCGGGTTGGATGTATCGGTGAGAACCTTGGTTTTTTGCGCTGGACGATGGATACGGAATCAGACAAGGAACTTATTACTCAGATTTATAACTGTATCTATACTAGGAAAAATAATTTCACTTATAGGGATATATTAGAAGAATATAAAATCCATCCTGGATGGACTCAGTTAAACAGCTCAGTCGAGCAGGTCGCGGTAACATACAGAGGGGAATCAACATTATAAGGGAGATGGTATAGAATGGCCCAGCTATGTTTAGGAACTGTTCAATTTGGAATGAAATACGGGATTAATAATAGTTTCGGCCAGCCTTCGGAGCAGGAAGTTTATCAAATGCTGGATTTAGCGATCAAGAAGGGCATTGAAATCTTCGATACAGCTATGGCATATGGAACGGCCGAGGAACTTCTGGGAAAATACATAGCAAGAAGGAGAATATCAGGAGAAAAAATCAAAATTATTTCAAAATTATGTCCGAATAGTATTGTGGATTCAAATGATATTGAGAATACGATTCGTGATGAGATAAAAGGATCTTTGGAGAGACTGAAATTGAATAAATTGTATGGTTATCTGCTCCATACTCCAGAATACATATATGACAGGGATATTTTGAATGCTTTACAGAGGGTAAAACGGGATGGGCTTGTGAGCCATACAGGTGTGTCCATTTACAATATAAAAGAAGGGGAAGCAGCAATTCAAAATGAGGGGATTGATTTTATACAATTACCATACAGTGTTTTAGACCAGAGAGGTGAGAGAAGTGGGTTTTTACGGGAAGCAAAATCAAGAGGGATTACCATATTTGCGAGAAGCGCTTTCTTGCAGGGACTTTTTATGATGGAGAATGAAAGAATACCTTATTTTTTGAACAGGGCAAAACCATATTTAAAGGATTTTGAAAGGCTTTTAGAGAAGTATAAGATAGATAGAGTACGTGCATTATTGAATTATCCGGCGCACAATCCATACATAGATTATGTGGTAATTGGAACCGATAATACAGCACAGCTGGAGGAAAACATAGATAAATTTAATGACAGTCTGCCTGATGAATTTGTGCAGGAGATAAACGGAATGTTTCATGATATTGATGAGGGGATCATTTTGCCAAGCTTGTGGGCAAACGGAAAAAAAGTAGAAAAGGAATAAGCGAATGAAACTATTTGAATTGATCGAGAGGAAAAAGACGTATATCATCGCTGAAATGTCCGCTAATCATGCAGGTAGCCTGGAGCGTGCTAAGGAGATTATTCATGCGGCCAAAGAAGCAGGGGCTGATTGCATTAAAATTCAAACATATACTCCAGATACAATGACAATTGACTGTAATAATGAATATTTTCATATCAATAATGGGTTATGGGCAAAAGAGAGCCTCTACCAACTGTATCAAAAGGCATATACACCGTGGGAATGGCACACAGAATTAAAGGAGGAAGCATATAAAACAGGAATTGATTTTTTGTCTACTCCATTTGACAGATCGTCGGTTGACTTTTTGGAAGAGATAGGAATTGAATTTTATAAAATTGCGTCTTTTGAATTAGTGGACATTCCACTGATTGAATATACAGCATCAAAAGGTAAGCCCATGATCCTGTCTACAGGCATGGCAAGCCTGGAAGAGATCAGGGATGCTGTATTAGCTGTTCAGAGAGCGAAAAATGAACAGATTATATTACTACGCTGTTCTAGTTCCTATCCTGCGATTACTGACGAAATGGATCTGCGGACCCTGGTTAATATGAAAGAAATTTTTCATGTACCAGTGGGCTTATCAGATCACTCGATGGGAGCAGTTGCTGCGATTACAGCAGTTGCATTGGGAGCTGCTGTGATTGAAAAACATTTTTGTCTAAGCAGAGAAATCGAGAATCCCGATTCACCTTTTTCAATGAATCCATCAGAATTTAAAAAGATGGTTTCCGATATCAGACAGGCAGAAAAAGCAATCGGAAAAATCCGATATGGCGCATCAAAACAAGAAGAAGAAAATATGGTATTTCGTCGTTCGATTTTTTGTGTAGATAATATTAAAAAGGGTGATAAAATTACGGAGAAGAATGTAAGAATTATCCGCCCTGGATACGGCCTTGCCCCCAAATATTATACAGATGTATTGGGTAAAAAAGCGTTGAAAGATATTGAGAGAGGTACGCCTTTAAAAATGAATATGCTTGAACCGTGATAATAGTCAACGTTTTACGGACTTTTCAGGGAAGATTCAGGCGACGTTTAAAATGAAACAGTACATGAAAGAAAACGGAGGTCCTAAAGGAAACTTGCAGTATTTAAGATTAGCAGCCGAGGATGATACTGAGCTATTGTTTCAATGGGCAAATGAAGCTTTAGTAAGAAAAAATTCGTTTTCGGGAGAGAAAATTTTATATAGCGAACATTTGAAATGGTTTGAAAAGATTTTAGGTCAGGAGAATACCAAACAGTATATTTTTGTGTATAATGACAGCCCTATTGGGCAAATAAGAATTACAGTTTCGGGAGAATGCGCAGAGATCTCTTATAGTATTTGTGAAAAGGAGAGGGGGAAAGGGCACGGAAAAGAGCTGCTAGATTTATTAAAAGAAAAAGTAAAGCAGGATTTTCCTCATGTACAAAGGTTAATTGCGAAAGTGAAACCAGACAATATAGCTTCCCAGGCTGTTTTTTTGAACAAAGGATATGTGGAGAAATATCGTTTATATGAAATGGAGCTAACTGAGAAGTAAATGTTATACATAAGAACAGATATGAATGATATTATGGCTACCGGTCATATGATGCGCTGCCTTTCAATTGCGGACGCAGCAAAGAGGATCGGTGAAGATA
>Ga0224740_10246_pt1 | contig 15158 bp, 9 predicted proteins | sample LIM_E_Water_Bulk_FD_161634 | JGI IMG/M metagenome (GOLD analysis project Ga0224740, IMG submission 161634) | Enriched cells from gastrointestinal tract of the lab mouse from Pacific Northwest National Laboratory (PNNL), Richland, Washington... | ecosystem: Host-associated > Mammals > Digestive...
AATTACCCCAAATTTTCTTAATTACACACAACCCCTCCTTAGAGGGATTATGTGTACATATTTAATTATCGGCTCTTTCCGCTTTTTACAGGTACATTCTTTGCTGCTTTATCCTTTGCCATTTCTTTTGTTGTTTCCTGCTGATGTGCTTCAAATGCCTCTGCCCCATACTGGAACTCTGGCTCTGCCACCCTTGCAAGTTCAGCCGGGTTTACAGCCTCCATGCTGTCAACGCTGCCCATTTCCCGTTCTGCCTTATCCGTCTGGTACTGTTTCACGTCTGCGGCAAGCTGTTCTGTCTTTTCTATGGCGGCATCTGCACAGTTTAAGATACCGGACAGCAGCTTTCTCTTAGCCTGAAAGGGCTTCTTTATTAGTTCTGTCTTTGAGAACTTCTTCTCCCCATACTCCTTTTCCGGTTTATCCGCAAATGTGCGGAACGTGTTGGCGATCTTCTGTCCGGCTTCTCTCATTCCTTTGCCGAAAGCGTCTATCTTTCCAATGCTCTTATCCACGTCTGCTATGGACTCCTGCACGTTCTGGCGGATACCCTCTAACTTTTTCTTAATTCCGAGAAACTCCGCCACTCTGTTTAAGGCAGCTTTTCCTTTCTGCTTTGCCGCCGTCACGATTTCCCCTGCCTTTGCCTTGATTTCTGCCTTGACTTCAAACAGTTTTTCTTTCATGGCTTTGCAGTCCTGTTCCAGCTTGTTTACTGCCCTTTTGAGTGACTGTTTCAGCCCTTTCTCTGCCTCACGTTCTTCCATCTTATGAAGCTGGTTTTTAACTGTCGTAAGCTCCTCTAAGACCGAATCCATCTTTTTCTCCATGACATCGACATACGCTGCCATTTCAAATATGCTGTTTGCAGCCTCTTTCATATTGTTTTTACGGAGCAGGTCGAGCAGTTCCATGAGATTTTTTTCCTTTGTAAGTTCCACGTTTGCTGTCATTTCCATTTTTCTTTTCCTTTCCGCAGGGCGGTTGCCCGCCCTGCACCTTTCTAGTTACTGGTTCTGCCTAGCGGAACGGCAGCGGCTCCCCGCTGGCTTTCATAAAGCCCCTGTCATCGGTCTGCATCTGCTGTGATGCACGCTCCTTTCCCTCCTGCACTGCCTGTTCCTTTGCCTGCTGGTACGTCTCAAGCACCGCATCGTTGAGCTTTTCCCTGAACTCCTTTGTAATCGGGAAACAAACGTCCCTGTACCTGTTGCCTGCCTTATAGGACGGCATTGCCACGAACATTCCGTTCTTGCCCTCCACCACGCTTACATTGCCTACCGCAAAGCTGTCATTCAGCACGATGCTCGCAAGACCTACCATGTTGCTGCCCTCACGCTCAAAAGGCGTTACCCTTACCGTGAACTCCGGCTCGTCCGGCTCCTCCGCCTCCATCTTGACCTCTGCCTTTCCGGTCTGCTCCATTTCGTCATAGAGCTTTAAGATGTCGCTGTACAGTTCCTCACGGAACTCCTTCGTGATCGGGTTGCAGACGTCCTTATAGACCGGATTGTTGTGTTCGTCCCTCTCCTTTGTGCGGAAACTGGGCATGGATACGAAATTGCCCTTGCTGCCCTCAAGCACTGCTACATTCGTGACCTTGAAGCTGTCCCCGAACACGAGGGTTGCAAATGCCCTCACACTCTTTTCAGGGTTGTTTACTGCGTTCAACTGAATTGAATACTCCATAAGTTCCTCCTTTTCTGTCCTCTCTGGACGATGAAATATTATTTTGTTATCTGAACTGCCTTTCCTTTTCATAGTGTCAGGCAGGTTCATTCTTCCGCTGGCAGGCTTCCGTCCTGCATACGGATAAAACAGGATAATTGCCCCAACTGCCCTAAATCCATGTCCGTTTTCCCATGAAGGTAATTTGCAAGGGTTATCAGGAAGCCGTCCTGCTCATAGTAAAGCCATTCGTCCTGCCCTTCCTCTTTCACGACGGTTACTGCAAAGTCGGGCAGATAGCCGTCCTCATCCCCGTCATAATTGCAATAAACGCCTTCATGCAGGTTCAGCCCCAGTTCGGGGATATGCACCTGCCACCCGCTGATGACGATCTGGTAATCCTCATCGCTTTCCATGATGTCGTCCGGCACTTCCGCAAGCTGTTCCATCCCTGCAAGGATTTCTTCCACTTCCCCCAGTCTGTATGCTTTTTCCATAGACAATATCCTCCTTAATCCCTTTTACCTCGCAAGGTTCCTGTTCCAACTGTTCCGGTGTGCATTTTCCTTTCAGCCACTGATGCACCGTGTCCACGAAGTTTTCTTCCGCATCATACAGAAATTCTTTATCCGTCCTGTCATAAATGACGGTCAGGAAATACAGCGGTTCAAGCTGCCCGTTTTCCATGTGGCAGAAAAATCCCTCATGCACGTTGATTTCATGACGTGGTAGGTAAACATGGACACCGCTGGTCAGCAGTACGCCGCCATCCATTTCCATCTGCCTGTCCGGTTCCGTAGGCTCGGCTTCACATCCCCGCAGAATATCCTCTATTGTGCCAAATTGGTACTCCGTTACATCTTTTTCCATGCTACTGTGCCTCCTTATAAATACAGTGATAAATCAGGCGCATGGTGCCGCTGTTCTCACAGGTCAGCAGGGTAAGCTCCGTTTCTGTCCCCTGTGCTTTTACCGAATTATCATATGGTTCCACGACTTCCCATGAAACGACCTCATACTGGTGTATATTTCCGTCTTTATCCGTAATCTTTACCACGTCCCCCTCGGAAAGTTTGTTGAGATACTTAAAATAAGTGCCATATCTGCTCCCCCTGTGTCCGGCAAGCACACAGTTCCCAACACTTCCAATTGCTGCCGTATCAGATATATGCCCGATTCCGTAGGCAAGCTGTTTACTGTCTGCCCCCTCCACAATGGGATATTTCAGGTCTAAGGCTTCTATCTCAATCAGACCGATCACATTACCGGACGAAAACAGGGCTGCATCCGCTTCACTAATGGGGGCTTCGGTATCCTCCGCCTCCGTCTCATTCTCTCTTTCCCTTTCTTCCTCTTTTTCATCATCCTCCATCCGCTCCTGTTCCACGCTTTGTTCAAACTGCCCTATCAGTTCATTTGTCTTTTGGTTTCCGTAGAAATAATAGAAAAGGGGGGACTGACATAGCCGCCAGTCCCGCCGTAATGAATATTACTGCCATGATTTTCCGCATCATCTTCCCTCTTTTCCAGACGGAAAGCCGTGGTAACTGTCCGGCTCTGCCACCCTTGCATTGTCCTGTTCTTCGCAGAGGTCCACGTCCTCGGTCTTTCCGTTTTCCAGATCCAACTGCACGTTCAGCTCATTTAAACGTGCCACTTTCTCATTCAGTTCCCCTTCCTGTGTAAAAGGCTTCTCGTATTCCTGCCTTGACTGCTCCATGTCACGCTGGTACTGTTCGATGCGTTTTTCCAGTTCCGGTATATTGACCTGTATGCCGTTGCAGAGGTTTTCCAGCTTTACCATGTTTCCCACGGGGCTTGTGGAAAGTTCCACCTTGTAATCAGTCTTTCCCCGCAGCACCATGTTGTTTACCCCGATGAAGTTCTTTTCCACCAGAAGCTCAAACCCCTTGAAACTGCCGATATGGGTTGTTTCCCCGGTCTTGCACTGGCTGATTGCCTGTAGCATGAATGTCCCGCCGTCCGTCCGCTCCGTAAATTTCGTGCTTTTCCCGGCAACGTCCACGGTAATCGCAAAATCCGGCTCCGCAATGAGCGCCGCCTCCGCTGCCTTTGTGTCCTCACGCACACAGGCTAATTTCTCTGTTGCCGCCTTAATGAGCTTCGGGTAACGGATCATGAAGTTGTCCTGTAAGGAATACCGCTGGCTGTCATAACTGCTTTTGAGCATTTTCAGCCGCTGTACGTCATTTTCAAGCTGCATCTTTTCCTTTATCAGCGGGTTGCCCGTCGCCACGGCTTTAATCTCCGCATAGGAAAGGGTTGCCTCGTCGATGTCCTCACAGGTTCTTGACACCGCCCTGCTTGTCATCACCTGCGAGATGAAGCGCTGCTTGTTTTCCACCAGCGACCATGAGTACGCATCAAATGTCCCTTTTGTGACATAACGGTAGATTGCCACCTCATCGTTCTCATTGCCCTGCCTTACGCCACGCCCCTCACGCTGCTCAATGCATGAGGGCTTCCACGGGCAGTCCACATGGTGCATTGCCGTGATGTGCGCCTGCACGTTTACGCCCGTCCCGCACTGGTCCGTGGAACCGATCAGTATCTTCTTTTTTCCGCTCCTCATGTCCTTGAAAAGCGCCTCCCGCTGTGCATCGGTCTTTGCGTCGTGTATGAAAGCGATCTCCTCTGCCGGGATACCCTGTTTTACCAGTTCGGTTTTCAGGTAATTGTAAATGTCAAACTGCCCGCCGTTCCTGATGCGTTCCGCCCAGTCCGGCGTCCATGCCGTTTTGGGTATGCCAATGTCTGAAAAAATAAGCTGGCAGCCGATTTTACCGTCCTTGTTCCCGGCAAAATACTCGGCTGCCACGTTCGCTGCTACCTTATTCAGTTTCCCGTCAGGGTTGTCCGGCGCATCCAGTTCCAGAAGCCTTGCGTCCGTCCCTAAGAGCCTTGCCTCCCCTGTGATTTTTAAGAAATTGTCCTCTTTCGGATCGACACCGCCCCCGTGAATCCTCTCCGCACGTTTGGCAAACTCTTCCATGACCTGCTTTACATACCAGTCCGGCTCGCTTTCCACGATGATCGGCTTGCCTTCCCTCAGTGCGGGAACCGGGAGGTTCAGCATATCCGCAGTCTGCACGTCCGCCACCTCACGGAATGATGTCATAAGCTCCGGCACGTTTGTAAACTTGTTGAAACGGCTCTTGAAGCGGAAACCGCTGCCTTCCACGGTCAGTTCCAGTGCGGTTGTCACTTCCCCGAAGTTTGCCGCCCATGAGTCGAAATGGTATATTCCCATCCGTTCCAGTGTCCTTTTCTGCAAATAGAGCTGCATCACATACAGTTCGCACATGGTATTGCTCACCGGGGTTCCGGTTGCGAACACGATGCCCCTGCCGTCGTTGATTTCATCGAGGTACTGGCATTTCAGGTACATGTCCATTGCCTTCTTGGAACCAGTGCTGGATATGCCCGGCACGTTGTTGATTTTGGAGAAAATCGACAAATTTTTAAAATGATGCGCCTCGTCCACCATGACGGAATCAATGCCCAGTTCCTCAAAGGTAATCAGGTCATCCTTGCGGCTTTCCTCTGTCAGTTCCTTTAGCTGTTCGTCCAGCTTTTTCTTCTGTGCCTCCATCTGCTTGATGGTCCACTGCTCCCCCTTTTCCGCCTTGATTTCATCAATCGCAAAGGAGATTTCCTGTATCTGGTCCTGCAGCATACGCTCTTTCCGTTCCTTTGAGATCGGTATCTTCTCAAACTGCGAGTGCGACATGATGATGCAGTCATAGTCCCCGGTTGCGATGCGGGACACAAACTGCTTCCTCCTGCTCTTCTCAAAGTCACGCTCCGTTGCCACAAGGATATTGGCGGACGGGTACAGCCGCATGAACTCCCCCGCCGTCTGCCCCACGATGGACTTCGGCACGACGATGACATTCTTGCTGGCAAGTCCGAGCCGCCGCTGTTCCATACATGCCGCCATCATGGTAAAGGTTTTCCCTGCCCCTACACAGTGCGCAAGCAGCGTGTTCCCGCCGAGAAGGACTCTTGCGATTGCGTTTTTCTGGTGGTCACGCAGCTTGATTTCCGGGTTCATTCCGGGGAATGTCAGGTGTGAGCCGTCATATTCCCGCAGGCGGATATTGTTGAATGTCTCATTGTAATAGTCCACATATTTCTGCCGCCGTTCCTGATCCTTGAATATCCAGCTTTTGAACGCCTCCTTCATCTGGTTCTGCTTTTCCCTTGCAAGCATGGTTTCTTTTTTATTTACCTCATAATGGTACTTTCCGCCTCCGTCGTCTATCCTGTCACGGACTGTCACGGTACGCAGGTTTAAGGTTTCCTCAAAAATGGAATAGGCGTCAATCCGCTTCGTGCCGTAAGTCTCCGTTGCGGCAACGGAATGGTTGTCATGCCTTTTTCCGTCAATGAACCAGTTCATGTTGTAGGTGTTGAGCTTTACCTGTATCCCTGAATTTGTGTACTGTGTGCGGACTGCCCTTGCACGATATGGTGTTTTCAGAAGCTCATAGATGAACTCCTCATAATCCTGCGGCTCAATCCATGTGGTTCCGATACGCACATCGATTTCAGACGCATCAAGGCGTTCCGGCTGCACGTTTTTCAATGCTTCCGTATTGACACCGAACAGCTCCGGGTTCTCCTTCCGGTACACTTCCGCAATCCTCAGCTTGTCACGCACGTTGCCGGACAGGTATTCGTCCGCCGTTTTCCATCCCATGTTCAGGTTGTCAGGGTTGTATTCCGTGGGTTCCAGATACACAAGCCCCTCAAGGTCTTTTAAGAGCGCCGCCCGCTTTACTTCCGCCTCCGCCTCCGGCGAGAGTGTGCTGCCTTCCGGCAGGCTTTCCGTCTCTTTCGTGATGTCGGGATCATAAATGCTTAACATGAACGGGATATTGACCGTCCCGAACTCATTGACGGACACGTTCAGCGCCTCCACCGCCGTTTCCACACGCTCCACCTGGTTCTTCGCACGGATTGTCTGTTTGTAGAACATGTCCGCCTTTTCCACCTTTCCGTCCTCGTCCACGACCTCAAGGGAACATAAAAGCGGATAATCCGCATCGTCACGGAATGCCTGCTGGCTCCCCCTCCCTGTCAGCGGTCCGTATTTTTTCACATAGGCATCGTACTTGTCATTGAGTAATTTCTGCTGTGCAGCCAGCTCCTCACTGCTGCACCCTTCTGTCTGTATGAAGATAAGCTGCCTTGTGATTGTGCGGATTGCGTCCATGCCCCGTATGCGTTCTTCCGCCGTTGCCGACACTTCCTTGCGGTACATGACGGAATTTTCACGGTAGTAGAGTTTTCCGTCCACAAAGGTATAGGTGTAATTCTTCACGTCGGGATCAGCCTCGATGATGTCCTCCACGTTTTCCTCTTCCGCCGCAAGCTCCACTACATCGGTGATCCTGCCGGAAAGCTGTCCCACCGCTGTTTCCAGTGCGGATTTTAAGTCAAAGTTTTCATCATGGTTGATACAGCTTGTGTATTTGCTGCCATTGCCGAACATGCGTGTATCGTACTCCATTGTTCCGAGCATCATCTCCGGGTGTTGGGCAAAATAGGAATTGACCGCAATGCCGTCCTCCGTCCTGCCAAGATGCACCCAGTCTGGCTCCGTCACAATCTTGCGCTCCCTCTTTTGCAGGAAGATAATGTCGCTTGTGACGTCGGTCCCCGCACTGTCCTTAAAGGCTGTATTGGGGAGACGGATTGCGCCGAGCAGCTCCGCCCGTTCCGCAAGGTACTTCCTTACCGCAGGGTTCGCCTTGTCAAGCGTCCCCTTGCTTGTGATGAATGCCACAATGCCGCCCGGTCTGACCTTATCCAGCGCTTTCGCAAAAAAATAATCATGGATACGGAAGTTGTGCTTTGCGTACTTTGCGTCATAGAGCTTGTAATCGCCAAACGGCACGTTGCCCACCGCAACATCGAAAAAGTTGTCGGGGTACTGCGTTTCCTCAAATCCCCTTACCTTTATCTGTGCTTTGGGATAGAGCAGCTTTGCGATCCGCCCACTGATGTCGTCCTTTTCCACGCCGTAAAGCCTGCTGTCCTGCATGGTTTCCGGTAATGTCCCGAAAAAATGACCGACGCCGAGTGCCGGCTCTAAAATAGTGCCTTTACGGAAACCGAATTTTTCCAGTGCGCCGTAAACTGCCTGCGTAATAACGGGGGAAGTGTAAATGTTGAACAGCGAATTCTGGTCGCCACCAACAGCACATTATTTTATCCACCCAAACAGAAACAGCGGCGGAATCGCATCTCCAAATCACGATTCCGCCGCCATTTTATTTATTTTGTCGTATCACTCTTATGTCAGAGCCTGGTTGTTTGCTGCCGCCATGACGATTTCTGCACTGATACAGTGCTGCTCCTGCTGGGCGCCTATTGTCAGCGCATCCGTCATCAGGTTATCGATCTTTCTTGCGTTCCCCTCGCTGTAACCGTGGACCGCGCTCAGCGCACCTCCCTCCAGGATACTTCGGCTTCCTCCGGCAAGCTCCAGCTTATGGCAGATATAGTCCGGCACCTCCTGGTCGGAAAGCCCTTCGTAATTATAGTGTACCGTGATTCGCTGGCGCAGGGCCTCATGCACCTGCTTGTCCAGGATGTGGTTCAGGTACGGCTCTCCCACCAGCACCAGGCTGAAGCAGTTTAAGGAGTCATAGCTGTGGTTTAAGAGCATTTTCAGGTCACGCAGGATGTTGTAGTTTAAGTACTGGGCCTCGTCGATGGCCAGCACCAGGGGCTGCTTCTTCTCCCGATAAAGGTAATACACCCGCTCCTGGATGGCACGGAACATACCCGTCTTGTTCCCGGATGCCTCCAGCCCAAGGAGGGTGCAGAATTCCCGGTAGAACTCCGTCACGCTGATGGTGGAGAGGCTGATATAGGCTGTCTGGTACTGGTTGGGGTTCAAGCCCTTCATGAAACAGCGCAGGGCATAGGTCTTGCCCATCCCTGGCCTGGCCGTAAATATACCGATCCCTCTTACTGTCTTTAAGTATTCCAGCCTGGAGAGCATCTCCTTATGGTCCCTGGAACGGAACGCATCCCTCTCTTTTGTGTTCTGCTTGTCAAAGGGATTGAATGATAACCCATAGTAATCAGTGAACATCCCCACGGCCCTCCTTTGCATAGTCGATGGAAAGCGCCGCCTGCCGCTTTGTCCTGCCATTCGCCACCCGGTCTGTCAAGCGCAGGGGATAGTGCTGCCCGCCATAGAGGATGTAGGCGCTGCCGATGTCGCCGGGCAGAAACCTTACCTCCACTTTCTGGCCGATGAACTGCATGGGCGCATCGTAGCATTCATTCAGCAGGTGGACGGTGGCATCCCGGTTTACGTTCCGGACCACCCGGTTATGGAAGGCTTCGTCCAGCCATTCCCGGGACTGCGGTCTGCGGATCCGGCCGTTTGTCGCCATGTATCTCTCCAGCGGACTTAAGCCCGTGCCGCCATGCTTCGTGGTATTGTGCCTGCGGATGTATTCCGAAAGCAGCCGGTTGAACTCATCCAGGCCCTGAATCTGCGACACGTCCAGCCCATAGAGCCACCGTTCTTTGAGTGTCCGAAAATTCCGCTCCACCTTTCCTTTGCTGGCCCCGTCCCTTACCGGCGTATGTAAGAGCACTGTCCCCACAGAGCCGCAGATAAAAGAAAGCTGCTCATTGCTATAGGGTGAACCATTATCCACATACAGCTTGTTCGGGATCCCATAGGCAGCGATGGCTTCTTTGAGGGTCTTCTGGAAATTCGCAGCGTTTTCCTGGTAATAAAGCTTCCCGCCCACGATCATCCGGGAATGGTCATCCAGGATCATGATCAGATAGACACGGCGGGACTTCCCGTTTTCCCTGATATAGGGAAGATAACAGGTGTCGGCCTGCCACATCCCCCCAAAATACGCCTCCTCATAAGCTTTCCTGTCCTTCACGGATGTATCTTCCGTACCCTTAAGATCGTTGTGTTTGATATAGCGCTGGATGGTGGAGACGGACACCGTTGCCGGAAGTGTTCCCTCCTGCACCAGTTTCTCCCTGACCTGGGTGGCATTCAGCCGCGGGTATTCCTTCCTAAGCCTGCGGATCTCCCTTTCCGCTTCCTCCGGGATCACCCGGGTGCCGCCCTTGTCACAACGGGTTCGGGGGACCAAGGCCTCCATGCCGCCTTTTTCATAGAGCTGGTACCATTTCGCCACGGTCTTGGGCTTATACTGGAACACCCTCCCGTCCGGCAGCCGCTGCGGGGTGAGCGCCACCCGGCGGCAGTAAGCGGCTATGGAATCATCCGTATAAGTTCCCTGCACCAGCGGCGCGATGATCCCGAAGCGCATCTGCGCCACTTCCATCTGTTCCTTCTGCGTCTGTGCTGTTTCCATAAACATATATCCTCCTTCTATTGGTGTTACAGACAGACTAACAGAAACCATTCCGAATTCCCATTCCCGTCTTATGTGGAGCCGGATGGCTGGCCCGGTGCGCCGGACGGTGGATCCGGGGAGGCGCCGCGCAGACGCTGGAGGAACGAAAAGACGAATTTCCGGCAGAAACCCTGCAGGAGGATGCCGTCCATGCCGTCAAGGAATGCTTCCGCAGACGCCTTCAGGTCTTCCAGCATCCCCAGCCACAGGGCCTTATGCGCAAGGAAGAGGGCTTTCCAGCGGTAGAAGGTAGAAACAGAGATTCCTGCATGTTCACAAATCTTCTGTACACAGGCCCTGTGCAGGAAGCAGCCCCGCAGCACAAGGAGGATAAAGCGCAGGGAATAAGAGGAATAGGGTACCAGGGGACTGGGGAGCAGGGCATGGGTATGGCCGCAGGAACTGCACCGGTAACGTTGTACGGTTACTTCGTGTGTAATGGGTAGATCCTCCTTCCACTCCACCAGGTAACGCGTATAGGACGCAAATGGGGACAGACATGCTTTCGCATGGCAGACAGGGCAGATACCATCCGTATGGGAGAGGCTCCCAGCCTCCTGGTCAAACCACTGCCTGTCGGAAAGAGATATTTGGTTCAGCTTGCAAAAAACAGTAAATGGTCGTATCATTGGTATGGCGGGTCCTTTCGGGGATCTGGCTGATGGATGGGAAGAGAACCAAACTTTGGTCGGTGGGGTTCTCTTCTTTTTGTGTCCTCTGCTATAAATACCATCATACTGCTTTTCCTGTCCTATGCAAGAAAAAAGCGTGCCGTTTTTTACCGCACGCTGTATGAGTTACTGCTTTTATAGGGAGATTTTTATTTGCGGCGACTGTGCAGTCGCCACTCCATTTAAAATGCCGTCCAACAGTGTAAAATGCCGTGTTGACTGTCTCCCTTGCGTCCTCATATTCCGATGTGGAAAGAAGCTCTTTCAGTTCCGCATATTCTTTCTGCCAGTCATTATTCCTTTCGTCAAAAGCCTGTGCGATACCGCCCCATCCTACATACCTTGCAAGCACTTTCTGTTCTTCCGGTGTGGCTGTCCTGCCCTCATGTTCGATCTGCTTCAACAGCCGGATTGCCTCCACGTTCCACTGGTATCTTGTTTTCGGTCCAGCCTTCCCGTTCTTTGGAAGGCTTCCTTTAGGCAGTTCAGCCTCCTCAAAGTGGAAGTTGCCATTCCGCTGCCTGTTCCGCAGACTGGTAAGTTTGTCATCAAACTGCTTTTCCAGCGCAGACATTTTTTCATATGGCAGCTTCGCAAAATCACGCAGGTATGCCGACATCCGTATCTCCCCGGTAAACATCTGCGCTTTTATCAGGTATTCCATGATGGAATAAAGCTGTTCATAGGTGGCAGAAAATCTCTTCCGCTCCCCGTCCCGGCTCTTTAAGTCCACCATAAAGGCATCCCTGTTCTGGATATACTCCACAAGACCGTAAGCGTTGTTGTGGTATGCCTGTGTCTGGTCCTTATCCTCCATATGGTTTATGGTACGGTTTAGGAAATGCAGCTTATCCTCTTTTGGCAGGCTGCTTTCGGCTACCATCTGCAAAAACGGCTGGTATGGCACGATTGCGGAGCATTTTGTCAGATAGATTTCCAGCGCATCACGCAGATCGCCGTCCATTGCCTCCACCTGCAGCAGCGCTTCGGGGAACAGACTGCCAGCAGCGGGCTTTGCCACGCTCCCGTCAGGATTTAAGACTTCCCCCTCAACACGCTCCGCTGTTTCCTGTATATCTTCCTGCCCCTGCTGTGTCCCTGCTGTTTCTTCCTGCCCGCTTTCTGCCTTCTGCCATGCTTCGGGTATTTCATCCTGTCCGTTTTCCACCGCCTGCCATGTTTCCGGTATTTCGTCCTGTCCGTTTTCCGCTGTCTGCCGTGTTTCCGGTATTTCTTCCGCTGCCGCCTCCGGCTCCTGTCCTTCCTGCCGTTCTTCCTCCTGCCCGTCAATGCTGACCGCCGCAAAATCCGGCTCCTGAAGCATACGTTCCTTGTATTCATGGTAGATTTCCATGAACCACGGCATTGCGGCAAATGCCCCCGGCGCTTCCCTGAAACGCTCAAAGATTCCTTCCGTCAGGTAATCATTTTCCTCTATCATGTGCAGGATCAGGTCAGCGCAGTATCGGTAATCCACACGCTTTTCACCTTCCCCGCCGTCTGCCCGTGGATAAGAAATTGCAATGCCGTCCTTGTCCCTGCTGATCTTGCACTTGCCATAGGAATTATCCGTGTACTCCGACATGAAGAATCCTTCCCGCTGCTCCCCGTACACGCTTGCAAGGAACCCTGCCTTGCTCTCCATGTTTAAATTTGTGGTAAAAATGTCATAGATCAGCGTCTTTACGGAGATATACTGGATTTCCTCATTGAAATATTCCTTTAACGGTTCCAGCCACAGGTTTTCGTCCTGCTTTTCCCTTTCTTCGACTGTAAGTTCCGCCTTGTCCGGGGATTCCCTGCGAATAAACACAGTCTTATCCGGGTTATGGCTTGAAAACCTGTCATGCTCAAACTGCTGCTGCACGTTAAACGGAATACTGCTGTCCCGGTGGAAGTTATCAAGCACAAGCACCTCATGGAACAGGTAGTCATAAAACTGCCTGCCATGCCACACGTTTTCCCCGTCACTGGCAATAACCTCATCATAGGCATCGTCCCATGCAAGTTCCATCTGTTCCTGTATGCCTTTCAGGGTAAGAACCGTTTGCAGGTTTTCAAGACGGTTCTGCTGATGCTGTCCCGCATCCTCCGAGAGATACCTGTCCGTATCCTCTTTTAAAATTTTTATCCATGTGGCGGCAGGGTGTTCCTCCATGATTTCCCCGATTTTGTCATAAGGCTCATGTGTCTGGTATGCCCCGTCAGCTATCATGCTTTCCACATAAGCCGCACAGTCCCACCAGTCAAGCTCCGTTTTCCACTTCGTGCCTTCCCCATCAAAATATTCAATGGAAATCCCCTCGTTGTTCTGTTCAATATTGCATCTGCCGTATTCATTCTCAAGGTTATTCTCTGTGCTGGCTGCATACGGATTCCGGCAGAGTACCCTTTCGATGAACTGCGCTTTATCGCTCATGGGCAGTTCTTTTGTAAATACTTCATATAACAGCATGTTTGGGACCGGACTCCAGAAACTTTTCTGGAAAAACTCATCCATAGGCTCCTGCCATACTGCCGCCGATATTTTGTCGGGATCAAATGCTTTCGGAGGCGTATAATATTCCCCCGTCATGATCAGCGCACCCAGTTCACGCTCCACGGCTTTCCAGTTCATATAGCCTTCTATTTCTGTCCCGCCCTCACGCCACTGGAAACGGAGTCCTTTTGCATGGAATGTGTCATATCCGTGCAGCCCGTCCCCCTCAAGGGGCCAGCCTGCACCGCCCTGTCCGTATTCCTTACGGACTGCCTTCACACGCTCCCCCGGATCGGAAATATCCTGAAACATTGCATAAATGCGTTTTTTACTGCCCGAAAACACGCCGCCCCTCATAAGCACCTGTTTCACATACTCATGCGGCACGGTAAGCGCCTGTTCCGGTTTCTGGTAGGAATATTCTTTGGGAACCTCTATATCCCCGTTTGCCGCAATCAAAAAGGAAGCCTGTTCATAGCTTCCTTTCTGCGTTTCCGAACTCCCCAAAGAATTGATCTCATTTAATTCCTGCTCAATTTCCCGGTCAAGCTCTGCTTTTCTGGTATTCTGCTGTTCACTGTCCTCTGTCTGCCGTCCGCTTTCCCCTAATGGAACTTCATCACTACTTCGTTCATTACGATTTCCTCTGCCTGCATCCTCGCCTGCTGCCGTAACTGCCACATCTCCATTGTCGAGTTTTTGTCCTTCGGCGGGTTGTTCTTGAGGTAGCTGCCCTCCAGCTCGTCCATCATCCGGTTCGCCTCGTCCTCCACTTCCTGCATCTTCTCTGCCAGTTTCCCGAATCTCCGCAGCGTCCGGTATCTGCTGTTGTGGTTCTCTTTCAGGTACTCCATCGCCCTCACTGCGAACTTCCCTAAGTTTGTCATGCTCACCGTTTCCTCCGGTGTCGTGATGTCCGGGTACAGCATCCCGTCCGTTCCCTCGTGATACGTCATTGTTATCTCTGCCATTTGCAATACTCCTTTCTTCCATCTGCTTTAAATCTTTTGCAATGCCTCTCAGCACGCCACAGGATATATCGCTGAGCAGAGATCCTAAACGGTAGACTTCCTCCTCTGTTGTAAATGCGGTAATGAAGGAGAAATCCTGTTTTTCAGTGGGAAGGTCAAAGCCGCATCTTGTAAATACCGCATACATGACGCTTCTTTTTAACGCTTCCACTGCCGTAATCTCTTGCGCTCTGCCATTCTCTGTTATCTGTTTGTTTCCAGCCAGATTCACGAACTCGGTAATGCGTTCACCAAATTCTGAGTCCATTATGACTCCGATCTGTCTTTCTGTAAAGTCTTTTAGGAAAGATTTATCAGATTCTTTCCCTCCGGGCAGGGCAGCGCCCTCTTTTTCCCTTAACCATGCCGCATATGCTTTCACGGTGTTCCGGTCAAGCTCCCATGTCAGCCTGCTTTCCCTGCCCCCGGTATCGGATATGTCGAAAACATACCGCATATCCGGTTTTAAGGCTCTTGACGGGAAAATTGCGATACCCTTGCTGCCACGCCTTACATACCGCCCTACCATTTTCCATGTGTCGAAATCCGCAATCAGCGTTGCCCTCGGTCTTTGCTTGTAGACCATGAGGATATTGTCAAACTCATAGCGGTAGAGCTGCCCTGTAAGCCTGCATATGCTTTTCCATGCCTGCCCGCTTGCGGTCACTTCGTCTATGGCGGCATCATACAGCTTTGATGTTTTTGTGTCTGCGCTCATTCATCATACCTCCAATATTGCTTCCCTGATGTCCCTGCCGTCTATCTCGTCACCAAGACAGTCCCATCCTTCGTATCTCTGCCTTGCGAACAGTTCTATCCGTGGCAGGTCCCCGCACAGCTCCACAATCCGCTCCCGTATCTCGTCCGGCTTTTTGCTGTGTTCCATGATCCGTGCATC
>Ga0224740_10248_pt1 | contig 15124 bp, 11 predicted proteins | sample LIM_E_Water_Bulk_FD_161634 | JGI IMG/M metagenome (GOLD analysis project Ga0224740, IMG submission 161634) | Enriched cells from gastrointestinal tract of the lab mouse from Pacific Northwest National Laboratory (PNNL), Richland, Washington... | ecosystem: Host-associated > Mammals > Digestive...
TACACTGTGCACTATATCTCCTTCTCTCTTTTGGGCTGTTTAGCAGGATAAACGAAAAAACGATTTTATTTGTTGCATTGGGATATGTTTACTCAAGAATACTAAGCGGTTTGTCGGTTGTCACACTGAAAAAGGCAAAAGGGGATGGGATGGCGGCATCGGCCGCAAACGCCGCAAACAAAACAGTGAAATGGGTTCTTGTGGGGGAATTATTTCTCTGTATTGCATCGTTCTTAAGTCTGGACTATTTGTTAGGAGGAATATATGTCTTAGTAGGGATGGTTTGTTTTCTATATTATAAAAATATGGCCTACCGTATCTTCGGAGGAATAACGGGTGATTTGGCTGGATATTTTCTGCAGTGCTGCGAGCTTGCGATATTGGCGGCAACAGTCCTTACATTACTTATTGCAAAATGATTAATTCAAATCTGATAATTTCGTTAAAATTAAGAATGGGGAAGTAGGATGCTACCGTTATCGGCAACATCCATAATGTTCTATCCCCTACTGATTTCGTCTGATACAACTGGCCAGGGGCATCCTAAGAAAACATCTTTGCCGTAAACCATATCTGGGTTTTTGGCTGTGAAGGAGCGCAATTTTGTACAGTTCCAAAAAGCATAGTCACCAAGGGACTTTACATTTTTGCCAAGGGTGATTTCTGATAGTCTTTCACATTTAGCAAAAGACTTTATTCCAATGGAAGTGATGCTATCAGGTAGTTGTATACTTTGCAGCGACGTACAATGCTGAAAGGCATAATCTCCAATCACTTTCATTCCTTCTGGCAAAGAAACTTTTTTTAGACTAATACAATTGTCAAAGGCTTTATTGGGAAGTTCTTTCAGTTTGCCTTTTATAACAACTTTTTGTAAGTTGATACAATCCTGGAACGCTGCTTTATCTATGGATAGTATGTTATTTCCTAAATTTAATTCTTCCAATTTTTCACAACCTGAAAATGCTTTGTATTCAATATGGGTAATGCTGTCGGGTAGCTTTAGTTTTTTTAGAGATGTACAGGATCGAAATGCCTGCCATCCGATTCCCTCTACCCCTTTTGGAAGTATTATTGTTTGTAGGTTAGTGCAATTCTTAAAAAAATCATAATCTATCCATCTAATTTTGCCCTTTGCTACTACTTTTGTTAGACTAGTACAATTTTGGAATAAGCTACCACAGGAAGCAGCAGTATCCCAAATATCGTTAGGAGAGTATACAGAAGAACGCATTGAGCCACATTGAGATTTTTTTGGCAATGTTATTTCTCTTAGAGAAACACAATTCCAGAAAACTCCACCATTTATTACACGGACATTGTCAGGTATTTTTATTTTTTTTAATGTCCTGCATCCTTTAAACATTCCATAAGAAAGTTGTATAAGATTCTTAGGTAATATGACGCGCTCCAATTTGCGGCATTCCTGAAAGCATCGATAGCCGATATAACGTACAGAATCAGAAATTATTGCTGTTTTTAAGTTAGAACAGCGATAAAAGCAATAGTTTCCAATTTTTTGAATAGTATTCGGAATGATCACTTCTCGTATAGATTTATTGGCTACTACACAGTATTTTGCCATTTTTATTACTTGGTGCCCAGATAATTTCTTTGGGATGATTACTTTCTTCTGGTTTCCATGATAAGCGACAAGTGTGGCTTTTCCATTTTTTAAAGTATATTCATAGTTTCCGCAGTGGTGTACTTTTTGCTTCGCTTCCGTTGGCTTTGTGGTTAGGAACATGCATAATATAATGCATAAAAAAGATAAAAACAATATATTTTTTTTATTCATCGGCTAAATGAACCCCCTCATACATTAATGGTGCATTAAATTTACTCTTTGAGCCACATTGATATCTTCCGTATAAGAAATGCCGCTATCTAAGATTTCTATTTTAACTTCTTCTTTGGATGTGTTTAGTTCATTGTTTGGCATTGCAATTGCATTTAGATACCATTGCTCTAAATCAATTTTTTTTGATTCTTCTTCATTTAACAATAGATCAGATGTGTTGGTGTTATTAGCTGTATTGGATAGTCCATTAAAAACAATATCTTTTTCAATAGAAATAACACCATCTTGCATAGCCAGTTCTTCGACAGTATTGTCATCAAGTGTTAGAACAGTTATGTTTTCGTTGCCCAAAATGGATCGTTCTGTACTTTGGGGGGACATATTATCTGCGTATTCATTGCATATTCTTATGTAATCAGTGTTATCATCCAATGTTACTACATACTGTTCCTTTTTAGTGTTACCATTGGTAGCTGCTGCATCAACATCTATTGGATATGCAGTTATAGCAATAGTTGTTATTAGAGTGCCTAAAATGCTGTTCTTTAAAATATACTTCATAATACAATCTCCTTTTCTTTTTTAATATAGATTTTATTATATACCTCCAAACAAAGAAATGAAATAGAAAAATTATTAAGATTTCTTAATAATCACAAGGGTTGGTGTGATAAGAATTATGAATTCTTATTACGATTGCCTATTTAGAATGACAGTAGTAAGAAGCTAGGGCTAATTAGGATAAATTAGGGTAAAGTATTTGTGTTATTGATAACAGTAGATTGTCCTTTTTTAAAAATTGGGTAAAGTCAAAAACAAATTGGATTTGACAATTATCAAGAAATGTGGTATGCTACCAAAGGTTTTGCGAAAGCAAAGCTACACTGCCGTAGACAGTAGGTGTCGGAGAACCGACGTAAGGACAAGCGCCTACCGAGGAAGCTAGAATTTATTTTGAATTTTACACCTCTCTGTTTATGTGCAGAGAGGTTTTTTGTATAATAAAAACTTCTTGCGTGCAGTGATTATTATGGGGCTTACCCAGGAAAGGAGATTTCACTCATGGCAAAAGTTGAATTAAAACAGCCGATTGTTGAAGAGATTAAGGCTAAGGTGGATGGTGTCGCTACTGTTGTACTGGTTGATTACCGTGGACTTACTGTTGAGCAGGACACAAGGCTCCGTAAAAACCTTAGGGAGGCAGGATGTGAGTATAAGGTTTACAAAAATACGCTTATGAAGCGTGCATTTGAAGGAACTGATTTTGCCCAGTTAGATGAACTGCTGGACGGACCATCCGCAATTGCTATTTCTAAGGAAGATGCTACAGCGCCAATCCGTATTTTAAACAATATGGCGAAAGAGGCTGAGGCACTTGAATTTAAAGGAGCTATCGTAGAAGGTACCTTCTATGATGTAGACGGAATCAAGGCACTTGCAAGCATTCCTTCAAGGGAAGAGCTTATTTCCAAATTGCTTGGTTCTTTACAGTCACCTATTACAAATCTTGCCCGTGTTCTTAAGCAGATTGCAGAAAAGGGTGACGGGGCAGCAGAGGCATAGAAACACGATTATTTAGAATTTATGGAGGTATAATAAAATGACTACTCAGGAATTTATTGATGCTATCAAAGGCATGACAGTGTTAGAGTTAAACGATTTAGTAAAGGCTTGTGAGGAAGAGTTCGGTGTATCTGCAGCAGCAGGTGTTGTTGTGGCAGCAGCAGGCGGTGCAGCAGCAGACGGCGGCGCTGAGAAGGACGAATTTGATGTAGAGCTTACAGAAGTTGGTCCAAATAAGGTTAAGGTTATCAAGGTTGTCCGTGAAGTAACAGGTTTAGGTCTTAAGGAAGCTAAAGAAGTAGTTGACGGCGCTCCTAAGGTAGTTAAGGAAGCAGCAGCTAAGGAAGAGGCTGAAGAGATTAAGACAAAACTTGAAGCAGAAGGTGCTAAGGTTACATTGAAATAATTTACGATGTAAATGTACTGTGTTTTCATGGTATTTGAATCATTGTAATGTAAAAAAGGCATTGTCCCTATATATTTATTATATGGGCAGTGCCTTTTTAATGTGCGCCCAGTATGGGCGCAATCTAATCGGTGAAAGTCCGTAACACGCCCTGGTAGTGGGAAGTGTATAGCCAAGAGCAAGGGTGTCCATCGTGAGGTGGAATCTGAAGAAAGCTGGAGGCAAAGCTCTGGTCTGACGAACAGAAATCACATCAGGCTACAGTTAGGGATAAGGCTGCATTACAAGTCGAAGTCCAATAACTACTCGGAACTAATTGTGGTAAATGTGGCAGATGGATGGAGCGAAAGATTGCGTTCTTACCTGGGGAGGTCTCGTCAGCGGATGGAACTGCATCAACAAATGCATCAGAAATCCGTAGTAACAACGAATGGCGAGAAGTCAGCAGAGGTCATAGTACCATTGTGGTTGCAAACATAATGGGAAGGACTGAACTTTAGGAGATGTGAGTAAATGAATGTAACCAATGACAGATTTAAGGACAGACAACTTCATATTGAGGACTATCTGCAAATGGTATCGACGGAATCGAAAGAGTATGCAGAAGTGTCCGCCTGCCAGAGGATTGCTGAAAACAACCGCATCATCACAGACTTTCAGACGGACAGGCTGTTGGAGAAGATTTTACAACCGACTAATCTGAACAATGCATACAAGAAAGTAAAATCAAACAAAGGAGCAGGCGGTGTTGATGGGATGAGCGTAGATGAACTTCTGCCGTTCCTCAGAGACAACCAAGTGCAACTAACCCAGCAGTTAAAGGATGGGAAATACAAACCCAACCCAGTCCGCAGGGTAGAGATACCCAAAGAAACAAAAGGAGAATTTCGGAAACTGGGAGTACCGACAGTAGTTGACAGGGTATTTCAGCAGGCGATTACACAGGTACTGTCCCCGATTTATGAGGAACAGTTTTCGGAAAACAGTTTTGGCTTTCGACCAAAGAGAGGTGCACATGACGCACTGAAACAATGTCAGCAGAACGTCAATGATGGATATGTGTATGTCGTGGATATGGATTTAGAGAAATTCTTTGATACGGTATGCCAGAGCAAATTGATAGAGGTGTTGTCAAAAACCATCAAAGATGGGAGGGTAATATCGCTGATACACAAATATCTCAATGCAGGGGTAATCAGCGGAGGGATATTTGAAGAGACAGAAACAGGAATGCCACAAGGTGGACCGTTAAGTCCGTTACTTAGTAACATCATGCTGAATGAACTGGACAGGGAACTGACACGCAGGGGGCATAGATTTGTGCGGTATGCGGATGACTGCATGATATTCTGTAAAAGCAGAAGGAGTGCAGAGAGAACCCTAAGAAATATCATTCCGTTTATTGAGGGGAAACTATATCTTAAAGTGAACCGAAAGAAAACAAGCGTGGCACATATCAGTAAAGTAAAATACCTAGGATATGCATTTTACCGGTACAAAGGGAAATGTAGATTTCGGGTACATCCAAAGTCAGTGGCAAAGATGAAAGATAAAATCAGAGAACTGACAAAAAGGAATAACGGATGGGGAAATGAATACAGAGCCAAGAAACTGACGCAGTTTGTCAGGGGATGGGTAAATTATTTCTCGTTTGCAGATATGAAAGGACTTTTGAAGGAAACCGATGAATGGCTAAGACATAAGATAAGAACCATTTACTGGAAACAATGGAAGAAAGTCAGGACGAAATTCAAGGAATTAAAGAAGTTAGGTGTGGAAGAAGAAAAGGCATGGATATGTGCCAACATGCGGAATGGAAACTGGTATTGTGGTGGCTATTTCGTATTGCAGACTGCATTTAACAATAAGAAACTCCGTGAACTTGGATATCCAACATTCACAGAGTTCTATTTGAAAGTATGTGAAAACTAAGGAACCGCCGTATACGGAACCGTATGTACGGTGGTGTGGGAGGTCGGTAGATAAAATAATTATCTACCTCCTACCCGATTTATTTTTTACAGCAGCAGCCCTTCTTTTTTGCACAGGCTTTATCCAAAATGGCGGCTATTTCATCCCAGGAGCGTTTCATGCAGATTGCTTTTCGGTTTAGGGAGTGATTGCATTGTAAGATGCACGCAAGTCTTTTTGCCGGACGGGACATACGATCACCTCTTTTCTTGTTTCCTCTTTCTAAATAGGTTATAATATTACGTCATATAGTATTTTATGCCTGGAGGGAAAAAATGGTTCATAAAAAAAATAATAAAACTGTGTTAATTACCGGTGGGACGAGCGGGATTGGCCTTGCTCTGGCAAAGAGATTTGTCAGGGAGGGATATCAGGTGATACTTGTATCATCAAGGGAATCGCGGCTGGCAAGTGCAAAGAAAATGCTTATCCGAAACAATCCACACGCCAGAGTAGAAACAATCTGTCAGGACTTAAGCATAGATGGAGCTGCTGGGCGGGTTTATCAGCTGGTTACACGAAAAAATCTTTCTGTAGACATTTTAGTGAATAATGCGGGGGTTGGAATCACGGGAGAGGCAGCAGCAAGTGGTATTTTGGAAGGGGAAAAGCTGATCCGGCTAAATATTCAGACTGTAACACACCTCTGTGAAGTTTATCTAAGGGATATGTACCAGAAAGGACATGGGAAAATCCTTAACGTTGCCTCGGTAGGCGCATTTATGCCAGGGCCATATACTGCATCTTATTATGCCAGCAAAGCGTATGTAGCAAGTTATAGCCGTGCCATCCGCTATGAGGCGGCTGGCAAAGGGGTACAGGTCTGCACACTCTATCCAGGGACAACAAGGACAGAGTTTTTTAAACGGGCTGGTTCTAATATCCCATTTTGGGCTATGTCTGCGGACAGAGTGGCAGAATCAGCATATAAAGGGTTAATGAGAAATAAAGAGATGATTATACCAGGAGCCTTAAACCGCATGATTCGGTTGGTGCCAGCAAAGATAAAGCTATGGGGGATTGCGCGTTTAAAGAAAAAATAAGATGATGCAAACGTATATTTCATGGGGAACATTATGAGGTGAAAAGTTTTTATGAATTAAAAAAAGCCCCTACCCAACAGTTCTAAGCCTGCCAAACAAGGACTCCAATGCGCGATCAGGGGTTCGAACCCTGGACACCCTGATTAAGAGTCAGGTGCTCTGCCAGCTGAGCTAATCGCGCTTGCTAAAATATACCATATGTTTTTCACAACGATGATATTATAACAGCATGGAAATGAAAATGCAAGAGTTTTTTTAGAAAAATTTTATTTTTTCTTATAGGTTCTTCCAGAAATTGTCGTATTTATATCATATTGTCTTTAAGTTGTTTTGGTGAATATATATGTTTGTGATGATTGTGTAATGAAAGGGGCTGTCGGGAAATAGGTAGTTCCAAACAGCCCCTTTTTGTCTAGATTGTGTTAAGAACAAATAGTTATTCTTTATCTGTCGTGACAACAGTATCAGAACCCTTTACTGTCACCCAGCCATGTTTTAACCGGGCTTCGGCCAGCTTATCTTCGATTAGTTTCTGTGTAATACTGTCTGCCACTTTCTTATTTGCCTCAGCTTCTGCTTCCGCTGCGATTTTTAATGCATCTGCCTCAGCCTGTGCTGTTGTCTTTTTTACTGTCGCATCTGCCTCGGCCTTTTCAATATTTTTCTTGTTTTCAATCTGCTGTTTTTCGTAATCCATCTGAGCCTGTTGTTTCTTGGCAATCTTATCATCATATTCTTTGTCAAATTCGGCGCCATTGATTATCACCTTATTAATATGGATAACGTCTTCCCCATATTTTTCATCAAGAGATTTCTGAATATTTTCTTGCGCTTTTGGTTCTAGGATGCTTCGGTTTGTGACATCAGTAGGCGTCAACATTTTTGAGGATGTTTTAATCGCTGATGCCACAAGCGACTCGCTGACAAGGTTATTTTCGTAGTCTGTGACATTTGCCAGAATCCACGCCGACTTTTCAGGGTTAATCTGATATGTAACGGTAATCCCATCAAAAGTTACCGTGTTACGCTCGCTCGTTTCTGAAGTAATCTTATTCTTCTCAAAAACAATATCTTGCTGCTTATTATTGACCCTTTCGATTTTTTGTACAAATGGGATTTTGAGATTAAACCCATTTGGCATTGTTTTTTGTGATACCTGGCCAAATGTTGTCTTTACACCTGTATAGCCAGTAGGAATAATTACAAAGCTAAAGGCAAATATAATCAGTGCCAGGCCCAAAATCGCACCAGCTATATTACTGCCATAACTTTTTTTCTCCCTGTCCCACTCTTCTTTGGTGATTTGTCCTGTATTCCACTGCCTCTTTAGCAAAAGATTTGAAGTTAGCTTTGCAAATGCAGGAAATATGGCAATTGCCAATACTGCTCCCCCTAAGATGCCAATAAAAAAATTCATAATTTGTGCTCCTTTCTGCTAGAATATCTGAAAAATCCGTATCACTCTAGAAAAAAGTTCGCAGAAATAAATTTTCAGATAAAACTAATACCATCTTGTCATCGGCAAATCATTATTTACATCATTTGTAAATAAAATTTGATGTAAGTCTATAATACCACTTTTAAACGTTGCAGCACAAGAGCATAAATACAATTCCCACATTCTTGCAAATTCTTCACTAAACATTTCCACTATTTCTCCACGGTGTCCCTGAAAATTTTTGTTCCAGTGCAGCAGTGTTTTGTTGTAATGCCTGCGCAGGCTCTCTACATCAACGGTACAAAAATGTAACTCTGCAGCAATGCTTATGATTTCACGAAGACTTGGGATCATGCCGCCAGGGAAAATATATTTTTTAATCCAGGCATCTCCAGGGTGTTCCAAAAGTGCACTAATATAATGTAAAAGGAATATCCCGCCTGGCTTCAATACTTTTTTAACGCAATTCATATATAGTGCATAATGATCCCTCCCAACGTGTTCAATCATTCCTACGCTTACAACCCTATCAAACTTTATATCTAATGTCTCTAGGTCGCGGTAATCCATTAGTTTGACAGACAGATAGTCTTCAAGCCCTTCCTTTCTGATTCGTTTTTCAAATATATTTTTTTGTTCGGAACTCAAGGTGATTCCTACACCATGTACTTTATATTTTTTAGCTGCCTCAATCAGCAAAAATCCCCATCCACAGCCAATATCGCACAGGGACATACCTTCCTTTAGGTAGAGCTTTTCTAGAATTCGTTGCACCTTATTGCATTGTGCATCATACAGGCTGTCTTCTTCTGATTTGAAATATCCACAAGAGTAACTCATCGTCTCGTCAAGCCATAATTTGTAAAAGTCATTTCCGATATCATAGTGGGAGGATACTTCTTTTTTCTGGTTTTTCTTTGTATTAGCCGTAAATATTATTTTTTTTAGTGCTTTTTTGTCTGTCGAGAACTTGCCCATCTGCCCCATAAAATAATACAGCGCATGATATAATTCACCCTCAATTTCGATATCGCCATGCATGTAAGCTTCTCCGAGGGCGATAGATGTACTAGATAAAAGTTCATTTACCCGTGGTGTTTTGTGAAAAACTACAGTAAAAACCGGTTTTCCTTCGCCAATTAGATGCTCCTTTCCGTTGATAATCACATTAAATGGATATGCATCAAATTTACTCATGAAGTTTAGACATTCTTTTTCTACCAAGCTCATCGCTGCTCTTTCCTTTCCCTAATTATTACCAAAACATATGCTAAATAATGCCAAAGCATGTTATGATAAGTCATATCCATAAAAAAAGAAAGTATACGCTAAAACATATACTTTCTTGAGTGATAAATTTTCTGTCCCTATATCTGCATAATGTACATGGAGGTGCTTTTAACCCCAGAAGTCATAGTTGCCATAAGATGCAGAATAGTTGTTTCCTGTTGAATTATACTGGTTCGATACACTGGCGATGCCGGCCTGCGCATTTAGTGCGATTCTTGCAGCCAAGAATTCTGCTTTTGGTGCAAATGTCCCAGATGCCCCAAATATTTTTTCCAAGCTATCCAAGTCGGCTGCTTTTAACTTCTCTTGATCAATGCTTAAAACCCCGTCTTTAGAAATCGTGATTCCTATTTGACTGAAAGCTTCACTGTTTTCTTCAGCCGTCTCCTCTAGTATTTCGCGGTAATAAGTATTAATCGGTGAAGAGGATGATTTTAATACATCTAACATTTTGTTATAATTCTTTACAAGATTTTCAATTTCACTCTGAATCTTTGTGGTATCGCCGCTTTTTTTCGCTTCAGCGAAAGCGGAGTTTTCATCATCTGAAGTAAGGGTTCCCACGCTCTGAAATAAGTTTAATGCTGCTTTTCCTAACTTTTCATATGCATTTTTTCTGGTAGAATCTACAGTAATTCCATTATTTTTCCCAAGGGAATCTAGAAGCGGGTTATTTCCCATACCTGGATTATCAATATAATCCAATAAGGATGCACGTCTAATTGGCAGACCGGATTTTGCAGCTGCCCGGTCTAACATTTGGCTTGTCACTCTCATCATAATTGTTTTCCTCCCAATATAAAAGATACTGCCTGCGCTAGAGCGTGTTTGAAAATTCATTCCCGCCATCTGCACGCTCCACTTTGCGGTATATTTGGGTCAAATTCAGGTTACATAGCCCACTATGCGCCCTTCATTTGACCCAAATCTCCCACAAATTGTGACGCACATCTGGCAGAAAGCAATTTTCAAACACACTCTAGTGTTATAGAACGATGGTTTAGCTTTTTTGTCGATATCTATTGCGCTGTGGCATGTTTCCCCAAATAAAAAACAGCTATTTTCAATTTTATATCAATCCATTGAAAATAGCCGCTCTCCTTAGCTAATAAGATTATCGTCATGTTTGGACAATGCCTTAACTACAATTTCCAGATTCTGAAATATTGGTTTTGGGATTCCTTCTTGCAGTGTTTACTCAGAATCACACCTTATACCCCGGTTTTCTTGCAGATGTCCTTGATACAGCATTTTTCACAGAATGGTTTTGTCCTTGCCGTGCAGACATCCCTGCCATGATAAACCAGCCTATGGCAGAAATCACTCCCCTCTTCTGGGGGAATAATTTCCCAAAGTGCCATTTCAACTTTTTTGGGGTCTTTTATGCCATCTACTAACCCCATTCTGTTGGTAAGGCGGATACAATGCGTGTCTGTTACTATTGCCGGCTTACCAAATACATCTCCCATAATTAGGTTTGCGCTTTTTCTTCCCACTCCTGGCAGCTTCAGCAGTTCATCAAAATTGTCTGGGACATTTCCATGATATTTGTCTCTTAATATTTTCATGCATGCGCTGATATCTCTCGCTTTGCTGCGCCCAAGACCACAAGGCCGTACAATTTCCTCGATGTCTTCCGCTGCTGCTTCCGCCAAGGCGTTGCAGTCTGGGTATTTTTTGTATAATTCTTTGACTACTACATTTACCCTTGCGTCTGTGCACTGTGCTGCCAGGCGTACACTGACCAGCAACTTCCATGCCTCATTGTAATCTAGGCTACATCCTGCATCGGGATATTCCCGTTTAAGGCGTTCAATAATTTCCAGTGCCAGTTCCTTTTTCGTCATTTTGATTTTCTCCTTCAGGCATGATTTTCTTTTAACAGTTTCATTACTGTATTTCTTAGCACATTCATATCAATTGGTTTTGAGATATGTGCATTCATTCCAGATGCGAATGCGTTGTCTATGTCCTCTGTAAATGCGTTTGCGGTCATAGCCGCAATTGGTATTGTTTCGGCATCAGGATGTCCGCAGGAACGGATTGCTTTTGTAGCCTGATAACCATCCATTACGGGCATTTGTACATCCATAAGAATCAGGTCATATTTTCCTGGCTCAGAATTTTTAAATTGTTCCAGTACAGCCTTTCCGTTTTCTGATACTTCACAAGATGCCCCTTCCATCTTAAGAAGCTCCATAAGAATCTCTGAATTAATCTCATTATCCTCTGCAACTAGAATGTGTAATCCCAGCAATGAAGATGGATTGTCATCATCTTTTGATTCTGCTTCTTCACTGCTTTCCCCTTTTATTTTTCTGATTACCTGTTCCAGGCCAGAAATAAAGAATGGCTTTGCTAAAAGGGCATCTTTCCCAGTTGCTTCTGATGTGCCTGCAAGGTTATCATGGTTATCTATTGTTGTGATTAGAATGGTATCCTGGCCGGAACATGCTGAAAGATGTGCAGCTGTTTCGGAACCAAATGTTTCATCGATTAGGATTATATCAAATTCTTTGCCATCTTGCTGAGCCGTTTCAGCAAGTTCTATAGCCGTTTCTTTCGTTATAGCGTATGAGACTTCTACTCCTGTACCATTCATGCTTCCATAGATTCCTTTGCAGATATCCTCGTCTGCATCTACCACAAGCAATCTGCGTAATTTGTATTCTTTCCAGAAATTTCTATTCTCCTCATGTTTCGGGATTTGGAGGGACATATTTACGGTAAACTCACTTCCCTTGCCTGGGCTGCTTTTAACGGAAATAGTACCTCCCATCAGGTCAAGCAGGTTTTTGGTAATTGCAAGGCCAAGTCCGGTTCCCTGAATTTTACTAATCGTGCTGTTCCTTTCCCGCACAAAAGGGTCGTAAATTGTTTCTAAAAATTCTTTGCTCATGCCGATTCCGTTATCGCGGATAATAAAGGACATTCGGGCAAAGCGTTGAGAGGTCTGGCTTAAGTTTTCAATTACAAATTCTATTTTTCCATTCTCAGGTGTATATTTCACAGCATTAGACAAGAGATTGATCAATACCTGTGAAATACGGACTTTATCCCCGATTAAAGTCTCATCCTTCATAGAAAGCAATTTAATACTAAAGTCCTGGTTCTTTGCTTTTGCCTGTGGGCGTATGACTGCACAGATATCTTCGAGTATCTCAGAACAATTAAATTCTTCAAAATTAAGTTTTGTTTTTCCGCTCTCAATCTTGCTCATATCAAGTATATCATTAATTAGTCCCAGCAGGTGTTTGCTAGATGCCGTAATTTTATGTGCATAATCCTTGATTTTTTCTTTTTTATCAGCATCTTTATCTAAAAGCAATGCGTAGCCGACAATGGCGTTCATCGGAGTGCGAATATCATGGGACATATTAAACAGAAAACTACTTTTTGCGTTATTTGCACTTTCTGCAATAGCTAAAGCCTGTTTAAGCGCCTGATTCTGACGTTTTTCAGCAGTCCTATCCGAGAGTACCAAAATAAATTTTTCACTGTCCGAAACTGACACTCTGTAGATCATTTCACAGTACCAGTGCGACTCGCCGGTTTTATAATGGGAAAGCTCTATTTCATCCTGCCAGCAGCCATTCAGTGGGATTTTTTCTAAGGCATTTCTGCTATTTAATGGAATCTCCTGGGTGCTGTGTGTATATAATTTGTCAAGGTTTCTAATATCGCTTTTGATCTCTGTAACTGGTATTCCGGTAATTTCTTCGAAATTTGGGCTGATATACTCGACTTTGTATCCATTTTTGGAAAACATTACAAAGATATCTTCAGCAAGGTTTGCCAAAATCCCAAAAAGTTCCTCGCGATATTTGATATCGTTGGATTTTTCATCCAGCTTGATTTTATTTCTGCGGATCAGCAGCCAGAATCCGGTGATAAATATAATAATAAATATAAAGGCAAGAACAGATGTTGTTAAAATCTGTACATTGTTCAAACGCTTGCCTACTACATTTTTGGATACCATGCCTGCCAGCATCCAGTCTTTGAATCTGACTGGCATATAGACAATATATTTTGTGCCATTATTAGACTGGTACTCCAGATTTCCTTTGGTTCCGTTCTCAAGGTCGGCTTGTATCTGGGCATATTCCTGTTCTGTCATCTGCCCATTCTTTTTTAAATATGTTAATAAATTTTCCGGTTGTTCTTTGGAAAATTTGGTGGAGAATAACACATCACCATTGCTAGAAACAACATAGCAGTCTGATTTGCCGGAAAAGGCTTCGACATTAATAACGCGTACCATGTCTTCACTGCTGTAGCTAACGGCCATTGCAGAATATGTAAAGCCTTTGATGCTGTGTGTACGGGTAGGAATTGCAAATACGGTCTGTTCTTTCCCGTCTGACAAAACCCCGTCTGTAGCAATTTCCTTTTTCTGCTGCGTCAAATCCGACAACTCGTTGCCTAAATAAATGGATCCCCTTTTTCCATCTAGAGTCTGGTATCTGCCTTCCTCGTCTAAAAAATAGAATTCTGTGAATCCCCACTGCTCTTTTTCACGATCAATAAGACTGATTACATCATCTTCTGTATCGCTGATATATAAATGGTCCATATAGCTTGCCCAGCAATCCAATAGTCTCCAGTTTTTTACGACAAGTGCTGCGAAAGTCCTGTCTACTTGTGTATATATTTCTTGTAAATGTACGATACTTTCTTCATATATATTGCGGCTGATAAAACTACTATACCACTGATAAATTCCTAATAATATGACAACCGACAAAACCGCCGGAAAGATATACCATTTTTGCCGCATATGCTTCCCCCTCTATTGGCTTATATATTAGGTATTATAATAGCACAAAGTTGTCTTTATTTGAAGTCCTTTTTATCTATTCTGACACGAAAACGTTTTCACATTATTGGGTTTTATTTGGTTTAGCTATTGATATTTTGTTGAAAATGCTGTAAAAATATAGTGAATACGTTTTCTAAATTTAGGCGACAATAAATTTTTCCTTATCATATAATAAGTGAAGCAAAAGAGCAGTTTATGTTGCGCATTATGGCGAACAGTAACGAAGAAATGAATTTATGAATTATATCAAGGAGGATTCTATTTATGAAACGGACAATGAAAGTATTGGCAGCAGCCTTTCTTACAGTCGGGATGCTTTTTTCTATGACTGCATGCGGCTCTTCTGATGGCGGTACAAAAAATGGTGATGCAAAAAAGACAGAGGTAAGGATTGCGTATTTTCCAAATATAACACATACGCAAGCGCTGGTGATGAAGAACCAGAAAACGCTGGAAAACAAGTGGAAGGATCGCTGTGAGGTTTCATGGACTTCCTTTAATGCGGGGCCTGCTGAAATCGAGGCACTTTTTGCAGGGGAAATTGATCTTGGCTATATTGGACCTGTCCCTGCTGTCAGTGCAAATGTAAAATCAAATGGTGATATTAAGATTATTTCTAATGTTACAAATGCAGGTGCAGTTCTTCTGACAGGCAAGGATACAAACATTAACTCTGTTAAGGATCTGGCAGGCAAAAAAGTTGCTGTCCCACAGCTTGGCAATACCCAACATCTTTGTCTTTTAAGCCTTTTGACAGATAACGGATTAAAGACAACAGATAAAGGCGGGG
>Ga0224740_10251_pt1 | contig 15065 bp, 17 predicted proteins | sample LIM_E_Water_Bulk_FD_161634 | JGI IMG/M metagenome (GOLD analysis project Ga0224740, IMG submission 161634) | Enriched cells from gastrointestinal tract of the lab mouse from Pacific Northwest National Laboratory (PNNL), Richland, Washington... | ecosystem: Host-associated > Mammals > Digestive...
TAATTTTGATGGGTTGCTTTCTTGGCTACTGTTGGCGCAGTGGCCTTTTGTTGTTCCTGTACCATGTTGTAAGCCTCAATAGCTTTTACTTTGTTACTTACATCATAACCCACATAATCACGTTGAAAACGTTTTATTTCAGCTTGTGAGAACATATAGCATCTACCTGTTTTAGTAGCCCTGATGATGCCAACTTCTCTAAGCATTGTAATTTGATCACGACTAACGTTTATTAGTTCAGATACTTCATCTTGAGTAAGCATTTTTAAATCAGTCATTGATTAATCACTCCTTTTCACTCTCTTCTAAATCTGATAAATAATTGTAAATAAGTTGGTTGTATGTATCTAACGCATTATATAATTCAGTTCTTAATGGTTTACCGCTTACTTTCTCAAATGCTTCAGTTAAAACATCTATATTTTTTTGTTGAAATTCACAAAAACCTAATGTTATGCTTCTTTTTTTTGTACATTCTTTACAGTAGAAACTTGTACTGCCAAAATCACCATCACTTGCACAATGTTTTACCATCTCATCATCAAGATGCACTTCTTTACCGCATCCAGGGCATAAACAATAAAATTCATCACCATAAACATCTACTTTTAATTTTTTACCGTCTTTTAATTCAGTTTTTAAATAAATCATTTTTTAATCCTCCGCTCATATTTTTCTAAATTTTTCAAATAATTTTGAATAATGTTCTAATTCTTCTACACAATCCTGATAAAGTTCCTTAGCAATTTCTAATGTATCTTTTACATTTAATTCTCCATTATATGCCTCTAACTTTTCAATCTCATGCATTTGAGATAAACCCTCACTCTTTAGTTGTTCAATCTTTCGATATAACAAAATTGTTATATCATTAATTTCTTCTCAACTTAATTTGACTGTTTTCATACGTTGCACCTCCTAATCTTCTAATAGATCTTTGACATTGACATTTAACGCTTTAGCAATTTTGCCAACTGTTGCAGGTTTCGGCTTTGATTTACCTGTAACAGTTTTATGGTAAACAATATATGAAATATCAGCTTTTTCACATAAGTCATAAGGATTCAAAAATTGTTCAGCCATTAAGATAAGCAATTTATCAGTATTTAAATTCATTTCTCTTACCTCCTTTCTGATAACTTATTTCAAGTTATTTAACAAAATTATAACTTATTTAAGGTTTTTGTCAATATAGATTACTTAATTTAAGTAAAATATATTTACAATAATTAATTTTAGGTTATAATAGTTATTGAAAGAGGTGATAAAATGTCTACATTTTCTGAACGATTAATTAAATATCGTACTATAAGAGGTAACACAAAGGCTGATATGGCACGAGAATTAGGAATTCCATACACAACTTATCAAAATTACGAAAATGGTAGAGAACCAAAAATAGAAACTATACAATTAATTGCTAAAGTGTTAGAAATCCCTACTAATTTTCTTTTATATGATTTAGATCATGATAAAAACAATAAGCATTATGATGATAAGTTTTATAAACAAGAACTAACTAGAAGAGGTATTTTAAATATTGTTAATAAACTACGTGATTTAGGAATTGATTATTCCACTGATTTAGATAAAAACAATGATAGTGGGATTATAATTATTTCACAAAAAAACAAAGAAGATGCTAGTGTTAGTGTTAGCGACCAACAGCTTATCGAATTAGAAACAAAAAACAATGATTATTTTAAATTGCAAGTACAAGACTTGATTTTAAAAAATTCTAATCACTTTTTGTTTTTTTCCCAGCTTCAAAAAAGAAATAACAATATTTAGGCACCTAACAGAATTTTTAAAGATTAGATATAAAAAAATATATCTAAAAATCGAAACAAGTGTTACAGCAAGAAAAAAACACGTAAAAAAGCATAAAAAAAACACCCTAGCGCCAACTAGAGTGTTAATAAGTGATACGCCAATATCACTTGAGCATAATAAAATGACTTGCACGGTCACAACTTTTATTATGCTCCTATTATAGCAAAAAATAGCGTGTAAGCAAACTATTTTATAAAGGAGTGAATTATTATGAGTATTAGAAAAAGAACCAGCAAGAAAGCTAAAAACGGTTATGTGTATGAAGTGTATTTTCCATACAAAGTTAATGGTATTACTGAACGTTATTCTAAATCAGGATTTAAGACTAAAAAAGAAGCTCAGGAACATGAAGCCTTGATGTTGGCTGAATTGAAAGAAAACGGAAAGATTAAAAAGACTGTTAACAAGACATTTAATGATGTCTACAATGAGTTTATTAAGATAGGATCAAGTGAATATCAACCAAATACCATTACACTTATGAAAAGAAATTATAAAGCCCATATTAAAGAAAAAATAGGCAATGTACCAATCACAACTATTGATTATGCTTTGCTACAAAAGTATTTCAATTCTCGTAATGAACATGGGATCAGTGTAAACAAAAACGTAAGGAGTGTTATTAATAATGTACTTAATTATGCTATAAAACTATCCTACATTAATAGCAATCCTATGCCATTGGTAAATATAGGGGGCATTGATAAAGCTAAAGATAAAGAACAAATCTTGCTAGATAGTGAAATAAATACCATTATCAACAAACTTGAGCAAACTAATGATTTTACATACCAGGCATATGCTGCAGCTATTCAAATCGGAAGATATACGGGTCTTAGGATCAGTGAAGTATTTGCTTTAGATAAAAAAGACTTCGATTTTGAAAATGATACAATTGATATAAATAAAAAATTAGTATACCAGGAACTAAAAAAAGAGCAACTGTATCATATCAATAAAATGAAGTCTAAAAAATCTAAAGCTATTATACCATTGGCAAACATACTAAAGAATACATTAATTGAATGGTTTAAAAAAAATCCATATGATAAAGTTATCTGTGATATAGATGGCCATTACCTACACCCTAATTACTTTACCACTGATATGAAAAAAGTATGTGATCCATTAAATATATATTTTCATTTTCATATGCTAAGGCATACATTTGCCACAACTCTAGCAACTAACAACGTTGATATTAAAACTACTCAGGAACTAATGCGACACAGTAATTTTAATACTACTATGAATATCTATACCCATATTAATGATAATGTAAAGAAAAAGGCATTAAATGATGTTTTCAATATAAAAAGTGGCGAAAAAGTGGCGAAAACACAAAAAGAGTTTAGCAAATTAAGCTAAACTCCAGACACACCAACACTTTAGAAAAAACAAATAGAAAACAAAAAGAAGTCCCAAGACTTCTTAATTTTATTCTGCTACTTTTTGTTCCTTAATAACTTTAGCAATAGAAGCAATTACATCTTTTTCGTCATCACCTTCAGCAATGATTTCTACTGTAGCTTTAGTAGGAACACCTAAAGACATAACTCCCATAATAGATTTTAAGTTTACTTCTTTACCATTATAAACTAATTTAATATCACTTGTAAACTTACTAGCTTGGTTAACTAAGATAGTAGCTGGTCTAGCATGTAATCCTACTGGATCAGATACTACAAAAGATAATTTTTCTGCCATTTTATGACTCCTCCTTAAAATTTCTATAAATCAATTATACCACCTAAACCACTTGTTTTAAAGTACTTTTTCAATAAAATTTAGCGCTTACAGATTGTCCCAATATATCAACAAAAATTGCTCTATTAAGACTTTTTTTGAACACATTTTATTAAAAATCCGCTATATACAATAATATTAAAATACTTTTTTAATTGTTAAATAGATTCCTCCACTAGCAATAATCATAAACATTCCTGTTATAATTAATTCATTATCACCTGTTTTAACTGATAATACTGTTTTATCAGTAGAATAATCGACATTCTTTTCTGGTGCAGAAATACTAGGTTGTGGATTTAACATTTCTTCATATTGACTACGAAGATTTAAAACCAATGAACCATTTTCATAAACCCCTAATGCCAAACCTGCTTGTATTGTAGCATAATTATCACCATAATCTTGATCTGCCTGATATGCAAATGCTCCATCTTCTAATAAAAGCGTCATTAATGAATCATAAGAATTTTTAAAAACACCTGTTTTAATGCTATTAACATCATATTCTAATAATCCCCAAACAACACAACCTTGAGTATTACTATTAGCAACACTCCAACCATCACTTGGTACAAAGAAACCATCATCTTGCTGAATAGAAATAAAATATGTTAAAGCTTTATCAATAGAAGTTTGATAATTATCTCCACACAAAGATAAAGCTCCAATTGCCCATCCAGTTACATCGGGACCACCCCAAGCTCCATTATATCCCCAACATCCATCATCTAATTGTAAACTTGTTAATTTTGCACCTAATTTACTTAAATCATAATCAGGTTCTACAATAGACAATGCATACATTGTATAAATAATGCTTGATTCAAGATTCCCATTTCCATAAAAAACATTACCATCATCATCTATCTTCGCCTTTAAAATTTCAATTAAGTTTATAATTGAGCCATCAGATAGTAATAATTTAGAAGGATCTATTTTCATTGATACTAAAGCCATAATATTTTTTGATAAATAACCACAATCCATATCCTCATATTTTATTACCTCGCCATAACTATTAACGGGTGCAGCAAAATCATAATTCACAATAAAACCGTTTTTATCATCTTCAACATCTAAACCAAGTGCTTCAACTGTTAAAATAGCATCTAAACCACTTAATTTCTTATTATTTAACCAATAATTTTGAGCCTTTAATAAAGCATCTGTCTGTCCATTTACAGGAACAACAATGCTGCCTAAAGCAACTAATGCTATAATCAAACTAACTATTTTTTTCATCAAATTTTTCCCTCCGTTATTCCATATTTTACTTTTACTCGCTGTAAGATTTGAAACATTATCTTACTAAGTAAAAACATAAAAACTATATTTGAAACAATATATATTAACATCACTGGAAGTGATGTTAATACAATTGCCAAATATCTTGTAAAATTAAAGCTATTTTCAATTGCTAAAACTGACCATAAATCCATAATTAATGAATAACCAATACCACAAACAATACTATATCCATATAAAAAATACTTATCATTATGAAGTTGTTTACTAAATATACCTGCTATATACCCAATTATTCCCCAAACAAACATTTGAAAAGGTGTCCATGGACCAATTCCAAATACAAAATCTGATATCAAAGCTGACAAAGATCCACACATAAAACCTGAAGCTCTACCAAAAACAATACCACATATTATTACCATTACTGTTACTGGCTTAAAACTAGGCATAACCATAAAAATAATTCGTGAAATTACTGTTAAAGCAATCATAATAGTGAGAATAATAATTTCTCTAGTCTTTGGTCTATCATGTTCATATTTAAAATAGAATGGCAAACAAGATAATGTAACCAATAAAATAATAACTAAATTATATTTTTGATCTTTAAACAAAACCACACCTACAAATATTATTAAAGAAATTAACATCAATATAATCATATTTTTAGTTATTTTCATAATCCAAGATCCTCTAATAAAACAACTTCTGAATTATTTTGTCTCATAATCTTATTAATCGTTGTAGTATAAAATATATTATTACTAAAGAACTGTCTCATTGTATCTGCAGATTCCATTTTACCATTAAAAATCATTGCAACCCGATCACTAATTTTAGCAACAAACTCTAAGTCATGGCTAGCTACTACAATCGTCATATGTTTACTTAAACCACGAATCAAAGCTGCTAAATGTTCCTTACTAAAAGCATCAATTCCTTTTGTTGGCTCATCTAACAACAATAATTGAGGCTTAGTTAAAAGTACTTTAGCCAAAGCAACTAACTGTCTTTGTCCACCACTCAAATCAAAAGGATGTTTTTCTTTTAAATCACTTATTCCTAAATTTTCTAATTGAAGCTCAACACTTTTCATACTCTCATCAACTGCCAATAAATCATCAATTACCTTATCACTTAAAAACAAAGTTGTTGGATCTTGAGGCAAATAACCAATTTTATCAACATATCCAATCTTTGTTATTTTACCTTGGAATTTAACCAAACCAGCTAAACAACGTATAAACGATGACTTACCACTGCCATTTGCACCAACTATTGAAAATATTTCATTTTGCTTAATATCTAAATCTAAATCTTTTAAAACAATATCATCATGACCAAAATTTAAATTCCTAATTTCCATTAAAATACCAGTGTCAACATCCTCAGTATCTTTAATATCAAAGTCATCAAAATCAGATAATGAATTTCTTGCATCTTTAACAGATAAACATAACTCATCTGTTAAAGATGATACTCTTACATAATCCGGCAATGATTCTACAAATATCTCTTTTACTAACATTTCATTAACTGCATTTTTAATATCATCATCAATAACAATTTTACCTTCATCCATTACAATCAATCGATTTGCAACATTTAATAACCCCTCTAATTGATGTTCAATAAAAATTATTGTCACATTAAAATCATCATTAATTTGTTTTAATATCTTAATAAATTCCTCTCTATTAACAGGATCGAGCTGTGCAGTTGCTTCATCCAATAAAATGACTTTAGGATTCATCACCATTATACTAGCTAAATTAACTAATTGTTTTTCTCCCCCAGATAAAGATTGAGTATCTTTATTAATAATATTTTGCAAATTAAAATAATTAACAATTTCCCCCACTCTACGCTTCATCTGTTTTAAAGGAGTAGTTGTATTTTCTAAACCAAAAGCAATTTCATGCCAAACTTTATCCATTACTATTTGATCATTAGGATTTTGAAAAACAAAACCTATTTTAGTATCATCATTTTCTATCTCTTCATCTAAAATAATTAATCCATCCACCTCTCCTTTAGGTTTTAAAGATGGCTTTAAATGTTTTAGTAACGTTGTCTTACCACATCCACTTTTACCAGAAATAACTAAAAAATCACCTTCATTTACTCCAAAAGAAATATTTTTAATGACTCTTCCTTCTTCAGGATATGTAAAACTAAAGTTTTCAATCTTATACATTCTTTTTTCCTCCTAACCATAACGGAAAAGCTGCTAAAGCTACATACACAATAAAAAATACTATATCAATCAACTTAAACTGATAAACTTGAATCATTGGATAATAATAAAAACTTTGATAATATCCAAAATATCCCCATAAACATAACAAACTGAGAATTATAATAATCAACAGCTTCAACAAATCATCTTTTTTAAAACTATACAAATGAAAATTAGTCCGCTTAGTTTTCCCGTATCCTCTAGATATCATAGAATTCATCATATCTAATGAAGACTCAAATGCATAAGTTACTAAAATAACTATAACATTTCGATAATAAACAAATTTATTTTTACAAGGCATATGATAATTTGCTTCTTTTATTTTTTGATACTGATTTTTTAATTTATTAATTATATTAAAGCTCATTGAAATTACTAAACCCAAAGTTGGTAAGATTGAACCAAATAAATAAACTATATGACTATCACTAATACATCTCTTCATTACTTTAAACCATAAAAGCATACTTGCAAGCAGCATTCCAAAAACTAAACCATATATCAATGCCTGTCGTGTAACAGTGATAAAGCTATTTTGATATATTATATCTTTACCCTCCATTACAAAAATAGGATTAGTAATTGTTACAAGTAATACTAAAACAAAAAAATATCTCATGTCTTTAAAAAAGTCTCTTTTATTATAAAAATAATCCACTATAATAGCTGATATCGTTATCAAAGCAATTAAATAATAATTACGTTGAATAATTGATATAACAATAATTGATAAAAAATAACTAAACAATACAATTGGATGACTCTCTTTAAAACTTTTTATGACCATAACAATTTCCTTTCCAATATACTTATTTTAAATCATTTGGTTTACACGTAAAACGCCACTTTATATTATCACCATCTTTTAATCGATAAGATCCTGCATTTTGCCCAGGAAAATTATCATTAACACTATACATCCAGCCACTACTATTACCACAAATTTTTTCTTCAATATACTTAATTCCTATTATATATACCCCAAAAGACGATTTCCTTATTTTTAAATTTAAATCATATTTTTCATTTACTGTCTCTAAAACATTTAAAACTGTACTATTCTTTTTTACTTTTATAATAACACTATCCAAAATCACTCCATCTTTTGGTATAAAATCTACATAACCATTTTTCAAATCACTCATATTATCAAGAATTGTCTTGCAATCAATAGTAATACTTATATCTATCATTTGTTCATCAGGTTTAGATACTTCATTAGAATCATTGTTCTTTATATTATTTGATTGATTATTATTTGTATCATTAGTTAAATTGCTACTTTTATTATCATTTATAGTATTAGAAACAGTTTCATCATCTCTAACAACAATATTACCATTTTCAACAATTAAACCATTACCATTTACTTTTAGTGCATTAGTACTAATTAACCTGGCATGTTTATCATCAGCTTTACAAGCAGTTATTAATAAGACAAATATAATAATTATTACTTTTGATATTTTTTTCATTACATCCTCCAAAAAGCGCATAAAAGGATCTTATCTCATAAATAGAACTACTCTATCATCCGTAAAGTGTATCCTAAGATAATGGTAAGTATCCGACTCTGATTTAAATAACTATCTATCATTACGGTGGCGGGACCGCTCCTGATTTTAACAGGATTCCTTATTAATGCTTAAAGCAGCCATTAAATATGCATATCAAGTTAGTATCATTATACAACAATCATTTCTAAAAGCAATAAAATGACAAGAATTTACTTCTTGTCATTTCAATAATTTAATAAATTTTTTAAAGTTCTTTTTTTCTAGCCACAACCATAAAACGATGTGTCGTTAATTCAAAATAACTTTTTTCCTTAATTTGTTTTAAAACTTGTCCATAAAAATTCATGAAGCGATCTTGAGTTATATCAGCACGTGTAATACCTTTCATAAAGTGAATGAACGATGTTAATGTATTGAAACGAACATAACCATGCTCCTCAACACCATCAACTATCTCTAATCCAATTTCACTAAGTGTTTCAGAACCAGATTCAAGATCCCAACGACCATGTAATTTAAAAGGTAAAAAAATATTAATTAATTCTTTATAGTTGTCACTACCCATTTGATTCACTAAAATATATCCTCCTGGTTTAACAACTCGATATAAATCATATTTATCATAATTAGCTAACTCATTAACAACAACATCTAAACGCTCATCTTTAAAAGGAAGTTTTCCATCGTCTGTTAACCTTGTCACTTTTACACTTCGATCATTAAGTTTATCTTGTGCTTTTTCATACTGTGCTTCAACCGCATATGTAATTGGTGGTAAGTTATTAAAAGATGATATATATTCTCCACCATCAAGTGAAATTGCAGCTAAATGACTTTGATCATCCAAATATTTTGAAACTATTTCTTGACTTGAATAAATTGGCCTACTTTGTTGCACTAAATCATTATCACTCAATTCCATAGCTTTATTGATTTCATTTTTAGTTTTAAGAGCATTGTTAATATCTTTTTTAAAACGAATTTTACTATAATAATATCCAACTAATTGACTAATACCATCAAATATAACTCCAACCGCAACAAACCCAATCAATTCAACTAACCATTCCATTGTAAATAACATATGTATCGAAGCAACCATATAACAAATAATACTCATAAAAATAATACTTCGTGTCCGAACATATTTAAACGGTTTAGACAGCTTTAAATACCAATTTAATAAACCCTTTTTTTTCGCTGTATACCCTTCTAATTCACAAAAGAAGAATTTTACAACTACTAGCATAACTGCTAAAGAAATAAGCATATAAATATAATAATCCATTTCATTACCTCGTATAAATTTTTTCGCCTGTCAATGAATAATAACCATCCCTATTTTCAGTAACAAAATATCCATCATCCGCAAATTCTAAATTCCCTTCAACTGAAAATATAACTTCTAGTTCATTCATATCATAAACATAACTTGTTCCACTTTTATTAAAGATTCCGTAGACTATACCATTATACGTAAAAACATAACCATCGTCCATAAAATTATCATCAATAATTTTTTTACCACTAGTATCTATCACTTCATATTTACTACTAGAAATAAATCCTGCATAATATTTTTCACCAATATGGATAATTCGATTATATTTCTTAGAAACTTTCTTACCACTTTGATTCATTAAATAATATTCATTTTCTTTTTTAGAAACAACTGCTAATTTATTTCGATCAAAAATCTCTGCGCTTGTAAAGATAGTCTTAAAAACCATTTCACCATTAAAATCATAATACATATACCCTTTATTTCTTACATATACTGGAAAAAATTTATTATTAATATATGAGGCCATTGGATCCAACTGAATATCATTTACCTCTACTTCTTTTCCATTATTCACAAATTTATGAGGTCCATAAATCATATTTTTATTTTTCATTACATAACTATCAAGACTATTATAATAACTATTAATTGAAGTAGCAGTACCCTTTTTATCAAATAAATAAGTTGTTTGATTTTTAACTCCAGTAATATTATTAGACTTGTCAAAATAAAAATCATCAAGATCTATCTTAGCTTTAAAAATTACCTCACCTTTATCATCACATGCTAGAGCATCTTGATTTATGCGATCATAAAATAAATAACCTATACCATCACTATAAGACATCAATTGATAATTACCACCTGCATCAACTTTAATAATTTTTCCAGGAATTTTCTGATTATAAATCTCTATAGATTCTTCGAAACATACTGCCATATAATTATCATTTTTCACATTAGCACTTAAAATCTTATTTTTACTGTTTACTAATATTTCTCCTGTATCATAAAGAACAGTATAATCTTTATTGTTATGAATGATTGGCAAGCCTGATAATAATATTTCTGTCTTCTTATCATCATATAACTTCTTACCTTCACTACTCAAAATCGTAACATTATCATTTTTATCATAAGCAACAATCATATTAGAGATTGACACTAATTTGTTATATTTTCCTAATTCTATAATTTCCTCACCATTATAAGAAAGGTAACCATATTTTTTATCTTTAACAACAATATATCCATATTCCCCTACAGATTCATATTTATCATAAATAAACTTAGTTTGTTTATCACCATTTATATTAATAAGACCAAATCGATCATTTTTATCAGCTACAAAAAGTGTCTGACTACTACTATCACCAGAACATCCAGTTAAAAATAAAAGTGCAAAAATACCCACTATAATTTTTTTCATTTTTTCCACTCCTTAAAACAAAATTATTATAGCATGTTTCTTGTCGATTAACCACTAAGTTTATTAATAATAGTTTTTAATAATTATTAATTTTTCTAAACATCAGAATATTCTTTTTTGAGATTCAAAATCCATTTTCTACCATCTCTTTTTGATTACTAGAATATAAATAATTCATATTCAACTGAACTAGTGCAATACAAAAAAAGACCATTGACAACCTAAATTATCAATGATCTAAATAAATATTTATTTTCTTCTCAATATCATATATCCCATCATACTTAATAATGCAATTGTTGTAAACATTCCAATTAAGTTATCATCTCCAGTTTTTACACTTTCACCAAGTTTTACTACTAATGCTTTAGTCAATGATACTTCTACAGCTTTTATTTTTGCTTCACTTGCATTTGGATCTTCAAATACCGCTTTTGCTTTTAACACTTCTGCATCTAATACTTTTAATGATTCAGCACTATAATTAGCTCGATTGATACCATTTGCTTGATTGATTAAATCACTTAATAAATCTTTATTTGGTTTTAATCTTAAGTTCAAGAACGCTTTTACTAAAACATTATATGTTTCATCTACTTCTAACATTACATTTTCATTATATACCATTTGTACTTTAGCTAATTCTTTTTCAAATACTATCCAAGTAGTTTCAATATACTTATCTGCTTTTAATTCATTAACTTTATCAATGAATGTTTTTAATGTTGTTTTATCTCCTTTAATAAATTCTAACATATGCATTGCATTTACTAAACGAGTAAACACTCCGTTCACTTCTTCTTGAGTTGCACTAGCATTATTATATACTTCATTAGCTTCATCTCTTGTTACAATAAATTCATCAGCTACCACTAGGATTAATTTTACTAAATCTTTATCTGTAATTGCATTAGCTAAATCTACTTGCTATTTTATCGCTTTCAATTACTTTATCTCCATATAAATAGAATTCATAAATTCTTGCATTATTTTCATTAGCACTACCTAATTTTTTGTTACAATCTAAAATTATCTCCCACAACTGGTGTATCCATGTTGGCATAATAAAGATTTTCTTTATTGTCAGTTACACTATGAATATCTTTCCATTCACCATTTTCTTTAACTTGTATTTGGAAATCTCTTGTAATAAAACTTTCATTTTCTTTTTGAGCATCCAATAATTCTAAAGCATCCACACGATATTTTTGTAGAAATTTACTTCTAGCCAATAATATCCATTATCATCATTACTATTACGGTAACTCCATTTCGTATTTGTATCAAAATCAATTGCTTTATTGGCATTTTCATTATCATTAACAACATGACCTCCTATTGGACTTTGCCTCCATCTTCTTTCAGATTCTACCTCACAATAGACACTCTTGATATTGGCTTGACATCGCCCCCACAGTGGACTTTCACCACCTAGATATATGCCATGCCCAGCATCCCAAAAAAAGAAAGCCTACTTTATAATAAAGTTAGCTTTCTTTTATTATTTCAATATCTAACAAAAGCTTTAATAAAGATTATCTTTTCATTATCAACAGGTCTAATTGTATATTTACCTATTGCACTAGGAATAACAAACGTTTCTGCATAATGAACAACAAACGGCTTAAATGCATGACTTGGACTTTCGACAAGCGCTTCTTTACCTTCTACTAAATTTAACATGTGAACACCTTCTTGACAATCATGATAAGTTATTGTAGATGTAGTAACCCTTCTTGTTTCAATAAATTCCAACTCGTGTAAACCAGTTTTTTCTTCTAAATAATCACCATCATAAATAACCTGAATGTTATTGACAAGCTGTTTTTCTACCCATCTAGTTGTGCGATTTTGTTGAATATTTTCAATACCATCATCAAGATGAATTGGTCGTGGTAATCCATCTAATCCTAATCTATTCCAATCCCAAAGTTTAAAAGTGAAAATATATGGAGTTGCACTTATTTCTAATACCATACACCCTGCTGATGAACAATGAATAGTTCCAGCAGGAATTAAAAAATGATCATGTTTTTTAGCAGGAAAATAATTTATATATTTATCCGCATCAAAGATGTGCTTTCCATCTTGAGCTAATTTCAAATCATCAACCATTTCATTAAAATTTATATTTTCTTTAAGTCCTAAATAGATACCTCCACCATCAGCATCTAATATATAATAACTTTCATCTTGAGTATAAGTCATTCCAAAACGGGACTTAATATATTCCATTAAAGGATGCACTTGTAAACTTAAATTTTGTCCCTCAATTGTATCCAAAAAATCAAATCTAATTGGAAACTCCGCTCCAAAACGACAATAATTTTTCATTCCCAATAATTCTATTGGTAAGTACAATACAAGATCTATTGCTGGTATTTCTATACGGGTATTATCATAACGTAAATATAAACTATTTTCTTCAAAAACACCATCAAAACTCCAAGCATAGTTTTTTTCATGAAGATCCAAATTACAATGTTTTTTCATCCATTGTCCACCCCAGATACCAGGATCAAAATATGGTACTAATCTAAACGGTTGTTTTACAAGCTGTTTTAATCCTTCTCTTAATGCCAAACCTGTTACCATTTTAGGATGACCTTTTTCATTACTATCAATTAGATAATCAATACTATTAAACATTTTTATTTTATGCTTATCACTAATTCGCCATTCTATAAAATAACCACGTTTTACCTTTTTTAAAATATCTTCATCAAAATTATCACATTTAAAATTAGGCATTCCTTGCCGATATCGTAACTGAATTTCCCAGCGTGCTAAATCACAATAAATATATAAATCACCTGTACTAATTAATCCAGCACCTACACCATAAATTAAAATCTTTTTATCTTTATTGGCTAATAATTGATTTACTTCTACTAATTTATTGTAATCAACAAAATCTCCCATAACACCATAATACATTACTCCCCTTACTCGATCATCGGTAAGGTTCGCTTTCATTTTATCATTAAGTATCTTACTATCATAAAAAATATCTTCACTTTTAATAATGATTTCTGGTTGATATATGCGTTTAATCAATCTAAATATTTCATTATCAACTCCTGGATAACAGTCTACAACCAAACAATGAAGATCTTTATATTTTAATAATTCTTGATAAATTGCTTGCTCGTCGTTAAAAACTTCATGATCATAGCCTATTATTTTTGTTTCTGGAAAACGGTCATAACTCATTTTATAACTCCTTAAATAAATTTAATTTTGATAATGCAAAATATATTCCATCGTGATTGTTATCTTCAGTTACTTGTTTCACTTCTTTTTTTATTTCTAAAGGTGCATTTTTCATTGCAATTCCACACCCTACTATTTTTAGCATTTCTAAATCATTATATTGATCGCCAAAAGCAATTGTATTTTTAATATCAATGTTTAATAAATCACAATATTTTTTAATTGCAAATGCTTTAGAAATATTTTGGTGTGTTATTTCAATAAGTATATTTGATGATTTAACAATTTGACATTCTTTAAACATTATTTTTAATTTTGCTTCTAAATCATTTATATATTCAGGATTACAAATACACAATATTTTATGTACTTTAGATAATTTTTTAATTTCTATTTGATTCCCTTGACGAGATTTGGCTTTAACAATTTGTTCTTCTTTTATGATTCTTGGATCTAAACAATCTTTAACAATCCAATCATCAAACGAATAAACACACCAGGCTATATCAAAATTATTAGCTTCAATATAATTGATAATCTTTAATGCTA
>Ga0224740_10252_pt1 | contig 15050 bp, 14 predicted proteins | sample LIM_E_Water_Bulk_FD_161634 | JGI IMG/M metagenome (GOLD analysis project Ga0224740, IMG submission 161634) | Enriched cells from gastrointestinal tract of the lab mouse from Pacific Northwest National Laboratory (PNNL), Richland, Washington... | ecosystem: Host-associated > Mammals > Digestive...
CTATCCCGTTCCTGCCCTCCATCATGATATCCATGAAAATGAGATGAAATCTATCATCCGATTGTAGCAGCTCCCCACCGGAGGTAAAGTTCGTAATCCGATATTCTTCTGTGTATTTGTCTAAAAGCGGCTTCAAGATACCTGTGAGGTTATCCCTGTCCGCCTGTTCGTCCTCGCAGACTGCTATCTGAAGCATTGTTTCATGCCTCCTTCCTTAATACCAAAGCAATCATTTAACGATTTATCCATTTCTCAGTCTTTCCACTATCGTCTTTTTATTCAGCCATTCAGTCATCCATACCGCAAGGATGCCTGCAGCTGCCGCGAAAAATACTACAATCCCTATGCTCTCCCACACAAATACCCGGAAATCAAATCCGGTAAACAGAGAAGATACATTTGCCGCCATAAACCAACCGACAGTCAAAATAATGACCATAGCAATGCTGCCTGGCCGCATACTGTCTTTAAAAAGCATACGGCAAAGCTGCTTTCTTGTCATCCCGATAGACTGCAGCATGGCTATCTGAGATTTTCTAAAAACGACATCCATAACTATGGTATTGACCAAATTAGATATGCCAATCAATCCCAATACAGAGGAAAAGAATAACCCGATAATCAATACGGAGTTTTTTTCCTGTGTATAATATATTCTGTCCTCACTCCGGGTTTCAATACTGATCTGCGAATTATGTTCTTTCCGGATGATTGCTTTTATCTGCTCTACTTCTCTTTCATCCAGCGGTCTTTGGGAACGTACCTCCATTGCTGCAATATGCGATTTATAATTCGGATAGATTTCTTTAAATATATCGTCATTCATAACAATGTTGCTCAGGGATAAGTTTCCGGCAGCGTATGGATCATCCCCCTCCATAACTGCCATAACTGTAAAAGTTTTAGTCAGATACCTCTCCATAGTGTCATCATAGAAATCTATTGTAAGGTTATCCCCTGCATGGACTTTATTGCTGTCTTGTATGGTTTCCATAATATATTTATAACTGGGGCTTTGGTACAATATGTAATCTCCCTGTGCGAACAGCGTACTATCTACTTCCCCTTCTATCACATGAAAATATTCGCTTTCACTCTCCAGCCTGTCCACCCCTATTCCACTGATTTCCAGTTTTATATCCCCATTATCCGCAAAGTACAATGTATCTGCCCCTCCAGATACCGCAAGGATTGCATCTACCTCCCTTTTTAACGCACCGCTCTGTCTTATCTGGGCATAAAAACGATAGTACAGTTCCATGCCTGCCATATCCATCTCATCCGGCATGGTTCTGCCTTTATAGATTACGTCCACGTCCTGCACAAAAGGTAAAGCCTTCACTTGTTCATAGGTCTCATAGCGGATTGGATGGTATTCATCCTCCAGCGCTTCGAAATTAGCATGATGCAGAATCCGGCATTCTTCCTGATTATGTCTTTCCACCTCTGTATCTACATTATAACCGAATACTGCATTCCCTACAGCAACGAAAATAATCCCACTCAGGGAAACTGAAAGGACTGTAACCAGCCTTTTCCTTTTATGGGGAACATATCGGGCGGCATCAACTGGCGACAGGGATGCAGCTTTCCTTATGATCCCCAAAGAACCGATACGCAGCGTGACCGTTGTAAACAGGAAGGTAAATGCTGCAACCACTACTGCATTCGCCCCCTTAAAGTACATGGAAAAGGATGTCATGGCAAGTATCCGAGGTGACAGGACAAGCCCCAGAAGGTATCCGAAGCATATCCCGGCAGACATCCCCGCCAACGATAAAATCCATATCTGTCTGCGGTAAATATAAATCATCTGCTTTTGTGTCGCACCAATTGTTTTCATCATGCCAAACCATTCCACATCCATTGTAATTGATATGGAAAAAACATTATAGATAAGAAAATAGCCACTCACCACAATAAGCAATGCCAGCAAAATAACCGGAACTACTGTTAAAAGAGAATACAAAAAATTATTATAATGCCTTGTCTGCACATAATTTGCCCCTACCTCCTGCCTAATCTGCTCCAATTTGGAATATACATCACTTTTTAATGCTAATGGATTTAAATCGTTAAATTTGATGTAGATATAATCCCTGCCCGCCTCCAGACAAGGATTTTTCCATTGAATAAAACCAGCTGCCGTATATATTTCCTCGTATATGCTGCTTAAATTTTTTATGGGATTCCCATATACACCGCAGATTTCCATCGGCACGGCTGTTTCCTCTTTAGAACCATTGTCAGACGTTACCACAACATATAGTAAAAGCTGTCCTCCGGCATTTTCTATCCCTAAGCGCTCTGCCAGTGTATCTGAAATCATAATATCATTTGAATCCTGGGGATAAGTTCCTGATACCGGCATGATTTTATTATGACAATAGTACCCTTCATCCGGAGCCAGCAACTCTGTCTGGATGCCTGTAAATTCATCATTTTTCAAAGAAGATGAGCTGCATGAGAGTACCAAATCAGCCCATTCCACATTTTCCATCTGTACAATTTTCTCATAGTGGTCAGGCGTTCCTATCACTGCCCCGTCCTCATAAGGTCCGGGAGCCGCTTCCGACGATTCTCTCATAGTGGCAATAAAACTAAGACCTGCCGTAAATACAAAAGACAACAGCAGCGCAGTAAGCGCTATAGCAATCACCATTACAAGATTGCGGCTTCTATGGGAGGACAGCTGCTGTGTTGCTAATTCTTTAAGAATCTGTTTCTGTCTGTTTTTGCAGAACATAAATTATCACTCCTTTATCAGTTTTCCGTCCTTTATATGTAATATCCTGTCCGCTTCCGCTGCTACGGCTTCATTGTGCGTAATCATAACCATAGTCTGCCCCAAATCTTTCAGGGTTCTTTGGAGCAGTTCCATTACTTGTCCACTGGTTTCCGAATCCAGATTACCCGTAGGTTCATCTGCCAGGACAATCGCCGGTTTAGTAGATAGGGCCCGCGCAATCGCTACCCTCTGCTGCTGCCCGCCGGAAAGCTGGTTTGGTCTTACCCACAGCTTATCTCCAAGCCCCAGTTTTTCAACGAGTCCTGCCACATACTCCTCGTCCACATTCTTACTGCCATCCAGACGAATCGGTAAGATTATATTCTGATATACATTTGCCTCCGGAAGCAGGTTATAATTCTGAAATACAAATCCTATATTTCTCCGCCGAAAAACAGTCCGTTCTTCGTCTCCGAGTTCTAAAAGGGATTTTCCCCTTATCACGACCTTTCCGGAATCAGCCGTATCAAGCCCACCCAATAAATTCAAAAGTGTAGTTTTTCCAGAACCGGATGTTCCTACAACCGCAACAAATTCTCCTTCATCTATCCCGAATGAAATATCATCCACTGCTTTAACCAGATAACTGCCTTTTCCATAGTATTTTTTTAGATTCAGTGCTTCTAATAACGCCATTGCTTATCTGCCTCCTTGTATATTTTCATTCAGGTAAATTATACATAAGTAACCTGCATATTTCATTCGTAATGCCCGACGTACAGATTTTTTCCCCGAAAAACAGAAAAAAGACTAGGGAAGGCACTTAACAAACCTTCCCCGACCCTGTACAGCCACATATCAGATAGCAGCTACTGCCTCGCGCCTGCCATATTCATACATTTTCAAGGATACCAGTCTGGTAATCCTCCATGCCGTTCAAAATAGTTTCCACATCACTATCCCCCAATCCTGTAAATCGAATCATCAAATGTCAACATCACATTACTTCATACATTCTGTTTATTTTCAACAATGCTATCTTTAGTTTTATTGATAGTCATAACCAATTTCTCAAAAGACCTTTTAAATCTCACATCATCTTCCTCTGTCCTTTTCTTCGGGCCTTTTAAATGATTCTTCCCCGAAGCCCTCCTTGCTTTCTTGCTCAAATGCCGCTCCATAAGCATCTGGTCTATATTCTCATCTGTGTACCATTTCCCGGACTGATGTATCGCATATGCTCCCTTTCCCAGAGCCATTGCAGCCACGCCATAATCCTGAGTTACAACAATGTCATTTTTCCCGCAAAGATTTATAAGTGCAAAATCAACGGCATCCGCCCCTGCCCCGATAATTTTCACTTCACTGTAATCAGAATCCAGTACATGATTGGTGTCGCACAAAAGCGTAACCGCAATATTATTTTTTTCCGCCACCTGTTCCACAATCGGGATTACCGGACAGGCATCTGCATCAACATATATTCTCATCCGATTAGCTCTCTCCTTGATCATCAGGCTCCCATATATCAGGTTTTAAGCCCATTTCTTCCCATGTGACTCCATAAGGCGCTCCACCAGAAGTATAGCCTGCTATATAATAAAAAGTATCATCCTGATCCTCATGGAATACCGGATTATCCTTCTGCATTCTTTTCTGTTCACGAATCTTCTTCCTTTTTGCCTTTTTAGCTCTCTGTATATCCTGATAGGCTTTTACTGCCGCCTTTTCTCTGTCAATCTGTTCTTGCGTCAAAGATACACCTAATAACTGCAATTCAGCAACGGCTTTCATGCGGTCTACGGCAAATTTCTTCCTATATGCTTTTATGATATCCCCGCCGTATGCTGTACCGTCATATTCTGCCACCCACTTTTCTGCTTTTGCCTTGCGGTCTGCAAATTTCATCGCTTTCTTAGCCGCTTTGCCTTTTCCCTTTTTCATAGTACATTATTCTCTCTTAACTAAAATCCAGTATTTATTTGTCCTCAAACATCGTATCATAAATCAGCACTGGTTATAGGAACAAAATTTTTATCGGAACAAGTTACAAGAATCCTTGAAAATACAAGGATACAGCGGTAAAAAGTTCCGATAAAAATTCAACTATGCCAGGAAATTGTGTACGGGAATAAATTTCAAATTCCCCAAAAGTTCCTATAAAAATACAGCTATTTTAACCCAGTCAATTTCTTGAGAGTTTCTTCGTCAGTTACAGTATATCTCGCAGAATTTAGCTTGGAGTAGAGCGGATTGTCCTGCGGCGTAGCTGCTTCAATAGCCTTACGCTTATGCTCAGTATCTGCATGGGCATAAATTTGAGTGGTTTCAAGCTGCGAGTGTCCAAGCCATTGGGATACAAGTGTCAAATCCATGCCTTCTTGATATAAATGCATCGCGCGGCTATGACGCAATAAATGCGGATATACGTTGGAGGGAACTTCAGGACAAACACGCCGGGCCTGTTCGCCATATTTTTGGAGTACATATCTAATTCGTCTGTCAGAAAGACGTTGCTTGTTGCCATGAATTACTGAATAGAATAATGGCGCATCAACATTTTGAGCAGTATCCTTATGGAATACGGACAAATATTTTTTTAAATGTTGAGCTGTTTTTTCCATTAATGGCACAACACGGGTTTTTCGTCCCTTTCCAAACAGCGTAACTTTGGGTAACTGGCCTAACTGCAAATCCCCCAGCTTTAAGTTAAGTACCTCTTGAACCCGTGCGCCAGTATCATACAAAAGCATAATAAAAAATCTATCGCGCAGTCCTTTTGGTGTATTAATGTCTGGCTGCTCAATAATCGCGGTAATCGCCCTCATGCTCATATAATCTACCATAATCGTGTTGTCAGGCTTCTTGAATGGAACCTTCTTCAACTTATTGAGATTAGCGATTAACGTTATGTCATGATCGGCTGCATAGTCCATAAAAGCACGGATTGCAGCAAATCTGGTATTGCGTGTAGAAATAGAGCACCCCTTTTCCAATTCGAGATGTTCAAGAAACGAAAAAATAACATCGGCAGTCAGATGTTCAAAAGAGAGGCTGCCTAGCGGTATCTGTTCGCGCTCTTTCACATAGTCCAGAAGTTCTTCTAAGGCTTTTCGGTATGAAAGGATTGTGTTGTGGCTAACATTGCGTTGCTTGGGCAGGTAGGTTTTCAGGTAGTCGTATAACAGTGGAAATAGTGAACTTTCTCCAGTCTTCATCATTCCGTCACCTCCGGGAACATCGCGTTAAATTTATCCCAATCAATAGCGGAAGACTTGATGATGTTTTCCGGCAGGATATGGATGTAGTATGCCGTTTCGGACAAACTGCCATGCCCCATATATTCACGAAGGAATGGGAGCATGGCCATTAAATTTTCTCCATTATTGAGCCAGCGGTTCAGACAAGCCGAAGAGAATCGATGCCTGAGATCATACACACGAACTTTCCCTGGATACTTCCCCGCCAGTTCTGCATGGGACCAAGCCCTGTTGAATGCGGAATACAAGGTTTCCGTTGTCAACGCCCCACCATTTGCAGATGGAAAGAAGTATGGATTTTCACAGCAAAAAAGCCTTCGCCGCTGTTCATATTTGCGTGCAAAAATAAGCATATCATCCGACATGACAACAATACGTTCTTTGTTCCGCTTAGTATGCGTAATGAGGATTTCGCCAGTTTCTAAATGGATGTTTTCCGCCAATAGCTCCCGGCCTTCATTTGGGCGCAGGCCACAGGTATAGATCAGGCGGTACAAGGCAGGGGCAATTTCATTCAGAAAAGGTTCCTTTTTTGTGGGTGGCAGTTGGTCAATGGCCCTGAAAAGAGCCGACAACTCCATGTCAGTAAAAAGGTAAGCAGTTGCCCTGCTTTTAAGCGGGGCATATTTTTCTGGCAGGATATATGCTTCTTCTCCAATAGCACACAGGTATCTTGCAAACTGCCGCATGGATGCAACCCGTTGGGCAGTATTGTAGCTGGAAACCACAGCATCATTAATCCAGTCGAGAACAAGTTCGCGGGACAGTTTTGTTTGTGTTGGATGCTTTTCCATGCACCAGCAATCAAATTTTATGAAATGCCGCAGGTAGGTTTCTCTTTTATAACCACGTGCGGTGCGATAGTCCAGAAAATTTGAAATCCGTTCTCCGAATACGCTTGAAAATTTTATCATTGAGGCTCACCGCCTTCCGGCTCAATTCCCGCAAAGGTTAATGCACACATTTTAAGATGTTCCATATCCGCAGCAAGATAGGGCTTTGTTGAGTTGACGTTTTTGTCCCCGAATACCTGAGCGACATCATAGACAGAGATTCCGTTTGTCACCATAGACGTGCCAAGCGCACGGCGTAGATTATGGAACCGGGTACTTGCCGGCAGGCTGGCAGCGATACAGCAGTCCCTATAAATTTCTCCTACTGTCACTGCGGCAGCAAGCCTTTTGTGCGGCGCATTGATACGGAGAAAAATTTCATTGTCCGCTGTATGTGGCCGGGCATTAAGAATGTAATCTTTCAGGGCTTCCCCCACATCCTGTGTTAATGGCAGATGCACCGGATAGGAGGTTTTGGACTGCACAATGCGGATTTCACCCCGAAGCCAGTCTATATCTTCCAGCTTCAGAGCTATCACATCACAGGCCCGCAGGCCGAGGACAGTCCCCAGCATCATAATCGCGTAGTCACGTTTTCCTTTGACCGTTGAACGGTCGATTGCGTCCAGCAGCTTAGCTATATCTGATTTTGGAAGAACCGGGAACACCCTTTTTTCCCGCTGCACCGAAAAGGAAAACAATGCTGAATAATCATCGTTCACCTGCCCGGTCATATGGAGGAAAGCGTACAGTTTCTTCAAATACAGACGTACATTGTGGATGGTACCCGGCGCATAGTGTTCTGAACAGAACAGAAGAAATTTCTGGATATGTATGGCTCCGACACCTGACATATCTTTGAATCCCCGGTCTTCCAGCCAAGCAAAGTATTTGTATGCCACCCATCGTATGTCACAGCGGGTATTAGGATGAAAATCCCCTGCTATAAATTCCTCTGCAATCTGCTTGAATGTTGGTGTCAGTTCCTGCCTGGCTCCACGGAGCGTACTTGACAGGGCATCAATCCGTCCTGTGCAGACATAGCTGACGAAACGGTCGATTTCACGTTTTGTTCGCTCATAATGTTTTTTCTGCATAGTACCCCTGAAATATCTGTCATCAATCTCTCTCAAATAACGATTGATGACAGACTGGTCAAAATACACCATGCCTTCGTTCAGATGCTGCCGGATCATAAGATCCGCCCGTCGTATAAGCAACAGCTTTGTGGTGATACTGTACCCTGTCTGCATCAGGGCAGCCTCGTAGCTTTCCAGCAGTCCTTCAACTGGTACTTTTTCTCTTGTTATCACAATAAGTAGTCCTCCTCATATAGTAGTCAGGGATGTCCCTGCTTCCTATAGCATATCGAACAATGATTATTGTGCCAATTTTTATAGGAACTTTTTCTAAATCAGAAATTTTTCCTCCCATCCAATTCTCTTGCACGGATATATTTTTATCGGAACTTTTTACCGCATTATCCTTGTGATTACAATGGTTTTTGCGGCTTGTTCCGATAAAAATTTTATTCCTATAACCTACGCTTTTGGTTTCCACTTGTCGCGTCTCTGATTCTTAGTTTCATAAAAGCACACAGATGATTTTCGTCATCACGATATAAATTTGATTTTCGCAAACTGATTTAAGGATTATTTAATAACTTCTATGCTACAATCAAATCACCAAACGAAAGGAGCAATAAAAATGTATTTACGAATACTGAAAAAAGATCTTAAGCGCAAAAGGGCGATGAACGTGATATTGCTGGTATTTATTATACTCGCGTCGATGTTCATGTCCTCAGGCGTGAGCAACATCATTACCGTGCTGACTGCGCTGGACAGCTATTTTGAAATGGCGGACGTGCCCGATTACTGGGTGGTGAGCGAAAACAAATCCTCAGGCAAGGACATTTACGGGACGCTTGAAAACGCCTCCGCGATAGACGAGTTCCGTATTGAGGAGTATGTCCGTGTGTCCCAGTCCAATATTACGCGAGTCGGCAAACCGCTTAACGATTCCAACGCCAATCAGATATTGGCATTACAGAGCGACAGAGATATGGGGATGAATTATTTTCTGGACGATGAAAGTATTCTTAGAAGCGTGCCGAAAGGGGAAATTTACGCTACCCGTTTCATAGAGAAAAGCATGGGACTTAAGGTAGGCGACAAAATTACTGTCGAAATAGAGGGCGTAAGTCACGAATTTACCTTTGCGGGCAGTTTCAGGGACGCTGTCTGCGGCACGGAATTGATAGGCATTAAAAGGTTTATCATGAACAGCGAGGAATTTGACGAATATATGTCCGATGAGACGATGAAAAATATGTACGGCGGGAAATTCTTATACATACACACCGCCGATCTTGACAAGACCCTGTCCCAAATAGCGGATGTATCCGACAGCTTTACCTTTGCGAGTGGCACGGATACACTGAGTCAAGCCTATATTTTTAACATGATAATCATGGGTCTTATCCTTGCGGTGAGCCTTATTCTTATCATCATATCCTTTGCGGTACTGCGGTTCACCATAGCCTTTACCCTCTCTGAAGAATTCCGCGAGATAGGCGTTATGAAAGCCATAGGCATACGGAACATAAAAATTCGAGGGCTGTACCTTACAAAATACTTCGCCATTTCCGTTGTCGGCGCAGCACTCGGCTTGATGCTCAGCTACCCATTCGGGAAAATGCTTATAAGTTATTCCTCGGAGTCTATTATAATAGACAGCAGCAATAACGGATTTGTAAACATTGCCTGCGCGGTTCTGACAGCGGCTGTGATTCTTCTGTTCTGTCTCAGTTGTACGGGCAGGGTGAGCAAAATGTCCCCTATCGACGCTGTAAGGAACGGGCAGACAGGGGAACGCTTCCGCAAAAAAGGCGTTATGAGCCTTGGAAAATCGCGGCTTGGCGCGACGGCTTTCCTTGCCGCAAACGATATTGTTAGCAGTCCCAAACGCTACGCTGTCATTGCCTTTACGTTTTTTCTGTGTATGTCGCTGCTGATAATGCTTTCCAATGTCACGGCATCTCTTAAAAGCGGAAAGCTGCTGAAATATTTCGGGAATGCGGACTGCCACGCCGTTGTGGACATCGGCGACGAAGCTGTGAAATTTATGACCGTGGACGGACATGAAAAGGTTAAAAAATATCTTGATGATATGGAGCAGACCCTTGCGGAAAACGATATGCCTGCGGAATGTATGACAGAATATTATATTTATACGATGATAAGATACGGCGAACAGGAAAGCAAGACAGCTATACTTCAGGGCACGGGAACAACAATGGATATGTACGAATATTTAGAGGGTACTCCTCCCCAAAACAGCGACGAAATTGCAATGACCACACTTTTGTCAAAAAAGCTGGGTGCGGAAATAGGTGATACCGTTATTGTGTCCTACCCGACGGGCGAAACGGCGGAGTTCATCATAACCGCTCTGTATCAGGCAATGGTCAACCAGGGTATATCCGTAAGGGTTCATACCGACTGCGATATAAACTATATCGCAGCAAGCGGCTCCCCCGGTACACTGATAAAATTTACCGACGACCCCAACGATAAGGAAGTATTAAGCAGAATTGAAAAAATCGAGGAGCTTTATCCTAAGCTTTCAAGCGCTAAAACAGCGGGCGAAACCGTAAAGGACAACACCGGAGTAGGCGATGCCATAGATGCGGTTAAAAAAATGTCCGCCGTCCTTACGGTAATTTTAGCCGCGCTTATAACCGTGCTTATGGCGCGTTCCTTTATCGCAAAGGAGCAGGCAGAGATCGCCCTTATGAAAGCCATAGGCATCAGGAACACCAAAATATACGGGCAGTACACGTTAAGATTTTTCATCGCTGCGGCGACGGCTGTACTTCTTGCGGAGCTTTTGGGTATGCCCATTACAAAGCTTTGCTTCGACCCTATTTTCAGGACGATGGGGCTTGAAATGGGCGTAGAATATATGCGGAACCCTGTGGAGATATACGCAGTATTCCCCGTTATCGTCCTTACCGCCACAGCCGTAAGCGCGTTTTTGACCTCTCTGTACACAAGAAAAATCAAATCCTCCGATACAGCAAGCATTGAATAATGAAAGGAAGAAGCAATTATGAATATTCTCGAAGTAAAAGACCTTTGCAAAACGTATATCGTAAACAAGCGGCAGAACAACGTATTGAAAAACGTAAATTTCAAAATTGGCGAGGGAGAAATGGTCGCCGTTATGGGTCCGTCAGGCTCTGGAAAATCCACGCTGCTGTACGCAGTTTCGGGCATGGATAGTCTTACCGCAGGGGAGGTAAACTTCTGTGGAAAAAATATTGCAGAGATGGGCGAAAGAGAACTTGCAGACCTGCGCCTTGACGAAATGGGCTTTATCTTTCAGCAAATGTATATGCTGAAGAACCTCACCATATTGGATAATATCATACTTCCCGCAACACAATCCAAAAAGCAGCGTGAACCCCGCAGGGAAACGGCGCGGCGCGGTCAGGATTTCATGCGTAGGCTCGGCATTATCGACATTGCCGACAACGACATCAACGAGGTTTCGGGCGGCCAGCTTCAGCGGGCGTGTATCTGCCGCAGTATGATGAACAACCCGAAAATGATTTTTGCTGACGAGCCAACAGGGGCTTTGAACCGCACTTCCTCCGACGAGGTAATGGAGGAACTTGTAAAATTAAATTCCGGGGGAACAACGATCATGCTCGTTACTCACGACGTTAAGGTCGCGGCAAAATGCACAAGGGTCATGTACATTGTTGACGGGAACATAAAGGGGGAGTATGATTTAAGCGATTGCCCCACCCAAACGAGAGAGCGGGAGCGGGCATTGAATAACTGGCTTCTGGAATTAGGGTGGTAATATGGATATTCTCATTGTTGAGGACAATAAGGAGCTTGCCGAGCTGCTGTGTGATTTTCTCCGTGCGGAAAATTACACAGTATCGGCGGTTCAAACAGCCGAAGAAGCCTTGCTGCTGTACGAAAGATACGGCGCAAGGCTTGTCGTGCTTGATATTATGCTACCTGGCAAGGACGGATTTTATGTTCTGGAAAAAATTCGTACAGAAAGCAACACGCCCGTACTGATTGTAAGTGCGAAAACGGAAAAAGAGGACAAGCTGAACGGACTGAATCTCGGCGCGGACGATTACATTGAAAAGCCCTATGATATTGATATCATGCTCGCAAAAATAAGTGGGATTTTTAAGCGGCGGTATGCCCTTGATGAAATTGTCGATGGCAATATCCGCATAAATAAGGTGAGCCGTACCGTTTATAAAAACGAAAAAGAACTGGAAATGACGGCAAAGGAATTTGAGCTGCTCCTGCTTTTGATGGAAAATAAAGGCAGGGTTTTAAGCAAGGAATACATTTTCGGACAGGTCTGGGGTAGCGATAGCTTTTCGGAACAACAGACACTGACGGTACACATAAAATGGCTGCGGCAGAAAATAGAGGACATCCCCAAAAATCCTAAAAAAATAGTAACTGTATGGGGGGTGGGCTATAAATATGAAAGCGTTTAACAGAATTTTTTCGGCTGTTACAGTTGCAATAATCCTATTGTTTGCTGTTGTGAATATGATTCTTGCTGCCGACAAGACCGATGGGAGCAGGCAATATCGAGTGGAGATAAGCCGTCTTGTCCATGAAATAGAAACGAATGGGTCTGCCGACATTTCCGAATGTGTGTATGTAACAAATATTGAGCGATACGGAGAAAAATTTTACAGCACGGACAGTGACTATGTGATCTATGAGATAAACGGAGAACTTTACCGTTTCGATTACAATATAAACGGCTATTCCAACAAGACATATTTTATGGGAATCGTAAATGCCATTCTCGGCGTTATAGCGATTTTATTTATCGCAGTTATGCTTTATATAAAATACGCGATTCTTGCGCCCTTTGAACGCCTGAGCAATCTCCCTTACGAGTTTTCAAAAGGGAATCTCACTGCACCGGTAACAGAAACGAAAAACCGATTTTTCGGAAAGTTCCTTTGGGGAATCGATGTTCTCCGCGAAAACATCGAACAGCAAAAGCAACGGGAACTGGAAATGCAGAAAGAAAAGAAAATGCTGCTGTTATCACACTCTCACGATATTAAAACACCGCTCTCTGCGATAAAACTGTACTCAGCGGCACTGTCGAAAAATTTGTATCCGGACACAGAAAAGCAGCACAAAATCGCTGAAAGCATCACCGAAAAAGTGGACGAGATTGAGGGCTATGTTTCGCAGATCATAACTGCTTCACGAGAAGATTTCCTCAGCCTTGAAGTGAATATGGGAGAGTTTTATCTTTCGGAACTTATTGAAAAAATCACGGGATATTATAGGGAAAAACTGGTGCTTATCAAAACAGATTTTAATGTCGGGAAATATAAAAATTGTCTGCTTTCAGGGGATTTAAGCAGAAGCATTGAAGTGCTGCAAAACATTATGGAAAACGCCCTTAAATACGGGGACGGCAGGCGCGTGGAATTGATTTTTCCCGAAGATGGCGAATGCGTCCAGATTGCGGTCACAAATGGCGGTTGCACGCTCGGCAAGGACGATTTGCCGCATATTTTTGAGAGTTTTTGGCGCGGCGCTAATGCGGAAAACATTGGTGGCAGCGGGCTGGGGCTTTACATTTGCAGACAGCTTATGCGTAAGATGAACGGCGAGATTTTTGCGGAGATCGATAATGGCATCATCACTGTCACTGCGGTTTTCGCAAGAGCGTGAATGATTTAGAAACGCGTATTGATAAAAATACACATGAAATGGTGGTGATGAAAATAGAAAAACGGATATTAATTATAGGTGACGATCTGACATTTCTTCAATCAGCAAAAATCTTTATGACAAATAGCAGCACGGATGTCAGCTATGCGATATCCGAAAAGGAAGCCTTAAATTATCTTTTATCAAGTGAGTATTGCTTAGTTATTATATGTATTACGTTATCTGTAGACAGCAACATAGAGCTTCTTCGGTTTGTACGGGAAACGTATCTTATGCCAATAATAGTGATTACACCTAAACTAAGAGCAGCAGAAAAAGTTGCGCTTTTTCATGCTGGGGCAAATGCCTGTCTGGAGCGGCCAGTGGATGCCGCACTCTGCGTAGCACAAGCACGCTCTTTAGTACAGCTATACTCAGATGCTAAACTGGCAGATAAAAAAGTCCACCCGCTTGTATTTGGCACAGAGCTGATTATCAATCCAGTCTATCGTCATGTAATTATTGACGGCGAACCATTAGAACTGACGCGCACGGAATTTGACCTGCTGTATTATATGGCAGAACATCCAAACCAAATTTTTAGCCGCCAACAGCTATATCAGCAAGTATGGGGTGATGATTTGGGCATCAGTGGAGAAAACACTGTTCGCTCACATATTGGTAATATCTACAAAAAGCTGGCCGATGTCGATAAGCATTACATCCAAAACACCAGAGGGATCGGCTATAAATTTGTTCCTCCTACTGGTGAAGAATAAAAACGGAAGTGCCGGAGCATTTTGCTTTGGCACTTCTATTTTGTCGAACTATGACGAAAGTCTTGCCGCAATCTTGCTCTAATCTTGCCGGTAAATTGCTTTTTCTCCTGTATGCTATATGTATTGGGAATTATAGGAACCCAAAGAGATAATAAGCACAGCTAACCTGGCAGATAGAGTTTTAAGTTTTAACATTATTCGGATGTTTTATCCTCGACTGCTTTTTCATGCCGGCTGAGCATCTGCTCTGCCATGCAGTCTACGGTTTTCAGTAGAAATGCTCTCTCCTCCTCCGTGCAGGCCGCGAACTTGCATAATAACTGCTTCGTTTGCTGTTCCACCTTGGGCATATCCTGGTAAAACAAAACATCTGCCGACAAGCCAAGCCGGTAGATCACATCGGCAAGGACTTCGACGGACGCATTGACCCTCCCCTTTTCGATGTTCTGGATATGCCGGAGTCCTCTGCCGGTCTGCTGGGCAAGCTGCTGTTGCGTCAAATGTTCTTCGTTCCGTTTGCCGCTGACGATTGCCCCTATGTGCTGCAAGATATTTTTACGCATTTTTAATCACCTCCACTATATTCTATCGTGCGCATCTCTTTCTATAAATTCCCTAATAGAGCGTGTAAATATGTGCCTATAATACGTTTTGCAAACAAATAAATTTGCCCTGATTGTGAAGCCAATAAAAAAAACGGCTTTTCACATTAGGGCTTACTT
>Ga0224740_10253_pt1 | contig 15020 bp, 11 predicted proteins | sample LIM_E_Water_Bulk_FD_161634 | JGI IMG/M metagenome (GOLD analysis project Ga0224740, IMG submission 161634) | Enriched cells from gastrointestinal tract of the lab mouse from Pacific Northwest National Laboratory (PNNL), Richland, Washington... | ecosystem: Host-associated > Mammals > Digestive...
GCTGCATCCAACAGTAGTGCTGCATCAAGCAGCGCACCCGCAAGCAGTTCTCAGGCATCAAGCAGCGCACCTGCTGACAGCTCTCAGGCATCATCAAGCAGCAGTGAGACTGCAGAACCCGGTATTGCCGGATTCACAGCCTTCGAGAATAATGTAACATTGAGAATCCCCGTATATGACCGTGGCGATTCCGGTAACGGCTGTTCCGATGTTCAGGACAACTACTGGACAAATTGGGTACAGGAGAACTTCGGTGATCAGTATAATATTACCGTAGAGTATGTGGCAATTACCCGTAATGCCGTTATGAACGACTACGCTATGCTGGCAGCAGGTCAGGATAGATAATGATAATAGGTATGGTAACAAACATAATACTTGCCGCCTGAAGTACCTCCGGCGCGGACTGGCTGACACCGCCGGTATCCGCCAGAGACGCTGTCTGCGCTTCGTTTGCGGAAGCCACTAACTGGTACAGCTTATACTGAATCAATTTCAGGCTGGAATCTCGAGTGTAGTACATGTTATCGGAATAGGTATTCCAGCGTCCAACCGCATAGAAAAGGGACAATGTCGCAAGGATGGGCTTGGATAAGGGAATCACAATCTTACCCAAAATCTGAAAATTGCTGGCTCCGTCCAAAAATGCCGATTCTTCCAAACTGTCCGGAATGGTGCTCATGAAGAAGTTCTTCATAATCAACATGTTATAAGGCGAGTAAATCAACGGCAGAATCAACACCCACATTGTGTCCAAAACATGCAGATCCTGATAAAGCAGATACGCCGGAATAATACCTGCGCTGAAATACATAGGAACCATCAACAGGAAGGTAAGCCATGACCTGCCCTTCAGCCTTTTTTTCGAAAGCGGATATGCGGCACAGGTACATACCAACATACCGAGAACCGTAAATATCAAAGTTACTATCACGGAGAAGATCATGGAATAAGTCATGGAATCATCTCCGAAGACACGCTTAAATGCATCAAAAGTTATACCTTTAGGCCAGAAATATACTGCCTTTGCCATTACCGCCGTATTACCGGAGATAGACTTTGCCATTACATGTATAAACGGCAATACGCAGGTAGCGCAGAGGAGTACAATAATCGCCATCATCACAAAATCGCTGATACGGAATCTGTTAACGGCATGTGCGCCGCCTGCAGAAGTCGTCACTTCATTCGTAGTCTGTTTCTTTTTACTCATTCCGTTCACCTCCTACAGTAATCCGTCTTCACCGAGCTGCTTAGCAACCCTGTCGGACAACAATACCAAGAACAAACCTACAAGGGACTGGAACAGGCCAACTGCCGTGGCCATGGAGAATTTACCGTTATTAATACCTTTTGCATATATGTAAACGGCCAGCTGGTACTGGAATTCCTTAACCTGTGTATTTCCGAGTACTGTCAAACGCTCCAGATTACTTCCCATCACACGGCCCAGATTCATAATGAGCAGTGTAACAATGGTGCTCTTGATTCCCGGAAGGGTTATATGCCACATTCTCTTCCAGCGGTTCGCTCCGTCGATCATGGCTGCCTCATACAGCTCTCCGTTGATACCCGTGATAGCTGCCAGATAGAGGATGGTTCCCCAGCCCATGCCCTGCCATACGCCGATGAAAAGATACGTGAAAGCCCAGTGCCACTTTTCCGTCAGGAAAGGAATACCTTGTTCAATAATTCCCGCATTCATCAATGCAACGTTCACCAGACCGGTGGAAGGACGGAACATATTGTAGGCAACACTACCGATGATCGCCCATGAAAGGAAGTGGGGCAGATACAGAATCGTCTGTGAAACCTTCTTAAATCTCGGATAACGAAGTTCATTTAAAATCAATGCCAGAATAATAGGCATCGGAAATCCTACCAACAAATCTGCCAAGTTAAAAACAATAGAATTACGCAACGCTCTGATGAAGTCCGCATCCTTAAAAATCTTAATGAAGGTCCCCATTCCAACCCATTCACTGCCGCTGTAACCCTTTGCCGGTTTGTAATCCATAAATGCCATCCTCAAACCGGGATACGCTCCGTAACTGAAGATAATAACCATTGCCAAAGGAAACAGCAGCAATAGATATAACTGCCAGTCTCTTTTTAAAGCATTCGCCCAAGTAGTTTTGGTTCTTATCTCTGCCTTGGCTCCACTACTCTTTGCCATATGCAACCTCCTCCTATTAATCTGCACAAACCCCGCCGCATTTCTTCTCGTCAATTTGCACATATTATAAATTCATACAAGAGTATTATCATACATATTGCCGATTAATTCTAAGCAATAAGCGTAGAAAACTGCGCAAAAACGACCATTTAAACCAGTGTTCGTTTTTCGGAGATTTGAAATTTTGCATCATATTGCCTTAAAATGGAAGAATTTTGTGAGCACTTTCACATGAATTCCCTTGGTAGATGTGAACATTCTGAAAATGTTATGAATAGTTTATGAACAAAGATGTAAGTACTTACATTAAATTATGGTTGATTTTATTCGATTTCACTGATATATATAATATTAAGAGTTATTTTTTTATAGAAAAGAGAATGATTTATTCAGAAAACAAACTTAAAGTGTAACGAATGCACAAAAAGCTTGCAGCGAAACGCAGAAACATGGCCGAAGTCACCGGCCGCCACACAGCAGCATGTAATGTCGGGATTGGAAGCAGCAATCCCGTACCCTCCTAAAAAATAGAACTGGAATAATAAGCATATGGCAAAACCGAAAAGTACCGTAACAGAATATAGAAGTTATTACCTGCCCATGCATTTTCCCGTGTTGCTGCTCTCCGGCGACTACTGGAAAATATCGGACGTTCCCAGCGGCAGACTCCATTTTCATAATTGTCTGGAAATCGGCATCTGCCACTCCCACAGCGGATATATTGAAATATTCGGGGAGCAAATGAACTTCAAGGCAGGGGATGTGACAGTGATCCCTAAGAATGTTCCGCACACCACATACAGCACTCCGGGAACGGAAAGCCACTGGTCCTATATTTATCTGGATCCCAAGGAGCTTTTTCGAAACCTGCTGCCCGCCACTTGGCAGAATCACGATTTAGCAACATATTCCTTAAACAATTTCAAACCCATTTTAAACAAGGGGGAATACCCACAAATCCGCTATTTGGCAGAAGCCGCTATTCGGGAGCTAGAAGAACAGAAGCCCAGTTTCCAGCTCAGTGCAAAGGGTCTTCTTCTTTCCTTGTATATTGAAATTTACCGCGTACAGACCTTAGGAAAAAATGGGGGGGGGGCACTGCTGACCCTAAAAACAAAGAGACGCCAACGGCGGAGAATGAGACGGAAAATTCCCTTGTAATAGCCCCTGCCCTGAATTACATAGAAGAAAATTATATGCAGCAGTTTACCATAGAACATCTGGCGGACTTATGTCATTGGAGCCCCACGCATTTTCGCAGAGTTTTCCATGACATTATGGGCACATCCCCTCTGGATTTCGTAAACAGTACCCGCATCTCCAAGGCCTGCCACTTATTGCGCAGCACAGAGGAATCCGTACTGAATATTTCGGAGATGGTAGGCTTCCACTCCGTCTCCAGCTTTAATCGTTATTTTGTAAAAATTATGCAGATGTCCCCGAGGGATTACAGGAAACAAATCCTTAAATCGGACAAGCGTTCGGAAAATCAATCCATTCTGGAATACGCAGGATGGCTTTATCCGGAAAAATAAAACCTCCTTCCGGTTTCACGGTCAGGAGGTTTTTTGCACTATTCATTCTTTATAGTATTTTGCTCCTTATATATCCCCCTTACTTGTCTTCCTTCTTCCTTGGCGGAAAATAATAGGGAAAAATGCCCAGTCTTGCGCCAAAGGCGTGTATCAGCGGAAACAAGATTACAACTGTAATTATCTGAGAGAGCATAACGGGCACTTCCGAATAATCTTCCTGTTTCAGCTTTGCGCCACCCCCCATCATATCCACGTAGAAATCCGTGCGGGTCAAGGGATCCCTAAACTGAATCTGATCCAAAAATGTGGGATGCTGCGTCAAGTCTTCGTATACAATGCAGCCCACCGGCAGAATCGTGTCACCGTCATAAATAGTATTTCCTTGACTCTGCACACTCTCATTGTTAATGCGGGCGGCTACCCGCTCACCGGAAGGCAGGCGCAGCATATCCATATACCCGTTGCCGTAGAATCCGCCCCCTTCATTTCTATATTGAATTCCGTGAGAAATAACGGTGAAAGTATCATGTTCCAGCATATCGGCAATGCTTTGCGCCCGAAACACGTCCTCTCCGGCAATTCCGCCGATATCACCGTCCGCCACCATATGTGCTTCCTCGTAATCCGCATATGTACTGTCCGCGATGAATTTTACTCCTTTGCCCACGGCCAGAGCCACAAGTGCGCTGAGGGCAAGGCAGAGCCATATGTCAAAAGGTAAGTGCCTTCTCATTATCCAGTCCTCCTATTCCAGTTCCGAGTCCCCTTCTCAGTGCCTTTCCCCCTCAGACCAATGTCTGGCTGTAAGGCACAGAAAAGCCCCCGCGGATTAATGTTCCGGTTCAGTATGTCCGGTTCGGTATTGTACGGGTGTCATACCGTAACTTTTTTTAAAGAGCCGGTTAAAATGTTCCACATTTTCGTACCCTACTTCCGCGGCCACGGTTTCCACCGTCTGGTTGGTCTCCCGCAGCAGCGTCCGGGCTTTTTTCATGCGTTCCTTCTTCACTACCTCCTGAAAGGTTGTTCCGGCCTTCTCTTTGATATATTTGGAAAGATATGGTTTCGACAAATGGAACTCGGCGGAAAGCATATCCAAAGTCACCTGACGGTAATTTTTCTGGACATACCCGATAATATCCACAATCCGTTCTTCCCTGCCTTTGGTAATATGCTGTTCCGCGGTCAATTTGTTCACGGCGGAAACCAGCGCCGCTACGGAAGCCTTAATAATATCTTCATCCACTCCTACGCCCCAGTAATAATGCCCGTTCTGCAACAGTCCGACATAAGCGGCAGCCTTGGAGCTGGAACCCTTGGAAACGGCATGTTCCTCATAAACGGAAAGCTGATAGCTGATGCCGAAAAAAGTCTTAAGACAATTGCTGACCGCATCCAGACGGCCGTTGCCCTGTCCGCAGATCACTCTCCGCTCCCCGCCCTGCTCCACTGTGACCTCCGCCTGTATCCCCTTTTCCTGCTTAAAATGGCATTCGGAAATGTCGAAAACACTTCGTGAATTCATGTAAGCCTCTTCGAAAATCGAAAAAATTTCCGCAGGCAGCAGCTCCTGATGGCGTCTGTCGGATACTCCTTTGATCAGATAACCCACTTCTTCCTTCATTGCCTCGGGAAGAGCAAAACCAAACTGTTGTTTTAAAACAAAAGCCACGCCGCCCTTGCCGGAGACGCTGTTAATACGTATAACATCGGATTCATACTCTCTGCCCACATCCGCCGGATCTATGGGAAGATAAGGCACATCCCACCGGCTGCCGCTTTTCCCTTCCTTCAGCCACGTCATCCCTTTGCTGATGGCATCCTGATGAGAACCGGAAAATGCCGTAAACACCAGATCTCCCGCATAGGGAGTTCTCGCATGAACCTTCATACCCGTAAAGCGCTCATAGGCTTCCCTCACCTTCATAATATGAGAAAAATCAAGCCCGCTGTCCACACCGTGGCACACCATATTCATTGCCACCGTAACAATATCCACATTGCCGGTGCGCTCCCCGTTTCCGAAAAGTGTACCCTCCACCCTGTCCGCTCCCGCCAGAATGCCGAACTCCGCATCGCTGACGCCGCAGCCTCTGTCGTTGTGAGGATGAACGCTTAAAACAACATTTTCCCTGTATTTCAGATGCTTGTGCATATATTCCACCTGACAGGCGAACACATGGGGCATCGCCACCTGTACCGTAGTGGGCAGATTAATAATGGCTTTTTGATCCGGAGTGGGCTGCCATACGTCCAAAACCGCATTGCAGACCTCCAAAGCGTAATCTGCCTCCGTCTGGGAAAAGCTTTCCGGACTGTATTCAAAGATGAAATTCCCTTCTGTTTCTTCCGCCATTATCTTCAACATCTCTGCACCGTCAACGGCAAGCTGCCGAATGGCATCCTTATCCTTTTTAAACACCTGCTCCCTTTGTTCCACAGAGGTGGAATTATAGAGATGTACCACGGCGCGGGGAGCTCCTTTTACCGCCTCAAAGGTCTTTTTGATTATATGTTCTCTGGCTTGCGTCAATACCTGAATAGTCACATCCTCCGGAATCATATTCCTGTCGATCAAAGCCCTGATAAAATTATACTCCGTTTCGGAGGAAGCAGGAAACCCGACCTCAATCTCCTTAAATCCGATCTCTACCAACAGCCGGAAAAATTCCAGCTTTTCTTCCAAACTCATGGGATCAATCAACGCCTGATTTCCGTCCCGCAGATCCACACTGCACCATACAGGGGGCTTTTCTATAGTATCCTTCCTCACCCAGTCGTAAGTCACCTCGGGAGGCATATGATATGTTTTTCCGTATTTTTCTCCGATTGCTGCCATAAACAAACTCCTTTTCGTTGTGATTGAATCATCTTATCACGAGAAAAGGAGAGCCGCAATGACTTATGTTAACTAATTACTTGATGCATTTTAACTATATGTCCAGAAATATTTTGCTTTTTCGTGTACATATCAAATAATTTTCTTTTCACCATTTGATGTTTTATTTCTTTTTCATTGAACTATTTTATTATGCCTGCAGCTCTTTGCTTAACTTAATCCGCACTTGGCTTTTCTCTATTTGGACATCGGCATTGTCTATCATCATTCCGATCAAAAGCAGCTGACTGCTCTCACCGGGATCGCCGGAGCCGGCCAATTCCCAATAAAAGTCCTCCAGCCCTTCATTTTTCGGTTCATTAAAATATTTCACCAAGGCATCGACTCTCTCACGATATTCTTCCCGGTAATCCGCCGTTATTTCGATATCCGCACGGTTATTCTCCACATGGACGGCCGACCGGACATCCTTCGCCCCTATGGAAAAGAAAAACATAGTCAGCTCCTCCACTATATTTGCAAGCTTTTTCTCGTTATGTGTCATTTCATCCTCCAACAATGTAACATTAATTCTAATTTCCGAACAGACGAACCAGTGTTCCATCCAGCTAGAAATTGGATTTTGGGGCTGTATGGTTCGTGCCAGTGCCAGGCAAAATTTCGACGGCGATGCGGTGGCATCGTCTAGAAATTTTAACGACGCAATGGCGCGAAACAGGCAGCTCCAAGGTTCAATTTCTGGCCGGATGGAGCACTAGTGTGCCGGCCAGATTACTTTCAGCTAAATAGCGCACCAGCTCTCCGTGAGCAAGCCCTTTCCGGGAAAGCCATGTGCTTTGATCCTGTTTCAGCGTGAAAGCTTCTTGATCCTGTACTGTTTGATAAAGCTCTCCAGAGCAGGCACCAATACCACCGCTACCCAGCCCGCACTGAATCCGTTATTATACAAATTCAGCCCGCCGTATATCTGGGCGGTACACATAGCTACGGCAGAATGCAGAATTCCTGCCAGAATCCCTGCAGGAATGCCGAACTGTCCCGCTATGGGCGATAAGCCAATCCCGAAGATAGCCGCCAGCTGTATTCCCGGCGTAGTGGGTTCATAACGGCTGACAAATGTAAACAGATAAACACCCAAAAGCACCGGCAGATAATTTTTTACATGTGCTCCAAAGGCGGAAAATCCAAACACCATCATAATGGCTCCCACTACCGGTCCCGAAAAATCTCCCCCGATCAACAGGATATATGTGGTACAAATAATTCCCATCAACCCCATGTTCATCATGGCGGGGCCTGCTCCGTCCATCAATATAAAGTCCGAAACGGCACGTCCGGGACGGGTGAAAATCTTCTTTAAACCGTCAAGCTTACGGTCACTGCAGATAAATCCCACAAGAAATACCGCAAGGAAAAAAAGGAACAATCCCGCAGCCACCCCCGCCGGTCTTCCCTCTTCCCACTGCAGCACCGTTTCCGTCTGCAGTCCCAAGGATTTCAGAACGCACACAATCACAAACGCCAGAATTCCTGCCGAAAACCCTACGTTAAACAAATTGTACCCCATGTGCATGGATGTGGTATGGGCGGAGAGCGGCGGCAGGAAAAAGCCGATAATAATCCCCAGAACCGCCGCAATGGCAGCCCGCACAATCAGGGGATATGGCAGCAGATAATACAGCTCCGTCACAAATGGCGCAAGGCATGTACCGAAAAGAGCCGTGTATATATGCCTGCCCAATCTCACTCCGTGGGTCCGGGAATAGAGCCAGATACCGAATAAAATGGGCAGGATATTCAGAGGCGTTTTCCCCCACAACCCATATCCTGCATTGATAAACAGCGCAGCCATGGTAGGTCCCGTAAAAGGTATTTTCTCCACCATTACCAAAATTACACCTATTAATAGGATAAAAGCCGCATTTAAGAAGGCCGCTCCCCTTCCTCCCACCGTACAGAAATCGGTAATCAAGAGGCTGTGCGACACTAATATTTTCTGCATTCCTTCCATGATATTTCCCGGACTGTCACATAAGAAAGCCGCCGCCGCAAGTACGGCAACAGTAATAAAAGTAAGGTTTCTGGTCAGATTTTCTCTCTTCATATTCCCCCTAACTTCCATATGTCCGCTTGAGCGGACACTCGAATCAAGATTGTGAATTGATCTTTTTCACTCCGACTCCCATATACCGCATTGACAGGCATTCAGAATCGGAAAGTGAAATGGTTTTTTTCACATGAAACATCTCTATAATTTATCTTATCATGAAGCCCTCTATCTGAAAAGGAAATCTTGCATTTTGCGGCAAAAAAGCGTATGATATTTTCGATATGTAACAATGCGGCTCAGGCTTGTTACCAAATACATCAGAAATGAGGGAATATGTTATGAAAGTACAAAACAAATGGATCCGTGCGGCCATTCCCGCACTGCTCCTACACTGTAGTATCGGTACGGTTTACTGCTGGTCTATTTTCAGTCAGGAAATCGCCGAACACATTGGTTTTTCCAAAAGCGCAACCGAATGGGCATTCAGCTTTGCCATCTTTTTCCTCGGCATGTCCGCCGCTTTTCTTGGGAATGTGGTAGAAAAGGATATCCACCGCTCTTCCCTGATCGCATCCATCTGCTTTGCCGCAGGCATGGCGGGAACCGGCTTCTTTATCTGGTACGGCGGCAACCACAAGGGCAGTATCCTTGCACTCATCGGCATCTATATCTGCTATGGCTTTATTATGGGTATCGGGCTGGGAACCGGATATCTCTCCCCTGTCAAGACCCTGATGCTGTGGTTCCAAGACCGTAAAGGTCTGGCTACCGGGCTGGCAGTTGCAGGCTTCGGCGCCGCAAAAGCGATTGCAAGCCCCATTATGCAGGCAATGCTGGATTCACTGGGCAAGGAAACCGGCATTTATAAAATGTTCTTTATTTTGGCAGGAGTATACTTTGTCATGATGTTCGCAGGCCATCTGCTTCTGGCCAAGCCCGAGGGCTGGCATGAACCCGCTTCTCAGGAAAAGGGCGCCAGAGCCATGGATGTCATCAAGACAAAGCCCGTTGTTTTCATCGGCATCTGGCTGATGTTCTATATTAACATTACTTGCGGGCTTGCACTGATCTCTCAGGAGAAGATGATCATCAAGTGTATCGGTCTTGCAGGCATGGCCGGCGTACTTGCTTCCGTGACGGCTGTCTTTAATGCCGGCGGGCGTCTGGGCTTCTCCGCTTGGGCCGACACTATGAAGGACAGAAATACGGTATATAAGATTATGATTATCCTCTCCATTGCGGCTACAGGATTAGTCATCGTAACACAAGGTATCGCAAAAATGGGACAGCCTACAATCCTGATGGTTCTGGTGCTTATCTTGCTGTTCGTAGTAAACGCAGGTTACGGCGGCGGTTTCAGCAATGTTCCCACTCTGCTGTCCGACCATTACGGTATGCAGAATATCAGCGCCATCCATGGTATCACTCTCTCCGCATGGGCAATCGCAGGTCTCACCGGCAACCAGCTGGCAACCTTTATTGTAAACCATGTGGGCAGCTTTTCCGATATCAGCGACGGGCATGGCGGAACCATTTCCGTAAATCCTGCGGGCTATCAGGCGGTGCTGTATGTAACCGTCGGCCTCTATGTGGTAGCTCTCCTCTGCAGTTTCTTACTTGTGGGAGGCGGTAAGAAGAAAACGGCGAAGTAGGCTATTGTGTACTTATTATAACTTTTGGAAGCAATATTAGTGTCACTGCCTGTGACAGACGCACATGCAGGTCAAAAGAATTACTGAAAAGCCAGACCCAATGAGGGCATAAAAACAGCGGTTCCCAATCTCCGGAACCGCTGTTTTTCCTAGTTGTGCTGGTTACATCATCTGCCAATCAACACCTTTTTCCCACAAAAAGCAAATCCATACTTCCGTATGCATTCTTCCGGAAATCCTTTTGCAATAAGATTTGCCTGATAGCCTTTTTCATCAATCTGCCGCAGCGCATCCTTTACCGTATCGGACAGTTCCTTCTCGTCCTCGGTCTGAACCTTAAACTCTATGATGACAGCGTGATCCCCCTGTTTTCTCCGCGGCTCCAACATTACATCATAACGTCCGAAACCGCTTTCCCTGTTGGATGTAATAATATATTTGTCTGTCAGATCCGCCATCAGCCCCAGCACAAATCCATGGTAAAAGCGTTCCGGCTCCTTTCCGGAAGGCTTCGTGCCTGAATCAAAGCTGCTAAACATTTCTGCTGCCACACGATTCATATAAAGATTCATTGCCTTTAGATCATCCATCAGCATCGCTTTAATAAAATCATTATAATCGTCATTACCTGAAAACCAATCCCGGATCATGTTCTCAAACATGACATAGACTTCCTTATTGGTCAGCGCAAGTTCGTAATAAGTGCGTCCGGTTCTTTCTACAAAGTCCGTATTTACGACCTTTAAATACCCGCTGGCAAGAAGCAGGCTCCAGACGGCATTTTTCTTTGAGAGCAGCTGCTCATAAATAATCTGCTCATCTATTTCTACATTGAGTGTTTCCCCCCCTAACAAAGCTTGAAAGGTCTCCTTGACATCTATACTTCCCTCCCGTATCAGCTTTCCCACCAGACTGTTCGCGCTGGTATTTGCCCAATAAGCTCCTACTCTTTTTTCATCCAGAAAATTAATGATAGACCAGGGATTGTAAATATCCTTTTTTTTCCCAAATGAAAACCCGTCATACCAGTCTTTTACCTGTTGTTTACGGTCGGATAAACCAAATTCCCCCAATGCAGCAAAGACTTCTTCTTCCGTAAAACCGAAACAATCCTCATACTTTCCGGAAGTCGTTGTCACCACTTTTAAATTGTTTAAATCGGAAAAGATGGACTCTTTGCTTACCCGAGTGATGCCCGTCATAATAGCACGTTCCAAATAGGGATTTGTTTTGAAAGTCGAGTTAAACAGGTTTCTGGTGAATCTGACCATTTCCTGCCAATAACCGTTCACATAGGCTTCCTGCATAGGTGTATCATATTCGTCTAATAAAATAAGCACCTTTTTGCCATAATAACGGGACAAATAGCCGGATAAGGCTTTTAATGTAAAGGCGGCTTCATTATCCTCCATATTAACCGATATCTGCAAAAAATCTCTTTTTTCACTATCAGTCATCACACCGGATTCGGTCAAAAATCGAAATTGATAATACAGTTCTCTGATAATACGGCACATCTTCTTCCGCGCCTGTTCAAAGGAGGTTTCCTTTACATCTGCAAAGCTTAACGAAAGAACCGGATAGGTTCCCTGAAGCAGCCGATACTTTTCCTTTTTCCATATGGAAAGCCCCTCAAACAGATCACTCCGGCCGGCATATTTCACGGAAAAAAATTTTTCCAGCATACTTATGTTTAATGTTTTCCCAAAACGTCTGGGGCGGGTAATCAGTGTCACACTGTCTCCGCTTTCCCACCATTCCCGAATAAAATGCGTTTTATCAATATAAAAATATTCCGATTCCCGAATAGATTCAAAATCCTGATTTCCAATCCCCACTGTTCTTGCCATGCCAAACACCCCCTGACTCTTCTGCCGCTATCTCCGGCTATTCCCTTCCTATCTATCTGCAAAAACTTCTCTCCTGCATATTCGGTTATGCATAATAGTATTTTTCACACTATACCGTCATTCCGTTTCCCGATAGATTATGCTTAAAATATCATACCATCCTCGGCATGTCAACTTATACCCTGACACATTTTTCGTTACCATCCACTCCGTTCACGGCACCCTATGCACAGAAATCGCAAAAACAGCGATTGCGCGTACCTCTGTCTCAGGTTCGTCACGCAAAAACAGCGTAAAAACGCCTCGCGGCGGCAACGAATGAACAGGAACCATATTTCAGCTAAAACCAAATAATATAAATCAAGGTCAATGCCAGCCCCCCGCAGAACATCAGCAATCCGAAGGACAGGCTGCGCTGTATGATCTTGTTATTTTCCTGAAGCTCCGCATTCCACAAGGCAAAGAGATGGACATAATCCTTGTCCGCAGGCGTCTGCCTATTCCAAGTGTGGTTGCCCACAAACTGGATTCCGTTCAAAGCCTTCCCCAAGGCGAAAGTCAGCCCGTTTCCTTCGGGAAGCTCATGGGGCAGAGGGCTGTCTCTGTAAACCGTCTTGCGCAGCATCACCACTATCGTATCCGTAAAACTGTCCAGCGCCCTACAGAACACCGCAAAAATCACAGGCAGAATCTTTAACAGCAGCGGCCTATAGAGCAGTTCTTCCAAATCCAGCCACCGCGGCCAGAGATTCACATAACCTCCTGAGCCTTCCCCCTGTTTCCGGATCAATACTTTTCTGACGAAAAATACGTATACCAAAATACCGATAACAATGGAAATCAATCCGCCGCTTAAGCAGCTCAGGCTGAAATACCGCACTTCATGAACCGTTCCCCCTTCCGCGGAAACATTCAGAAATCCCTCTGCCAGCTTCGCCGCCCGCCCCATCACCCCATGAGGCATCAATCCCCAAAGAAAAAGCGCCAGCGCACTGCCTCCCAGAGCAAAGGCAGATTTTCCGTTCCAATAGTTCTTCCTCCCGTCATACTGTTTCTGCAAAACTCCATCTTGATTTTTCTCCACGAAAACTGCAATATACAGCTTTGCCATATAAGCTACCGTCAATCCGCCGGAAAATAAAAACAGCCACTCTGCCGATTTCATGGCAAGCCCCCCGCCGTACTCCACAATAGCTTCATGGAGCAGCGTCTTGCTGATGTATCCGCCAAACAAAGGGATACCTCCGATAGCCAATGCGCCTGTTAGAAAAACAGTCTTTAACAAAGGCTTCTTCCTTCCGAAACCGCGGATTTTGTTTAAATCCAGAGAACAGGTATTCTTATAAATCACCCCCGCCGCCAGAAACAGCACAAGCTTTATCAGGGAGTGGTTTACCATATGCAGCACCGTGCCGTGTACCGCCAAAACATTTTCCTCCCCCAGCAGTCCCTGCAGGCCGATTCCCACCAGAATAAATCCGATTTGTGACATGGATGAGCATGCCAGAGTCCTTTTCAGGTCGATGGAAAACACGGCTAAGAGCGCTCCCCCCAGCATGGTAATCACTCCCAAAACAAGTATCACCTTTCCCCACAACATATCATAGAGAAATAAATTACAGCTCAAAATCAATATCCCGTATATTCCTGCCTTCGTCAAAATTCCTGACAGCAAAGCCGATGCCGGCGCCGGCGCCACGGGATGAGCCTTGGGAAGCCAGATATGCAGCGGGAACGCTCCCGCCTTGGCGCCGAATCCAAACAGCAGGCACCCTCCCGCCACATAAAGGATATTCCGGCTGCCGAAGCCTGCCGCCGCTGCCCGCAGTCCGTCTATATCCAGCGTCCCCAGATAATGATACAGCAGGAAAATTCCCATCAGCATCACAAGGCCGCCCATGACCGCCACCGCCAGATACGTAGCCGCCGCTCTCAGAGAGGGTCTGTTTTCCTCCTGAGCCACCCACACATAGGAAGTAAAGGACATGATCTCAAAGAAGACAAAAGTGGTATATAAATCTGCGGACAGAAATACCCCCATGGTTGCACCTAATGTCCAGAGCAGAAACAGATAAAACCTGTTGACATTGTGATGCCCCTGAAAATACTCCCCCGACAACAATGCGGCCATCATCCACATAAAAGCCGCCACACAGCCATAGAGCAGCCGGAAGCCGTCCATACAGAAATGCAGTCCGAAGCCGCAGACTTCCGGCAAGGTATAAGACAACATTATTTCAACCGTCTCGGAAGTGTCCACATAGGACAAAAGCATCACCTTCGACCGCATATAAAACAACAGCGCCAGATATGCCATCAGCCCCAATTCTGCCGCCATTGAAATCAACGCCGCCAGATGGCTTCTCTTACCCATAAAATATGCAAGCAGTCCCGCTGCAAAAGGAAAAAATACCAACACTGCTAAAATACTGTCAAATTCCATATTCAGACCCTCCTGCGCTCTTAAAGAGGGGTGCTTTCACATCCTCTTTCGCACATACCAATTAATATTTGGAAGTTTACATCCAAACTTCCAAACATGCCGATGCAGTCGGCAAAAACAATCAATGAATTGGTGCAAAACCGGAAAATCGCGTTAATGGTTCTATGATCATACCCATAAAGCTATTCCAAATATTTTCAGCGGATTCCGGCTATTTCCCGGAGGAACCGGATCACCGGGGCGGAATGCAGGCCAAAACAGAGCATCACTGCCACAAAGACCGCCAAGGGCAGGAGCATCATCCAATTGGGATCCTCCACATCCGATATGCTCCCGTCATCGAACTCCTTCCCCGGAAAAAATGCCCGAACCATCATTGTCAGCATATACACCGCCGTCAGAAACGCCGAGACCAGCAAAGCCGCCACACCTCCATAGGCAAGGGGATTGCCGCTGTCCACAGCGGCCCTGCACA
>Ga0224740_10254_pt1 | contig 15007 bp, 19 predicted proteins | sample LIM_E_Water_Bulk_FD_161634 | JGI IMG/M metagenome (GOLD analysis project Ga0224740, IMG submission 161634) | Enriched cells from gastrointestinal tract of the lab mouse from Pacific Northwest National Laboratory (PNNL), Richland, Washington... | ecosystem: Host-associated > Mammals > Digestive...
GGGCGGCTCGTTCTTTTCCACCTCCGCACGTTCCGCCGCCCGTTTCTCCGCCATCAGCTTTTCAATCTGGTCGGCGGAGACATTCACCTCGCCGGGAGCCCCAGCGGGGGCATCCTGCGAGGGCGGCTCCCCAGCGGCCTGCTCGGGAGGGTTGACCTCCAAAACCGGGGACTCCGGCGCGGGCAATTCAGCGGCAGCCTGCTCGGGCGCGTCCTTGCCCTCCGGGGCCGGGGGCTCCGGCGTGGGAGCATCCGGGGCGGGAGTGTCCGCCGGGCCCGTATCAAACAGGCTGGGCTGGGGATTTTCCGCCGGGTTGGGGTTCAGTTTCTCGTCTGCCATTCGTTACCTCCTCTTTGATTTTCGTGAATGTTGCACAAATCTTGTGCTAAAACTTTGTTACTATTTTTTCGCCTCCCTCCCGGCTATCCACGCAAAAAAGCCGCCCGTTTTTTCATGCCGGACGGCTTTTTGCGTAATGTGATAGCTCTGATTAAATTTTTTCGTGGGTGCAGGCTCCGAAAAGCCTTGATATTACAGTGTTCCTAATAGGAGCCATTCATATCCTGGGCGATCACCATGGCGATATACGCCCGCTGGCGCTGGCCGCCGGAAAGCTCGTCAATAAACTGATCCTCAAAGGCCCCCAATTCCATGTAAAAGATGGCCCGGTCAATGATCTCCTGGTCCTCCGCCGTGGTCCGCCCCCCGGAATAGGGGAAGCGTCCAAAGGTCACCAGTTCCCGCACCGTCAGCTTCATCTGGATATTGTTGGTCTGCGTCAGGATTGCCAGCCGCTTGGACAGCTCCCGGCTTTTCCATTTTCCAATATCCGACCCTTTAAAGTCCACCGTTCCGCCGTCCTGCGCGATCAACCGGGAGATAATTCCCATAACGGTAGACTTCCCGGCTCCGTTGGGGCCGATCAAAGAAATCACTTTCCCTTTGGGAATGGCAAAGCTGACCTGGTTTACCACCGTTTTGCCATCGTACCGCTTTGTCAACTCTTTTACCTGCATGGTCAAGTCCTCCTGTTGGTAAGAAGTAGATAGAGGAAATACACTCCGCCGCCCACTGTGATAAATACGCTGACCGGAATCGTATAGGAATAGGCGTGTTCCACGAGGAGCTGTCCGCCCACCAGCACGATCATACCGAACAAAGCGGAGCCGAGAATCAATTGCGTGTGGCGGTAGGTTTTCAAGAGCTGCCGGGACAGGTTTGCGATGATAAGACCAAGAAAGGAGATCGGTCCAACCATGGCGGTAGCCACGGCGATACACAGCGTGACCCCCAGCAGCAGGCGGCGGACGCACCGGTCATAATCCACGCCCAGGTTAATGGCCTGATCTTTCCCCAGCGTGATCACATCCAGCAGGGCCAGCTCTCTCCGAAGGGCAAAAACAATAGCCGCCAGCACAATCAGCGATATGACAATGATCTCCGAGTTGATGTTGCTGAAGCTGGCCACCAGGGTCGCCAGAAGATTGTCATACTCATTGGGGTCCATCACGCGGGTGAGGGTACTCTGGATGCTGGAAAAGAAAGAGGATAAAACTGTGCCGATGAGCAGTACATAGAGTACATTGTGCTTTGTCTTTTTGAACAGATAGCTGTAAACCACCGTTGCCACCACGCCCATCAGCACCAAGTCCACCGCAAACGAACAGTTTGCGTTTGCGGCCAGAATACTGCCGGACCCCGCCGCAAAGACAACTGCGGTGTGGATGAGCGTATAGAGGGAGTTCATACCCAGCAGGCAGGGAGTAACAATGGTATTGTTGATAACAGACTGAAACACAATGGACGCCCCGCCAATGGCAAAGGCGGTAATGAGCATAACGATCAATTTGGGAGAGCGTATCCTCATCGCATACTGAAATAACTTTGCGTTGTCAAAATGGACCCCCACCAGCATATACCCTGCGGCGCACAGCAGGACCAGCGCGGCGAGAATGGCCAGCTTCCGGCGATTGGCCCGTACAGCGGTAGTATTCATGCCACGCCGCCCTCCTTCCTGTTCAGACGAATCGCTTTCCGCCCATGGCGGAGACGATAGAGCAGCAGGGCCACAAAAAGGACGCTTCCAATGATGCCGACGATCAATTCAATGGGCAGCTCATACGGAAAGATCACCATTCGACCCACCATATCGCACACCAGCACAAATAACGCTCCAAACAGGGCCGTATCAATCAATGTACCACGGATCTTATCACCCTTGAACATCGCCACCAGATTGGGGACGATCAGGCCGATGTAGGAGATGGAGCCTACCACCACAACAACGGAGGCGGTGATCATCGCGGCAATCGTCAAGCCCAGGAACAGCACAAAGTTGTACGGAACACCGAGATTTTGTGAAAAGTCTTTCCCCATACCCACGATGTTGAAATGATTTGCAAACAGAAAGGCCAGCACCACCAGCGGAACCGTCAGCCAAACGATCTCATACCGTCCCCGCAGGACCATGGAGAAGTGGCCTACCAGCCAGGTAGAGAGCGCCTGCGTCATTTCATACTTGTATGCCAGATAATTTGTAATGCCGCCGATCACATTGCCGAACATGACGCCCACCAGCGGAACCATCACCACGTCCTTAAATTGGACACGCTGAATGAACCAGACAAATATCCAGGTGCCAAGGACCGCAAATACGAAAGAAAAAACGGCTCTCCCCCATAGGGTGGAATTGGGCAGGAACAGCAGTGCCAGCAGGATGCCGAACTGTGCGGAGGAAATGGTAGCCCCTGTGGTTGGAGAGACAAACTTGTTCATGCAGAGCTGCTGCATGATCAGGCCCGCCACGCTCATGCCGATGCCGGTGCAGAGGATTGCCAAAAGGCGGGGCAGGCGGGAGATCAGGAATACCTCCAAATGCTCCCGGTCCCCCTGCAAAAGTCCTGATAGCTCTACGTCCAGAACGCCAATAAACAGCGACCAAACGGCCAGCACCAGGAGCAGAGCGAACAAAACAATCGTAGTCAAATGTTTTTTAATGACAGCCACCTCCGCAAAAGTTAGTTATTGCTAACTATAGGACATAAAGGAATGCGTCAGACGGCAATCTGAGAGACTCGCCCATCACGACGCACAGTGAAGTCAGTATAACACACTGGGTTAGCCATATACAACCGCATGATTGAACAAGAAAAAAGCGGACAGAATGTGAAATTTTATCTATTATCTCTATAACCATCCAAGAAAAAAGCATCATATAAAATTTCCAATTTGCCCCTTGACAAAAGTAGCTGACTGTGTTAACGTTTGCTTTGTAGTTAGCAACACCTAACCAAAGTAGCAAGACGACCTCCTACTTTCTTTCTTCCCCCAAGGCTATCTCCCCTTGTGGCTTCTCTGACCAGAAAAGTTAGCTATAGCTAACTACAGCCGAAAATATTCTATAAAGGAGTGTTCGACATGAACAAGATCGCAATCGTATTCTGGAGCGGAACCGGCAACACGGAGGCTATGGCCAATTACATTGCCGAGGGCGTCCGGGCCGCTGGCAGCGAGGCGGAGCTGCTGGGACCTGGGGAGTTCTCCGCCAGCCAGTTCTCCGCTTACAGCGCCGTGGCCTTTGGCTGTCCCGCCATGGGCAGCGAGGTGCTGGAGGAGATGGAGTTCGATCCTATGTTCGCCTCTCTGGAAGGCAGTCTCAGCGGTAAGCAGATCGCCCTGTTCGGTTCCTACGGCTGGGGAGACGGCCAGTGGATGCGGGACTGGTGCGCCCGGTGCGACTAGGATATCCCCTCCGGGATGTGATCGGCTTTATTAAAAACCAGGGCCGGAACTTTACCTGCTGCGGATTCTGGAAATCCTACGGCGATCCGGCGGAAATGCAGGTATGTTTCGCCTGTTACCGCAGGTGCATCCAGACCTATGTTGCTATGTTTGAGCGGGGAATCCCCATTGAGCGGCTTGCAGTCCCGGCATAAGTTAAAGAAGCATAAGAACACTGGCCCCATAAGGTGAAGCCTTGAAGGGCCGGTTTTCCCTATGCGGTCAGATCGGTTTCAGAGGACAATTTCCGCCTGCGGTATGAGCCTTGATTTTCTCAAAGGTTTCATCGCTCAAATCATGCTCTACCTTACAGGCGTCCGACGCCGCTGTCTCCGGGGAAACACCCAGCTGAACAAAAACCCGTGTCAGCAGCTTGTGCGGCGATTTCCTCGCCGGGAGGCAGAAGGGTGATGCGGCCGTCATCGTCCATCTGAAGATAGCCGTTCTCCCGAAGATTTCGCATCGCTATGCTGGCACTCGGCTTGGAAAAGCCCAATTCATGGACAATATCAATGGAACGCACCATGCCGTGATCTTCCCGGAGTTTTAGGAAAGCCTCCAAATAGTCACCGGCCGATTCGTGGATATTCACAAAAAATCCTCCTTCCACGGAAACCTCTGCGCACAGGTTAGCACATTCTAACTATAAAAGCAAGTTTTTCTGAAAAGGGTCTTGACAATGGCGGTTAGCGGTAGTAAACTAAGGCCAATTTCAAGGTTAGAGTTTACTAACTGTATCCCGGAGGGAGGCGAGGAAATGATGCCGCTGACAATGGCAAAGGCTGGAGAGACGGTCACGGTCCGCAAAATCTCCGGCAGGGACGAGGTGCGCCAGCATCTGGCGGAGCTGGGCTTTGTGGTGGACAGCGATGTGACAGTGGTCAGCGAGATTGGAGGGAACCTGATCGTGCAGGTGAAGGACAGCCGCATCGCGCTGGACAAGACCATGGCAAACCGCATTATGGTTTAAGAAACAAAAAGGAGGAGAGCAGACATGAAAACATTGAAAGATGTGAAGGTGGGCGAAACCGCGACCGTGGCGAAGCTCCACGGCGAAGGCCCGGTGAAGCGCCGGATCATGGACATGGGCATCACCAAGGGCGTGGAGATTTTTGTCCGTAAGGTGGCGCCCTTGGGGGACCCCATGGAGCTGAACGTCCGCGGCTACGAGCTGTCCGTCCGCAAGGGCGACGCGGAGATGATCGAGGTCAACTAAATTTTTTGACCACAAGTTAGTCTTATCTAACATTTGAGAGGAGAGAATCACAATGGACATCAAAATTGCCCTGGCGGGCAATCCAAACTGCGGCAAGACCACCCTGTTCAATGCCCTCACCGGCTCCAGCCAATACGTGGGCAACTGGCCCGGCGTCACCGTGGAGAAGAAGGAGGGCCGGTTGAAGGGTCACAAGGACGTGGTGATCCAGGACCTGCCCGGTATCTACTCCCTGTCCCCCTACACCCTGGAGGAAGTGGTGGCCCGGTCCTATCTGGTAAACGAGAAGCCGGACGCCATCCTCAACATTGTGGACGGCACCAACATCGAGCGAAATCTGTACCTCACCACCCAGCTCATCGAGCTGGGCATGCCCGTGGTAGTGGCGGTGAACATGATCGACCTGGTGCGGAAGAACGGCGACACCATCAACCTCAATAAGCTGGGCGAGGCCCTGGGCTGCCAGGTGGTGGAAATGAGCGCCCTCAAGGGGGAGGGCGGCATGGCGGCGGCGGAAAAGGCCGTGGCTCTGGCCCAGAGGAAGCAGGCCGGGGAACTGCCCCATGTGTTCACCGGCAGCGTGGAACACGCCCTGGCCCACATTGAGGAATCCATCCAGGGCAAGGTGGCGGAGGGCTATCTCCGCTGGTACGCCATCAAGATTTTTGAACGGGATGAGAAGGTTCTGGAGGAGATGAACCTCTCCGCCGACCTGAAAGCCCATCTGGAGCAGCACATTGCCGACTGCGAGAAGGAGCTGGACGATGACGCCGAGAGCATCATCACCAACCAGCGGTATGCTTACATCAACGGAGTGGTATCCCGCGCGGTGAGGAAGAAAGCCCCCAAGCACAGCCTCTCCGTCTCCGACAAGATCGACCAGATCGTCACCAACCGGATTCTGGCCCTGCCCATCTTCGCCTTGGTCATGTTCCTGATCTATTCCATCGCTATGGGCACTTCCCCGGCGGGCCTGTTTGAGGGCGAGGAATGGGGTATTGGCATCGGCTCCTGGGGCACCGACTGGGCCAACGACAACCTCTTCGGCGAGATGGTCCCCGGCCTGTTTGACACCATTCTGGGCGCTCTGGGCGTGGCCGAGGGCGGCTGGCTCTACGGCTTGATCCAGGACGGCATCGTGGCCGGCGTGGGCGCAGTGCTGGGCTTCGTGCCTCAGATGCTGGTGTTGTTCCTTCTGCTGGCTATCCTGGAGGACGTGGGCTATATGGCCCGCGTGGCGTTCATCATGGACCGGCTGTTCCGCCGCTTCGGGCTGTCCGGCAAAAGTTTCATCCCCATGCTGGTGGCCACCGGCTGCGGCGTTCCCGGCATCATGGCCTCCCGGACCATCGAGCAGGACCGGGATCGGAAAATGACCATCATGACCACCGGCTTCATCCCCTGCGGAGCCAAAATGCCCATCATCGGCCTGTTCGCCGGGGCGGTGTTCGGAGGCTCTTCCCTGGTGGCCACCTCTGCTTTCTTCATCGGCATTGCTGCGGTAGTCATTTCCGGCATCATGCTGAAGAAATTCAAAGCCTTTGCCGGGGAGCCCGCTCCCTTTGTCATGGAGCTGCCCGCCTACCACGCGCCGTCGGCCAGCAACGTGCTCCGGGCCACCTGGGAGCGGGGCTGGAGCTTCATCAAACGGGCGGGGACGGTGATCCTGCTGTCCACCATCGTGCTGTGGTTCCTCCAGGGCTACGGCTTCACCGACGGCGCGTTTGGCCCCGTGGAGGACAACAATACCTCCCTGCTGGCCGCCATCGGCAACGCGATCGCCTGGATCTTCTATCCCCTGGGCTGGACGGGCGACATGGCCTGGAAAGCCACCGTGGCCTCCTTCGTTGGCCTCACTGCCAAGGAGAATGTGGTGGGGACCCTCGGCACCCTCTACCACTTCGCTGGGGAGATCAGCGAGAACGGTGAGGAGATCTGGGCTATGGTGGGAGCGGACTTCGGCGCTCTTACCGCCTATAGCTTCATGATTTTCAACCTGCTCTGCGCTCCCTGTTTCGCCGCTATGGGCGCCATCAAACGGGAGATGAACAACGCCAAGTGGACCACCTTTGCCATCGGCTATATGTGTGTGTTCGCCTATGTGGCCGCTCTCATCGTCTACCAGATCGGCGGGCTGATCGCCGGGGTGGTCAGCTTCAATCTGTGGACTGTTGTGGCCCTGGCTCTCCTGGCCGCGATTATCTACCTGCTGGTCCGCAAGGGCTATCAGGGGGAAGAAAACACCTGGCGGCTGACCTCTGTGGCCGCTGCCGCAAAGTGACCGACCCAGAAAGGAGCGATCGACCATGCCCGCTATCTTGGGAAATATCATTGTGATTGCCGCGCTGATTGCCGTTGTGGCACTGGCTGTCCGGTCTTTGTGGAAGTCCCGCAAGTCCGGCGGAGGCTGTAACGGCGACTGCGGGAACTGCCGCGGCTGTCACTAAAACTTCAAATCTTACAAGACATGGTGAGGAGGCATGGGCAGCAGGATCTGCTCATGTCTTCTCTCATTTGAGGAGGAACCATTCTATGGCAGAATTACGGGAAGCCCATCTCCGCTATTTGCTGGCGATCTACGAATTGGGCAAAAGCACTCCAGACGTGGGGACGCAGGCCGTGGCAAAGGCTTTGAACTGCTCGAAAGCCTCTGTCACGAAAATGATGGCGACTCTGATGGATATGAATCTTCTGGTACGGGAGAAATACGGGAAAATCTACCTGACTGACACCGGCTTCCTGCTGGCAAAGGATATGCTCCGGTGTGTCGAGCTGATTCATGAGCGCCTCCCGGCGATGGGGTTTGATCTGACCGAGGAGGAAGCGCGGGATTTTGTACGCACGATGGTGGTGAATCTGCCGGAGCATTGCCGGAGGCGGCTGGCTGTGGGCGGCCACGGATTTCTCTGAAAGCATGATTGCGGAGGCCGGGAAAAAGCCCCGTTCCATTTGAAACGGGACAGAGTATTGTTCGCTCCCACCTTTATGGCGGCTGGCAATCTTTTGGGCAGATCAAAGATACGAATTATGGAGCTTTCCGGTTTTCAGGTGTTTCACAAATGGACGTCCCATGCGTATTTAGACTTTTTGCAAGACAATGGTTTCATGGTTGCAGGCAGCGAGATTTTGACGGCGTTCTAACGCTGACCTATGCTGAAGCAAAGAAAGAGGTAGTGTAAAATGCAAAAAATCACAGTAAAAGCAGACGGCATGATGTGCGGGATGTGCGAGGCCCATGTGAACGCCGCTGTCCGCAAGGCGTTTCCGGTGAAAAAGGCCACCTCCTCCCACGGCAGGGGGGAGATGGTGATCCTCACGGAAAGCGGCATTGATGAGGCCGCTCTGTGCGCCGCCATCAGCGCGACAGGTTATGAGGGCAAAGCGGTGTCCAAGGAGCCTTACGAGAAGAAGGGGCTGTTTCACAGATGAGCCGCTACAGCGGCTCACAACCTCCTGCTGCTCCATGGACAAGTATACAACATTATCCTTTGTGTCATTTTCCCCCTCACAGTGCCGCTATATGGCCTGCACAATCCACTGGCCATGATCGGATCCTACCCGCCCGCCATTGTCGCGCGGGCTGAGGAGCTTGGGCTGGTTCTCTGTGAGCGGAAGCAGCGCGCGCTAAAGGTCATCACGGCAAAGTTAGCGTTCTGCCTGATCACCGCGATAGCGCTTGCGGTGATCCTCTGCATATTCAACAAAGCGGATATGTTTCTGTCCGGCTTTGTGACCAGCTCTCTGCTCTGGCTGGTGGTGGACTGGTACGACGCGCTGGTCATCGACTGTCTGTGGTTCTGCCACAGCAAGCTGTGATACCCGCCAACCAACAATTTTTCGGAAGTATAAATCAAGGATGTGGTCTCCTCTCGGTTGTGTTAAGTATGGCAACTCAATTTGAACCGATGTGGCCGCATCCTTCTACTTTTTTCGTTCTCTGCTGTCCAACATCTATTGTATTCCTACACAATTTGGACTCTCCCTACCCCTCCGCTGCCCTTGCGAAATTCGGACTATTCTGCTATACTGACCCTATATCTGCCCCAGCACTTGGCCGATGGGCTCCCGGATGACCAGCTCCGCCCCCGTCCCCGGGAGCGCGGTCTTATTGATAACCGCCAGCTTGCTCCCCCGGTAGTACTGCACCAGCCCCGCTGCCGGGTACACCGACAGAGACGTGCCGCCGATGATGAGCACCTCCGCCTGACGGATAGCTGCCACCGCCCGGGCTATCACATCCTGATCCAGCCCCTCTTCGTAGAGCACCACATCCGGCTTGATGATCCCGCCGCAGCCGCACCGGGGCACACCTCCGCCCTGCTGTACGGCCTCCACGCCGTAGAATTTCCCGCACTTGACGCAGTAGTTGCGCAGAACGCTGCCGTGGAGCTCCAGGACATTCCGGCTTCCGGCCTTCTGGTGGAGGCCGTCGATGTTCTGGGTGATCACCGCCTTCAGCGTCCCCCGCTCCTCCAGTTCCGCCAGCTTCCGGTGGGCGGCGTTGGGCTTCGCGTCCAAGCAGAGCATCTTATTGCGGTAAAAGCGGTAGAACTCCTCCGGATTGCGTTCATAGAAGCTGTGGCTGAGGATGGTCTCCGGCGGGTAGTCGTATTCCTGGTTGTAGAGCCCGTCCACACTGCGGAAATCAGGGATGCCGCTCTCGGTACTCACCCCGGCGCCGCCAAAAAAGACAATATTGTCGCTGTGGTCAATCCAATCCCTCAGGGTTTTGACTTCTTCTGTCATATGCTTCCCTCCAATTTTTGTGTGGGGCACATCATGCCTTTACAAAGCAAGAATACATTCTGTCAATAGAAAGGAGTTTGCTTTTATGAATATTCAAATCTTCGGCTCCTCCAAGTGCTTCGACACCAAGAAGGCGGAGCGGTGGTTCAAGGAGCGTCGGATCAAGTACCAGTACATCGACCTGCCCAGGAAGGGCTTCTCCGTTGGGGAGTACCGATCCATACGGCAGAAGCTGAAATTGGAGCAGCTGGTAAACACGAAGTGTAAAGCCTACCAGGATTTATACATGGCGTATATTACCCCCGACGCGGCGGAGGAGAAGCTCTTCGACAATCCCCAGCTCTTCAACACCCCCATCGTCCGCAACGGAAAATTCGTTACTGTGGGCTTCTGCCCGGAGATATGGGCGGCATGGGAGTGACGCGGGCGGCGGAGCGCTTCTTTCCGGAGTGCTTTGGGTTTGCCTGCGGCGTGATGGAACGGTGAGAGCGGTCAGCTCATATGATGGGTGTGGTTAAAGATGTGCTCCTCGCAGAAGCAGTGGTAGCCGGAGCATTTGGAGCAGTAACGGAATTGCAGGTTCGGATGCTCCGTATCCGTGCGGCCGCACACCTCGCACTTGTGGTTGTACCCCTTCTGCCGCTGCTGTTCCCGCACGGCCTTGCGGAACTGGACCGCCTGTGGTCTTCCGCGGGCGATGATCTTGTCCGCCCCCCGACCGAAGTCCGGGGCGAAGAAAATGAAGAAATTCAAGATTGCCACCAGCGGCAGAAGGGCCATGCCCCAGTACCCGGCAACTGCGTAGCGGAATATTCCGGCGGCAAAATACAACGCGTCCAGCGCCGCCAGCCACTTCATCTTCACGGGAATCAAGAAATAAATCCGGACCATCGCGTCGGGGAAGCTGATGGCGTAGGCAAAAAACATCGCCAGATTGACATATTCCGAGCCCCAAACGGAGACGGAGATTCCATCCACCAGATAGGCCAGCATACAGCCCGCCGCTGTGAGCAGAACACCGCTGACGTAGTAGAAGGTAAACTTCGCGCTTCCCCACATGTGCTCCAGAGTCTGTCCCAACCAGTAGTAGAACATCAGCTGGATCAACAGCATCAGCCCGCCGCTGGTGGGCAGCAGGGCGTAGGTTACAAGCCGCCAGAGCTCGCCATGGAGCACCCGCTCCGGATTCATGGCCAGAAAATCCAGCGTGCCGTACCCGGCAAACATGCTCAGGGCAAACAGCGCTGCGTTGACAGCGACAACGTACCGCATCAGGCCCGGAATGGCCAGGTTGGGGTGCATGGCGCAGAAGCGGTCAATGGCTTCGTTCAGCTTTCTCAATGGAAACTCCTCCAGTATATGGTGATAGGGGTATTGTACTCCATAGGAAAGAAAAAGTCATCAAAAAAATTTGAACATTTGACAGAAGAGAAAAAATATGTATAATAGAAGAAAACAGTTTGCTTGAGACTGCGGTTATGGGGGTGGGGCGCGGGCTGTTTTAGTTTTGTTAACCGGCAGGCAAAAGGGGCTTTTCTTTTTCCGGTGTTTATGCTACAATACAAGAAGTAAATTTTCGGGTATAGCGGAGTTGGTACTGTGCATGCTCTGGAATGCCAGCAAAATTGAACAGCGGGGTGTTGCGCAGTTGGTAGCGCGCCTGCTTTGGGAGCAGGAGGCCCGGGGTTCGAGTCCCCGCACTCCGACCATGATAAATTGACAGACCACCAAGGGAGTGGTCTGTCAATTTATATATAGCAACATAGCAAGTTGTTTGTGCCGCAGTGATTTTACTGCGGTGTTTTTATTTATAGGAGGAGAATTATAATGAATGTGATGCAAAAAAGCGAGGCAATCAAAGCTGGTCTCCGGAAAGGCTTTCAGGATGGCAGTTCCAAGATGGCTCGTCGTAAATGCTATGGGTATGAAGTTGGCCCTGATGGAGAACTGGCAGTGAATCCTGACGAGGCACAAGTAGTGTGCTGGATATTTGGGAGGTATCTTGCTGGTCACAGTCTGGGAAAAATTGCTGCGGGCTTAGAGAAACAGGTGATTCTCTCCCCTACCGGCAGGCCCAGGTGGAATCGTGAAGCAATTGATAAGTTGCTCTCCAATGAAAAATATACTGGGCGAGTAATGCTCCAAAAGACGATCAGCACTGGCGCAGTTCAAATTGAAAATGATGGTCTCACGGAACGATATCTCTACACCGGTTCCCATGAGGCCATTATTTCTGATGAGATGTTCATAGCAGTACAACAGGAGAAACTCAAGAGAACAAGGGACCCTGAAAAAACGATTGCTATGAGCTTCGCATTTTAATTAAGAGAAAACGGCGAGAGGTGTATAGATGAGGAATGTTACGGAGATACCTCCCATGTAGGATAATTTCTTAATTTTTTAAATAATTTAATGATTTGATATAAACTTCAATTTTCCTGCAAAGCAAGTGACAAAATTGGGGGTGAGGGATTGACTTCCATAGAAAATTATTCTATAATACACATATATGTAAAGCTAGTATCCTTTACATATATGTGTTCTTACTTGTGAAATTCTATAATCATGATCTTTTGGGCATGGCATAGAGTTTAATACATTCATTACTATTTTAGGATTTGATCGCTTATTTGAGGATTTGATCGCTGACCTTATCAGCAATTTAGGTAGACCTTAGATAGCGTCTACACGAATTAAGTACGGATAGCAGCCCAGATAGCGATACAACGGACGTGTACCGCAGCGATAAAGGCCTCAGAGGTCTTGGCATATCGAGTGGCAATACCTCTCCAACGTTTCAGGGTTAGGAAGCAGTTTTCCACTAAATGACGCAGTTTATAGAGATATTTATCATAGTCACGCTGTTCTTTACGGTTCTTCTTCGGCGGGATCACAGTTCCATCCGAATGCAATCCCACAGTATGCCATTGGCCTGCAGCTATGGCAACAATATCTGTCCAGTTGCCTACGTCACACTGACCATATTGATTATCCCCTACAGCAACAACTGTTTTATCTTCTCGTAATCCAACAGTATGCCCTCGACCTATATCTGCATCAGTACCTCCTCCACCTGCAGCAATTGCTATAATATTTTGCCATTCGGATTGATGATTTGCAATTTCTTTCAACTGGTTTGATGCTCTATATCCGGTGATTTTAATTTCTCCATTTGCACACAAGCCAACAGTATGTCTCCACCCAGTTGCTATGGCAACAACATCCGTCCAGTTACCGGTATCAGTTTGCCCGTCATTACCATGTCCTTGACATTCGACTGTACCATCATTTTTTAATCCAGCAACATATCGTTCACCTGCCGAGACAGCGATTATATTTTTCCACTCGCTCGTATCAATGCTATCCCCAGGCCCCACACCCGCTGTTACAACCGTACCATCAGCTTTCAAGCCGATAGACACAACGCCTTGACCAGAAATTGAAAGAAGATCGCTCCATCCTTCGATGTTGCTTTGACCGTAAGGATTATATCCAGTTGAAAGTGCATCCCCATATGATGTAATGCCAAGTGAATACCGCTGTCCAGCAGATATTGTGGTTGATAATTTTATGCGGTTAACCATATCTTTACATTTTTGTACCATAGCAACACTGTCTTCAAAATCACCAAGTTCTTCAAAATATTGTAATGCCTCATCGTATTCTTGGCAGTCATATAATCTAGTAGCTTCTTTATATATTCTCTCTTGCATTTCATCAAGTAACTCAAGGGAGCATTTTGCAGCATATAATTTGCTCAATTGATAATCCCCCAACTCTTGAAAGTTTGCTAATGCTTCTTCATATAATGCCTCATTAAAAAGTGTAATTGCATATTGATATGTTGATTCAATTGCAAGTTCGTTGCTATCTTTAAAATCACCTAAACTTTTAAAAATTTCCGCAGCTTTTTTATACTCTTCATTCTCATAATATTTTTGGGCATCATTGTAATCGAGTCCTAATCGGGCATATGCTATGCGCGCAAGAGAATCTTTATATTCAGGTCCCAACTGCTGAAATATCTTTATTGCGTCATCGTATTTGCTTTGTTCCATAAGATTCTCAGCCGCTTCATACTGTTCCTGCAAATTGGTTCTAGACAAAAAGGCAAGAGAGAAGTAAACGGCTAAAAGAGCGGCAACCGCACCAAATATTATAATCGGCTTTCTTTTCATATTATAATCTCCATAATAATAAAAGTTTTTTAAGGTTCAAAGGCGTCCTTCTCTATCTTACTATGGAGCGTCAGGTCTACAACCCACACTATTGTCACCGCACAAAGCAATATCCAAAACCATTTATTATCCGCTGTCATATCTGTAGTACTAGTGGGACTAAAATAAGAAAAGTATGTACCAACGGATAAAATAATTGCAAATATTGCAAATATCGATGAAGCCACAACGTTGCTTTTTTCTTTTTTGAATAAATCTGCAATACCACACCAAAGCAAGTTAATAAGTAACGCATAAACCATTAAGACATAATCCGCCATCACATCGCTTGATCGTATGGTATAACCTTGAATCGCTTTAAACAGTATGACCATACCCGGAATGATTATCGAACCTAAAACTGTATATAAAATCCAACAACTCCTATACTTTCGCTTTTCTTTTTTCCTTTGCTGATTTGCCATTGTATGAAAGCTCCTTATCTATATCATAGCAAAAATAAAAAACCAAGAAAATTTCATCGAATTAATCAACCAATTTTGATATGCCATTTGGCTAGCTAGTGTCTACGCAATACGAAGGGAATGTGATAGAATGGAAGCATCATAAAAAGGCAGGAGAGAAAAAGATGGAAGCATCCTATCACAGACATGACATAAGCGATAACGTGTGGTCGTTGCTGGAACCCCATCTGCCTGGACAGCGCGGCCAGTGGGGAGGAATCGCTCAGGATAACCGGCGTTTTATTAATGCGGTGTTTTGGGTATTGCGAACCGGGGCGCCCTGGCGAGATTTGCCTCCCGATTACGGGAAATGGGGCAGCGTTCATCAGCGGTTCATCCGTTGGCGAAGAAAAGGTGTTTGGGAAAAACTTCTGGAAATTCTGATTGACGAAGCGGATTATGAATGGCTGATGATCGATGCCAGCCATATCAAAGTGCATCCTCAGGCGGCGGGAGCGAAGGGTGGCAATCAGGATATGTCCAGGACAAAAGGGGGCTCAACACCAAAATACATCTGGCCGTGGATGCGAATGGTATGCCAGTCCGAATCCTTGTTACAGAAGGTACCAGAGCGGATTGTAAAG
>Ga0224740_10255_pt1 | contig 14998 bp, 14 predicted proteins | sample LIM_E_Water_Bulk_FD_161634 | JGI IMG/M metagenome (GOLD analysis project Ga0224740, IMG submission 161634) | Enriched cells from gastrointestinal tract of the lab mouse from Pacific Northwest National Laboratory (PNNL), Richland, Washington... | ecosystem: Host-associated > Mammals > Digestive...
GGCCCAGGTCCAGGACGAGCTGCAGCGGCTGGGCCGCCTCCAGGCGGAGCGCATCGCCTCCGCCGCCAAGACCACCGCGGAAAGCATGGTCATTCCCGGCTTTACCGGCGGGGGCGGCAAAACGCCCAAGCACTCGGACTCCGGCATTATCGTGGAGGGGCTGGGCAACTGCTTAGTAAAATTTTCCAAGTGCTGCTCCCCGGTGCCGGGGGACCCGGTCATCGGCTTTATTACCAGGGGCTACGGCGTGTCGGTCCACCGGCAGGACTGCCCCAACGCGGACCCCGACCGGCGCAAGCCCGGTGAGGAGGACCGCTGGGTGCGGGTATCCTGGGTGGAGGGCGGTCTGCCCAACTACAAGACCAATCTGGAGCTGTCCGCCAAGGACCGGGACGGCATCGCGCTGGATGTGGCGATGGTGCTGTCCGCCGCCAAGGTGAAGGTGACGGCGCTGTCCGCCCGCTCCATGGCCGACGGCTATGCGGTCGTTCACATTGAGCTGGAGGTCAAGGACAAGGAGGAGCTGGCTTCCATTACCAATAAGCTGAATAATATTCAGGGTGTGTATCAGGTGGTCCGGGCTACGGGGAAATGAGGCGCGGGGCGGCTCCCTCCCCCTCATCCGTCACCGCCTGCGGCGGTGCCACCTTCCCCGCCAGGGGGGAAGGCTTTCGGAGAAAAACTGGAAGTCTTTTCGTGACACTCCAACCCAGAAGATTTACACCCAGACCAGTAAAGGGCTGCAATGCAGCCAACGGGCGGCCTCCGGCCGCCCCTGTAGAGACTATCCCCAGCCACCGCACCCAAGCCTTCCCCCTAACGGGGGAAGGTGGCACTGCGAAGCCGTGACGGATGAGGGTGATAAGAGGGTGACAAAGAAAGGAGCGTTCTGTCTATGCGCGCAGTAGTAACCCGCGTTTCCTCCGCCTCCGTGACCATTGAGGGGAAGGTAAACGGCGCCATTGAAAAGGGCTATCTGGTCCTGCTGGGGGTGGGTCCCAACGACACCCCGGAAATCTGCGACAAGCTGGCGGAGAAAATCTGCAACCTGCGGGTCTTTGAGGACGAGGCCGGAAAAATGAATTTGAACCTGGAGCAGGTGGGCGGCGCAATTTTGGCCGTGTCCCAGTTCACGCTGTACGCCGACACCAAAAGCCGCCGCCCCGGCTTCACCGGAGCCGCCAAGCCGGATGTGGCTATCCCGCTCTATGAGCGCTTTTTGGACCAGTGCCGGACCCGCGGCTTCCAGGTGGAGCACGGAGAGTTTGGCGCGGATATGCAGGTGGCCTCCGTCAACGACGGACCGGTGACTATTTTGTTTGAACTGGATGCTTGAAAATGATTTTGGAGGGATGCGCAATGACTGTACAGCCCAACCCGGACTGGCCCTGGAGCCTCAGCGAGGGCGGAAATCTGGCCGGCTCCTTCGACTGGCATGACATCGAATTTGCCCTGGAGGACCTGTACCCGGACAATGACAGCTTTCTGATCCTGGAGCAGAAGGACCCTCAAAACGACAAAAATTACTGGTATATTCAGAGCGCCATCGCCCTGAAAGGCCCGGACCAGGGAAAATATATCGCCGGCATCGGCTTTCCGGGCGAAACCGGGCCGGTGCTGATGGAGCGGTGCTTTGAGGATCTGAACGATGTGATTCAGCTCTTTGAGACCGCCTATGACCGGCAGCCTCTGGAGCTGTCCGGCTTCGAGAATTTTTTTGACTGAAACTATAATGGAGGAACAACATGAAGATCAAATCCATGCAGGTAGGCGAACTGGCTACGAACTGCTATTTTCTCATCGACGAGACCACCAACACCGCCGCCATCATTGACCCCGGCGACCAGGCGGACGACATTCTGGAGGCCGTCCGGGTGGAGGGCGTGAAGGTGGAATACATCCTGCTGACCCACGGCCACTACGACCACATCGGCGCGGTGGCCCCGCTCCACCAGGCCCTGCCGGACTCCAAGGTCTACCTGCACAAGGCCGACTCCAAGGGGACCGGCTTCCACGTGGTCCCCCTGGCGGACCAGATCAGCGACCTGCTCTACTACGACGAGGGCGACGAAATCCCCCTGGGCGCGTTGACCCTCCGCGTCATCCACACCCCCGGTCACACCCCCGGCGGCGTGACCCTTCAGGTAGAGGACGTACTGTTCACCGGCGATACGCTCTTTGCCGGGTCCATGGGCCGGTCCGACTTCCCCGGCGGCAACACCCAGCAGCTTTTCGCGTCCCTGAAGCGCCTGGCCCTGCTGGAGGGGGACTATCAGGTCCTGCCCGGCCACGACCGGACCACTACCATGGGCCGGGAGCGCACAAGCAATGTGTTCGTTCTGGAAGCGCTGAAATAATTTTATGAAGCTTTATATGCTGGCTCCGCCGCTTTCCGCCCACAAGTACGCGGCGGAGCAAATGATGCTCACCCTCTTTCCCGGCCAGCACCCGGAATACCCCGAAACGCCGCCCCAGCCTGGGGAGGACAGCGCCGCCTTTTCCCTGGAGGACAACGCGGTGACCGCGCGGGTGGTCTGGGTGGGCCGGGAGGCCCTGGGCCGCAGTCCCTTCCAGGAGCCAAGCTACCGGGAGCTGGCGGGGGCCTTGAAGCTGGCCTTCTACCAGGCGGGGACCGCCCTTCTGGGCCGGGAGCTGCCCTGGGGGGCGCTGACCGGCGTGCGGCCCGTAAAGCTGCCCACCCGTGACCTGCGGGAGGGGTTTTCCCCAAAACAGGCCCAGGCCCGCTTGCAGGAGCGCTATCACGTCTCCCCCATGCGGGCCGGGATGGCGGTGGACTGCGCCCAGGCCAGCCGGGCGGCGGAGCTGTCCCTGGCCCCGGACCAGGTCTCGGTCTACGTGGGCGTCCCCTTCTGTCCCACCCGCTGCGCCTACTGCTCTTTTGTCAGCGCGGATGTGGGGAAAACCCTCAAGCTGGTAGATCCCTATGTGGATTTACTGCTGGAGGAGCTGGACGCGGCGGCAGCGGTACTGCGCCGGCTCGGCTTGCAGGTGCGCTCCTTTTACATGGGCGGCGGCACTCCCACGGTGTTGAGCGCCCCGCAGCTGGATCGTGTTCTGTCCGCCTGCCGGGAGAAGCTGCCCCTGGCGGCCTGCACCGAGTACACCGTGGAGGCCGGACGGCCGGACACCATTACCCAGGAAAAGCTGAAGGTCCTGAAGGCCTGCGGCGTGGGCCGCATCTCCATCAACCCCCAGACCCTGGAGGACCAGGTGCTGGAGGCCATCGGACGGCGGCATTCGTCCCAGGATATCATTGAGGCTTTCGAGCTGGCCCGCGCGACGGGCTTCGACTGCATCAACATGGACCTGATCGCCGGCCTGCCCCAGGACAATTTTTATGGCTTTTACGCCTCCCTCGTCCGGGTCCTGGAGCTGGAGCCGGAAAACGTCACCATACACACCCTGGCCCTGAAAAAGGGCTCCCGCCTGATGGAAGACGGCTCTGCCCTCCCCTGCGGGGAGGAGACCGCCGCCATGCTGGATTTTTCCATCGAGGCCTTACACGGGAACGGCTTCCGGCCCTACTACCTCTACCGGCAGAAATATATGTCCGGCGCCCTGGAGAACGTGGGCTGGACCCAGCCGGGCCGGGAGAGTCTTTATAATATCGTCATGATGGAGGAGCTGCAAAGCGTCCTCTCCCTGGGGGCGGGGGGCGTGACCAAATTGATCCGTCCCGGCGGGCAGGAAATTCTCCGCCTCGCCAACCCCAAATACCCCCAGGACTATTTGTCTGCCCGTGAGAAGATTTTGGGGCAGAAAGCAGAGCTTTCCGCGTTTTTTCAAGGTCAGGAAGCTCTTTAGCAAGAATAAATGATGGAGGAATGCCCCTTGAACCGAGCAGACGCCCATGCAATTTACAATTCCCGGAGCACCAAATATAAAACCCCCTACGGCGCGGTGCCGTCCGGAACGCGGGTCCAGTTCACCCTGCGCCCCCAGCGGGCGGAGGGCTTCTCCGGCGGCGTGCTGCTGGCCCAGTTCGAGGACCGGGAGGAGACCGTGCAGATCCCCCTGGTCTGGAGCGGCCTGGAGGGAAGTCAGGACCTGTACCGGGCGGAGCTGGACGTGGGCGGCTATGTGGGTCTGATTTTTTATACCTTCCGGCTGCGGGGATTCTGGGGGCGTAAGCTGTCCCTGGGCACCTATCAGCTCACCGTGTACGACGATACCGAGCAGGTCCCCGACTGGTTCGGCCAGGGCATGAGCTACCAGATTTTCCCCGACCGCTTCTGCCGCACCGGCGTGCCCGACCCGGCGGGGATGGTGGGGGGCCGCTGGGTCCACCAGTCCTGGGAGGAGGACCCGGAGTACCGCCCCGACGAGCACGGGGAGGTCCGCAACCGGGACTTCTTCGGCGGGGACTTGCAGGGCATCCTTTGGAAGCTGCCCTATCTGGAGCGGCTGGGGGTGGAGACCCTGTACTTCTGCCCCATCTTCGAGGCGGCGGAAAACCACCGCTACGGCACCGCGGACTACGACAGGATCGACCCCATGCTGGGCACGGAGGAGGATTTCCGCAAGCTCTGCCGGGAGGCCCACCGCCGGGGAATGCGGGTGATCCTGGACGGGGTGTTCAATCATACGGGCTTTGTCAGCAAGTACTTCAACGGCGACGGCTTCTACCCGGAGCCGGGGGCGCACCAGAGCTGGGACAGCCCCTACCGCTCCTGGTTCCAGTTCATCCAGTGGCCCGACCAGTACGAGAGCTGGTGGGGCATCTACAGCCTGCCCGCCGTCAACGAGGGGGACCCCTCCTACCGGGAGTTCATCTTCGGCGGGGAGGACTCGGTGGTCCGCCGGTGGCTGCGGGCCGGGGCGGACGGCTGGAGGCTGGACGTGGCCGACGAGCTGCCCGACGATTTTATTGCGGGTATCCACCAGGCGGTCCGGGCGGAGAAGCCGGAGGGCATCGTCATCGGCGAGGTGTGGGAGGACGGCTCCAACAAGATCGCCTACGACGTGCGCCGGAAGCACATCCTGGGCGGACACTGCGACGGGCTGATGAACTACCCCCTGCGCAGCGCCATTCTGGACTACGTGTGCCGCCCGTCGGGGGAGCATTTTATGGAGGAAATGGAGACCATCCGGGAAAATTACCCGCCCTTTGCCTTCCACAACGCCATGAACGCCCTGGGCACCCACGATACCGCCCGTATCCTCACCGTGCTGGGCGCCCAGGAGGCCGGCGTGGGCCAGGACCGGGAGTGGCGGGCCCACCACCGGCTGTCCCCGGAGGAGCTGGCGCGGGGCAAGGCTTTGCTGAAAATCGCCTCCGCGCTGCTGTTCGCCTTCCCCGGCTCTCCCACGGTCTACTACGGCGACGAGGTGGGCATGGAGGGCTTTGAGGACCCCTTCAACCGCCGCACGTTCCCCTGGGGCGGGGAGGACCAGGAGATGCTGGCGTGGTTCTGCGCCTTAGGCGCGCTGCGCAAGCGCATAAAACCCCTGCGCCGGGGCGATATCCGCTATCTGGCGGGGAAGGGCGGTCTGCTGGCCTTCACCCGCACCCTGGACCGGGAGACGGTTTTATGCGTGTTCAACTCCGGCCCGGAGGAGGTCAGGCTCCGCCTGAGCCTGAAGGACCTGCCCCAGCCCCTGCTGACCACCCACCCCCAGGGCGTGGGGACCAAATGCTCCAGACGGCGCATGGGTATCTCTCTGTTCGTGCCCGGCTACAGCGCCCATATTTGGGACATCTCCAACTGTCCCAGAGGGGAGGAGTTATTATGAATCACCGTCCGCCCGTCCGGCGCTCCGCTCCGATTGAGCAGGAAAACGACGGGGTCATCGAGGGCCGCAACGCCGTCACCGAGGCCATCCGGGCCGGAGTCGCCATTGACAAGATCTATCTGCTCAAGGGGGAGGGGGACTCCGCCCTGGGGCACATCGCCAGCGCCGCGCGGGAGCAGGGCGTGGTTGTGGTCAATACCGACCGCCGGAAGCTGGACGCCATGAGCCGCACCCACGCCCACCAAGGGGTCATTGCCCTGGCGGCGGTCCGGGAGTACGCCTCTGTGGACGATATCCTCGCCGCGGCCCAGGCCAAAAACGAGCCGCCGCTGATCGTGGTGTGCGACGAGCTGAGCGACCCCCACAACCTGGGCGCGGTGATCCGCACGGCGGACGCCGCCGGAGCACACGGGGTCATTATCCCCAAGCGCCGCTCCGCCGGGCTGACTGCCGTGGTGGGCAAGACCTCCGCCGGGGCGGTGGCCCACGTGCCTGTGGCGCGGGTCCCCAACCTGCCCGCCCTGCTCAAGGAGCTGAAGGAGGCGGGGGTGTGGGTGTTCGGCACCGCAGCAGAAGGGACCTCTACCCTCTACCAGGCGGACCTGAAGGGTCCCGCCGCCATCGTCATTGGCAGCGAGGGGGACGGCATGGGCCGTCTGGTCCGGGAAAACTGCGATTTTATCGTCTCCATCCCCATGCGGGGGAAAATCAATTCGCTCAACGCCTCCGCGGCGGCGGCCGTGCTGCTGTACGAGGCCGTTAGACAAAGAACAGGCGGATGATCGTATCATGTCCAGATACAGAGGGGGCAGAAGACTTCCATTTCTGCCCGTCGTCGCGGCGGCAGCGGCCCTGGTCATTGGCCTGCTGGTCCTGCTGCTGCCCAGTGAGGAGGCGCAGCTTCCCAACCGTCAGCCCTCCGTCTCTACGATGGCCCCCCAAAAGCCCGTACCCGCGCCGGGTCCGGACGTGTCTCAGCCGGAGCCGGACGCCCGTCCGGAGGGACAGCCGCCCGCGGTCCGGGGCATCTATGTGACCGGCCCGGTGGCGGGGAGCCGCCATATGGAGGACCTGACCGCCCTGGTGGAGGAAACTGAGCTGAACGCCATGGTCATCGACGTGAAGAACGACGAGGGCCGGCTGAGCTTCGTGCCGGAGACCGGCGAGGCCGCCCGGCTGGGGGCCGGGACCCGGTACGTCCAGGACCTGCCCGGACTGGTGGCCTCCCTGAAAGAGAAGCAAATTTATACCATTGCCCGTATCGTGGCGTTTAAAGACCCGGTGCTGGCCCAGGCCCGGCCGGAGCTGGCCCTGTGTACGGCGGACGGACAGCCCGTCAGCGAGGGGGGCGGCATCGCCTGGGTGGACCCCGCCTCCCAGGAGGTGTGGGATTATCTGCTTGAAATCGCCCAGTTCGCCGTCCAGGCGGGCTTTGACGAGGTCCAGTTTGATTACGTGCGCTATCCCGCCGTTTCCGGCCTGCCGGAGGAGGACCGTCAGGCCATGATCACCGGCTTTCTGGCTTACGCCCGGGAAGAGCTTCACGCGGCGGGGGTGTGGCTGTCGGCGGACGTGTTCGGCACGGTCATTGACAGCGCCGTGGACGCCCGGCAGCTGGGCCAGAGCTACCCGGATATGGCCCAGGCAGCGGATTTCATCTGCCCCATGGTCTATCCCTCCCACTACGCGGCAGGGGCCTACGGCCTGAACGTGCCGGACCAGAAGCCCTATGAGACGGTCCGCGCGGCCCTGGACCGCTCCAGTGACGCCCTGGCCGGAACGGAGGACCCCGCCGGGGTCCGGGCCTGGCTCCAGGGCTTTACCGCCACCTGGGTCCGGGGGCACATCCGCTACGGCGGCGAGGAATTACGGGCGCAGATCCAGGCGGTGTACGACGCGGGGTATACGGACTGGATCATCTGGAACGCGAATAATAACTACCCGGCAGACGGTCTTCTGCCTTCCGAAGGGGATCACCATAATGACCGACAATAAGAACAGTAAAGGCAATACAGAGCTTATCAACATCAAGGACCTGATCCGGGGCGCGGAGCCGGCGGACTACGACCTGGAGGAAATCCTGACGGAGTTCGGCGGCGGGGACGGGGGCGGAAAAATTGTCCCCTTTCCCGGCGTAAAGCAGCCCGTCCCAGAGGAGGAGCCGGAGGATGAACCGGAGGACGCCGCCGGGGACAGCCCGGAGCCTGCGTCCGAGCCGTCCGTCCCAGACGCGCCGCCGGAGTCCATAGCCCAAGCGCCCGCCGAAGAATACGACGGCCCAGACGAGGAAGACGAGGAGGACGCGGAAGCTCCGGACCCGGATAAGATCATCGACTTTCCGGAGGAGGAGAGCGTGCTTTCCTCTCTGGTGAAGAGCCTGAGCCAGAAGGCGGACGACTACGCGGAGCATATGTTCGAGGAATCCGAGCGGGAAAACTCGGAGGAAGTCCAGCGGCTGGAGCGGCTGATTCCCGGCACCGACGAGGAGGAGGAGCCGCCCGAACCCCGCAGGCCCCTGTGGCGGCGGGAGCCCCGCGTGGAGCCTCCGCCCCCGGACCTGCCTCCCCAGGAGCTGGCCCGGCGCTACAACCGTGGCCTGAAGGGAATGCGGGTGCGGTCCCTGCTGGTCCTGGCCCTGTTCGTGCCCGCCTGTTACTTCATTCTTCTGCCGCGGGTGCCGCTGCCCGTCCTGCCCGGTATGGACGACGCACTGACCCTGCTGGTCAGCACCGTTTTGATGGCCTGCGGTATTTTGCTGGGGTCGGACATGCTCTTTGTAGGGCTGGTCCGGCTGTGCCGGGGGCGCGTGGGGATGGATACGCTGTGCGCCTTCGCCGGGCTGTTCACCCTCCTGGACGGCATTTTTCTGACCATGGCCGCGCCGGAGGTGGGCGTGGTCCGTCTGCCCTACACCGCACCCTGTCTGCTGGGCATCTTCTATCTGCTCCACGGGAGCTACCACAAGCGCTGCGGGATGCGTCTGGCCTGCCGGACGGCGGCGGCCAGCGCCGAACCGGAGATCGTCACTCTGGAGCCGGAGATGTGGAACGGCCGGGACGCCTACTGCAAATGGACCGGCGACGCCCAGGGCTTTGGCAGTCAGATGCAGATGGACGACGGCGTGCAGGGCGTGTTCCGGGTGTACTGCCCCCTGCTGCTGCTGGGGTGCCTGCTGTTTTCCCTGCTGGTTTCCCTGGGGATGGAGCGGCCGGACCGGCTGTTCTGGGCCCTGTCCGCCACCTGCACCGCCAGCGCCGCCCTGGGCGGGGCCGTGCTCTACGGACGGACCTTCCATAAGGTGGCCCGGCGGCTGTCCAACTCCGGGGCCGCTCTGGCGGGCTGGCCCGCCTGCGCCGCCTCCCGCCGGGGGGGACGGGTGCTGATTTGCGACAAGGATTTATTCCCCACCGGGACCGTCGTTCTCAACGGGGTCAAGATTTTCGGGGACCTGCCCACCGAGCGGGTCATTGCCTATACTGCCACGCTGATGCGGGCCTCCGGCAGCGGGCTGGAGAAGCTTTTTCACGACCTGCTCCGTGCCCAGGGCGGTTTAATGCGGAACGCCTCCGACGTGATCGCCCACGAGGGCGGCGGCGTGTCCGCCACCATCCGGGGGGACCAGGTCCTGGTAGGCTCGGCGTCCTTTATGAAGCTGATGGAGGTGGCGCTTCCCTCCGGCCTCCATGTGAAAAACGCGGTGTTCTGCGCCATCGAGGGGGAACTGGCGGGGATTTTTGCCTTAAATTATTCTCTGCCGGACGCGGTGTTTCCTGCCATGACCCTGCTGCTCCAGGAGCGCATCGGCCCGGTGCTGGCCACGCGGGATTTTAATCTGATCCCGTCCATGCTCCAGCAGCGGTTCCGGCTGGCGGCGGACCGGATGGATTTTCCCCCGGTGGAGCGGCGGTGGGAGCTGTCCGACCCGGACCAGCCCCATGGGAACAAGCTGGTGGCCGTGCTGTGCCGGGAGGGCATGACTCCGCTGTCTGAGGCAGTGGTGGGGGCCAAGCGGCTGCGCTGGGCCACCCGGCTGGGGGCGGTCATTATGTGCATCGGGTCCACGGTGGGGCTGCTGCTGGCCTACTACCTGACCTCCCTGGACGCGGCGACCTCTCTGTCCCCCCTGAACCTGTTGATTTACTTATTGCTTTGGCTTGCGCCCATCTGGTTTTTGAGCGGCTGGGCCCATCGTTTTTAGGAGGTTTTTATGATTCGAGCGGCAACGGAAGCGGACCTGCCCAAGATCGCGCAGATTTATGAGGAGATATTGGACCTGGAGGAGCAGACCGGCGTGACCACCACCAACTGGCAGCGGGGCAAATACCCCACCCAGGACAGCGCCCGCGAGGCTTTCGCGGCCGGGACCCTCTACGTGATGGAGGAGGAGGGGGATTTGTTCGGGTGCGTCAATCTGAACGGCGTGCAGCTCCCGGAGTACGACGCCATCCCCTGGAGCTTCGCGGCGGACCGGGACCAGGTGATGGTCATTCATACCCTGTGCATCAGCCCCCGGTGGGCGGGCCGGGGAAAGGCCAAGGAATTTGTGGACTTCTGCGAGGCGGAGGCCCGCCGCCAGGGGAAGCGCGTCATGCGGCTGGACACCTGGATCAAAAACACCCCCGCCAACCATCTCTACCCCAAGCTGGGCTACCGGCTGGCGGGCAAGACCATGTTCCACTTCATGGGATTCGTGTGGGAGGAGCTCAACTGCTATGAGCGAGTTCTCTAACCGACTCTTTGACCCGAACAACGACTTTTTCTCGTTTTTGGGCGACCTGGTGGACGTAGTGGGCCTGAGCATTCTGTGGCTGTTCTGCTGCCTGCCGGTGGTCACCATCGGCCCGGCCTGTACGGCGCTGTATCATACGGTGTTCCGGGGCCTGCGGCAGAGGCAGAACGGGCGTTATCTGCGGTTTCTGGAGTGCTTTCGGGAAAACCTGAAGCAGGGCGTAGTCGTTACGCTTGTGTGCCTGCCGGCGGGGCTGGTGTTTTACTTCGGCCTGCCGGCCCTGACCGCCCTGGCCCTGAAGGGGGACCAGATGGCGGAGCTGCTGTTCTGGTGCTGGCAGACTCTGGCCGTGCTGCTGGGGACCCTGCCCCTGACCGCTTTTCCGCTGCTGGGCCGGTTCCAGTTCGCCACCAGGGACCTTTTACGCACGACCTTGCAGCTGTGTATCCGGCATTTTCCCAGCGTGTTTCTGCTGTCCCTGTGCGCCAATGCCGCGGTGCAGTTATCGTTCGCCTGGTATGCCTTTGCCCTGTTTCTTCCCGCTCTGACGGCCCTGCTGGCCACCTTTTTGCTGGAGCGGATTTTTTCGCGCTATTGAAAAGGAGAGCAATTGAATGGAAAACCTGCATTTTGTCGAGGCCGTCACCCCGGAGCAGCTTATGCTGATGTCCCGGCTCCACGCCATGGGCTGGCGCACTGCCTACCGGGGGATGATCCCCTCGGAATATCTGGACCACCACATCCAGGAGGACGGCTGGGTGGAGCGCTTTCAGCGCCGCTACGCCGCCGGGGAGGCCCGCGGCCTGCTGCTTTACCGGGGGGAGAAGCCGGTGTGCTGCATCTCCTACGGGGAGATCCGCACCAGCCCGGAGGAAATGGGCGGCGTGCTGGAGCTTGGCCCGGACAGCCTGGACTGCACCGGCTGGGGGGAGATCCACTCGTTTTACGCCCACCCGGAGGAGACGGGAAAGGGCTACGGCTCGGTGGTAGTGAATGAGGTCGTGAAGCGGTTCCGGGACCAGGGACGGCCTGGTGTGTGTGTATTTGCGCTGCGGGAGAATGTGCGGGCCTGCCGGTTCTATGAAAAGCACGGGTTTTACTGGGACGGGGCCAAGCTGCCGATTTTTTACCCGCCGGACGCGATCTGTGTGGATTTGCGGTATGTGCAGGTGTTGTGAGGGGGAAACCGAGAGGATGAAAGTAGTCCCGCACAACTCCGCAATCCGCACTTGACATTAAAAATCTCAGTTACTATAATAGACGTTGTCAGGTTGCCCACCCGGCAGGGTGGGCAGCATTTTTCTGCAAAAGAGAGGAGTGTTTGTTCCTATGAATGAACGTGCGCACCGTGCGCCGGAGAACAAAATGGGTGTCATGCCCGAAAATAAGCTGCTGTTGAGTATGGCAGTCCCAATCATGATTTCCATGCTGGTGCAGGCCTTTTACAACGTTGTGGACAGTATTTTCGTGGGACAGCTCAGTGAAAACGCCCTGAACGCCGTCTCCCTGGCCTTCCCCATCCAAAACCTGATGATTTCCGTAGCAGTGGGCACCGGCGTGGGCATCAACGCCCTGCTGTCCAAGAGCCTGGGAGAGAAAAAGCAGGACATGGTGAACAAGACCGCTATGAACGGCCTGTTCCTTACCCTGTTGAGCTATCTGCTCTTTGCCGCCATTGGCCTGACCTGTTCGGGCCTCTTTTTCCGCGCCCAGACCGATATCCCCGAAATCCTGAACTACGGCCAGGACTATATGTTCCTCTGCTGTACCCTGTCCTTTGGCCTGTTCTTCTCCATCACCTTCGAGCGGACCTTACAGTCCACCGGCCGGACCTTTTACACCATGCTCAGTCAGGCTACCGGGGCCATTATCAACATCATTCTGGACCCCATTCTGATTTTCGGCTACTTCGGCCTGCCCCGGCTGGAGGTGGCCGGCGCCGCCTGGGCCACGGTAATTGGTCAGATCATCGGCGGGCTTCTGAACCTGTACTGCAACCTGCGCCACAACCCGGACATCCAGTTCCGCCTGAAGGGCTTCCGGCCCTCCCTGCCCATTATCCGCAATATCTACAGCGTGGGCGTGCCCTCCATCATTATGTCGTCCATCGGCTCGGTGATGGTGTTCGGAATGAACAAGATTCTGATTGCCTTTACTCCTACTGCCACGGCAGTTTTTGGGGTGTACTTCAAGCTGCAATCCTTCATCTTCATGCCTGTTTTCGGCCTGAACAACGGCATGGTGCCCATTGTCGCCTACAACTACGGCGCCCGTAAGCCGGACCGGATTCTGAAAACCATCCGGCTGAGTCTGTGTTACGCGGTGAGCTTGATGGCAGTCGGCTTCCTGATTTTTCAGGTCTTCCCCGCCCAGCTTCTGTCCATGTTCGAGTCGGAGGAGGCCACCGGCGATATGATCCGCATCGGTGTGCCCGCCCTGCGCACCATCTCCATCAGCTTCCTGTTCGCGGGGTTCTGCATCGTGCCCTCCGGCGTGTTTCAGGCCCTGGGCCACGGGGTCTACAGTATGCTGGTTTCCTTTGCCCGGCAGCTTGTGGTTCTGCTGCCCGCCGCCTTCATCCTCTCCCGCATCCACGGTCTGGACACCGTCTGGTGGGCCTTCCCCCTGGCGGATATCGGCGCGGTGGCCCTGAGCTTCTACTTCCTGCGGCAGGTCTACCGGCAGGAGATCAAGCCCCAGTGGGACGGGGACGGAGGAACTTCGTCAAAAGCTTAACAAAAAATTCAACAAATCCGGCTGGAAAATCGGCCCGTCATATGGTACAATGTACTCTATAAGGTTGCAGGTCTGAATCGAAGGAGGTTTAGCGATTGAAAACGATTCCTACATACAGCGGTACTCTGCGCAGCCATCTGCTGACCATCCCCAGTGTGATTTCCCAGTGCAGCGGTATCCGGGTGTTTGGCCGGCGGATCAAGTCCCTGGTGTTTACCACAGATGTGGCGATCATCAAAAACGTGAACGCAGACGCTATCATTGCGGTGTATCCCTTCACCCCCCAGCCCGCCATCACCCAGGCCATCATCAACGTGTCTGACGTGCCGGTCTTTGTGGGCGTGGGCGGCGGCATGACCAACGGGGACCGCTCCGTGCGCCTGGCCCAGGACGCGGAAAATCAGGGGGCCTACGGCGTGGTGGTCAACGCCCCTATCACCACCGAGACCATCTCCAAAATGAAAGCCCTGGTGGACATCCCGGTCATTACCACCATCGTCTCCAGCGGCATGGACGTGGCGGCACGGGTGAAGGCAGGGGCGGATATCCTGAACGTCTCCGGCGCGTCCAGAACCCCGGAGATCGTGGCCCAGCTGCGCCGGGAATTCCCGGATATGGCCATCATCGCCACCGGCGGCCCCACCGAGGAGGATATCATCCGCACCATCGAGGCGGGGGCCAACGCCATCACGTACACGCCTCCCACCACGGGGGAATTGTTCGTCCCCATCATGCGGGAACACCGGAAAAATTTCGCGGCAGAAAAACTTTGAAAATTTTAGAAAAAACAGTTGACAATTTGAGAAACATCGGGTATACTAATGCTTGCCTGTTGCGAAACGCACGGCGGCATAGCTCAGTTGGCTAGAGCATTCGGTTCATACCCGGAGTGTCACTGGTTCGAATCCAGTTGCCGCTACCAAAAGCGGTACCCAAGGGTTACGCCAGTCGCCCCTTGGGTACCCACCCCCCGGAACCCTCAATGTTCTGCGGGTCAAAAGGCCCGTTGGTCAAGTGGTTAAGACACCGCCCTTTCACGGCGGTAACACGGGTTCGAGTCCCGTACGGGTCACCATCGGTCATTCCCCCAAAAGGGGTTGACAATATGGAGGCATAGCTCAGCTGGTAGAGCGTCCGCCTCACACGCGGAAGGTCACAGATTCGAGTTCTGTTGTCTCCACCAAGAAAAAGTCCTGAAATCGAACGATTTCGGGACTTTTTCTTTTATGCCGACTTTTTTCAATACGGAGGTGTGCCATGATAATATTTGACAAATTGTGGGTCATGATGGAGAAACGGGGAGTGTCTACATACCGGCTGCGAGAAGAGTGCGGGATCGACAGTAAAACGATCCGGCGGCTTCATGCCAACGAAAATATGGAAACTAAAACACTGGACAAGCTGTGTACAGCTCTGCACTGTAGGCTGGAGGATATCGCAGAATATAAAGAAAATCAATAAAAGCCTGGAACGGAAATTCCAGCCTTTTATGTTATGTTCAATGTCTGTGGGGAGAAGGGGGGAGACGGCCTCCGGCCGTTGGGAAGTGCATAGCGGCCCTTGGGCAAGAAGATGGTATATGGTACTCCGCCCTATATGAAGAATCTTTGCCGCCTTCATAGGGGTCAATACATCGGGAACAGTACAGTTCAGAAACTGGATGTCCATGTAAGCGCCTCCTAAAAAACATACCAAAAAACGAAAGAGGAAAGGTCTCTAGGTTTGCCGCCTAGAGACCTCTCTTTTTTTGACAGCTTAATGATAACATAAAAAAATATG
>Ga0224740_10257_pt1 | contig 14912 bp, 18 predicted proteins | sample LIM_E_Water_Bulk_FD_161634 | JGI IMG/M metagenome (GOLD analysis project Ga0224740, IMG submission 161634) | Enriched cells from gastrointestinal tract of the lab mouse from Pacific Northwest National Laboratory (PNNL), Richland, Washington... | ecosystem: Host-associated > Mammals > Digestive...
CCATATTTAATTTAAAGAAAAATGATTATAAAATACAGAAGATGAAATAAGAACGCAATGTTTTTATTTCTTTTTTTTTAATTTTTTTGTAATTTTGAAAAAAAAAGCAAACAGTATATATAGAAGGAGGTGAAACAAATGAAGACACACTTGATACAACTGATACAATTCGCACTCCAAAACCAAGCAACGGATTTGCATTTCCTGTATCAAAACGATCAGCTTTCCGTAAAACTGAGAGGAATGCACGGAATGGAAGAAATCCACAGCGCAATGATTGACCATAAGCTGTTCCATTATCTCAAATACATCGCCAATTTAGATTTGGGAAAAAATGATGAACCACAATCCGGATCATTTACACTGAAGATCTATCACAAAGATTATTACTTTCGCTTTTCTGTACTTGCATCCCTGCATCTTCAAACCGGTGTGTTACGTATTTTAAACAACCATACGCATCTAACATTGAAAGATATGGTGCTATCACAAAAGCAATATGCGGCGTTTTGTCGATTCACAAAGTTAAAAAGTGGATTGATATTGCTATCCGGTCCTACCGGAAGTGGGAAGACAACGACACTGCATGCGATTTTAGATGCCATAGCACAAGATGGAAAGCGGAAAATCATGACGCTGGAAGATCCGATTGAAATTGTGAATGAGCGATTGATACAGCTACATGTCAGTGAACATGGCACATTGACATATGAAGAAGGCATCCGTCAACTGATGCGCCACGATCCGGATGTCATCATGATTGGAGAAATACGCGATCCGTATACTGCAAAAATGGCTTATCGTTGTGCTTTGACCGGACATCTTGTATTGTCTTCGATTCATGCCAAAAGCACGCTGGAAACCATCAAGCGCATGGAAGAATTGGGTGTCACAAGACAAGACTTAAAGGATACGCTGTTTGCGGCTTGTACACAGCGCTTATTCACGCGAAAAGACAAAGAAAGGGAGCGAATCTGTATTTATGAAATCTTGGAAGGAACACAGCTACAAAATGCCTTGGCAGGAAAAAACATCCATATGGCAGCGTCTTTACAGAAATGTGTGCGGCAAGCCGTGGAAGATGGCATCATTGAAGAAGAACAAGCAATGTACGCATAAATTTAAAACGTATGAGTGGACATATTTGGTACATTTATTGAAACAGGGATTTTCTGTAAAAGAAGCGATTCTATTGTTGGATGAACATACAAATATTCCATCCTTATTGGAACAAGGGAAATCAATCGAACAAATTTTGTGTGAAAACAAACACGGTGCTTTTTACACGCACCTTTATTTCTTTTTATCCATTACATCATTGCCCAATGCCATTGTATCCGCTTTGGATATGGAAGCATTTGAAAAAAACATGATCAAAAAATTAACAAAACAAATCAGTTATCCGCTGTTCATCCTTGTTTTTTCTTTTGTGATTCTATATCTGTTTACTTCCATGGTTTTACCACAGCTCATCATGAGCTTTGATTTACAAGATGAAAATCAAACATTGATGTTTACAGTGGTTTTATTAAAATGGATCATTCAGCTTTGGTTTTTCACAATGTTGATGACTTTGATCATTGTACTGGCTGCCAAAAACAATGAACGATTGCGCATGAAGATTTTCGCGCATACACCATGGCTGCATTTACCCAAGGATCTTACAAGTTATCGAATGGCAGGATATTTCATTCCATTGATACAGCACGATATTTCTACCAAAGATGCATTCTCATTTCTAAGCAAACGCAAAAAATGTGATTTGATTACCCATTGTGCCACAGAAATAAAAAATCAATTGGAACAGGGAATGGATCTATTGGATGCATTGAAGCAAAATGTGTGGATCAATACAGCATTTTACGATACATGGCGGATTGGTATTCATACAAAAGATATGAAAGAAGCGCTTGTTTCAATGATGCGGCGACAAGAAGATACATGGACTTGTCAAATCAAGTATCTCACGATAGGAATTCAAGTATTTGCCTATGGATTTGTTGGTGTCATGGTATTGATCATGTATCAGATTATGTTAATACCACTACAATTAATGGAAACAATGTAAGGAGGATTTATATGAAACAAAGAAAGCAAAACGGCTTTACAATTTTGGAAATGATCATTGTTTTGTCAATCATTGCCTTGATTTTTTTACTGACGCTACCCAATATTCAACAAAAACAGGAGATCATTCATAATAAAGGATGTGAAGCATTGGTGGAAGTAGTCAATGCACAAGTATTGCTCTATGAAGTAGAACATTTGGTACCGCCAACATCTATTTCGCAACTCATTGCGGAAGGTTATCTGAAAGAAGAACAGCGTCGCTGTCCTGCGGGTGAAATGATTGAAATCGTTAATGGTGAAGCATATGCGAAATAATGGTTTCACACTAATTGAAATGCTGGTAGTACTCTTGATGATGTGCATCTTGTTATTGTGGTTGCCAAAACTAGCAAAACATCCCCATGCAATGCATTATCATATGGAAGCGCTTCGATATCGTTTAATCGAAATACAAGAACAAGCACAGACAGAAAAAAAAGTGCATAAAGTGACATTTCATTCTACAAGCATGCGTAACAATGACAGACAAATGCATTTACCCATCCAATGTAACGGCACAATCGTTTTTCATGAAAACGGTAATGTGGATCAGGCAAAAACAATTACATGTACGTATCAAGGCGTCCGAGGAGAACTTGTCATATTGTTAGGGAATGGCAGAATGTATGTTAAATAATGAAGGAAATTTTGTCATTGATGGGATCTTGGCTTTGAGTCTTATCGCATGCATGATCATTTTATGTGAGCGATCGCTGCATCTTTTCATTATGATAGAAAGAAATACACAAAAGGAGGAATTCTATGAAACGCTTCCTGAATTGTTTGAAGCGGCAAGCAGGCTTTACGATGATTGAAATGTTGTTGGCACTCATGATTGGTTCCTTATGTATTGTACTATGCACAAAACTGCTGGGCATTATCCGCATAAAGAACATTCAAAATTATCAAAGCGAGGATGCGATCGCCATTCGACAGCTGCAGCTATTATTTGCGATTGGAAAAAACTATGAGATTCAGGGCTCTACACTTTATATGGATTATGAAGGAAAACAAATACGACTGGAACATTATGAACATGCATTGGTCAGACGCTCTGGCTTTTTGGTATTTCTGCAAGATGTTGATCAAATACAGTGGTCATATCAAGGAAGATGCATCCTATTACAATGGAAACGAAAACAAGTAATGACAAAAGCGGTGGTTGGTTGTGAATAATCGTGGTTTCAGCAGTGTTTTTGTACTCGTGATTTTATCGGTAGTGCTGGCATTTTGTCTTTTGGTTATTCAGTTGGCAAAAACATTATCTTCGCATCATCACAGTGATTCCTCCATGCATGAGGCGCAGTTGTTTGCCATCTATCATGTAAAAGCACATTTTACTTATCATACGGAAGAACAAAACAAAGAAAATGAATCTTCAGAAACTGAAGAAAATGATGATGATTTGCAGGATGAACAAGAATTTTTACAATATCGGTCCCATCACATCGATATCACATATTATGGCAATCAAGCTATGATTACCATTGAACATCTTCAATTTTACATTACTTATGATGAAACAGGGAATTTCATCACAGCGCCTGTATATCAAACATACCAATGGGGTATGATATATAAAAAGGAGCGAAAACGATGTTCATCAACTGTATGATCAGTACGATTTTTTTTACGATTATGTTGGCATTTGGACATATAATGATGTTTGTGGATGATTTTTCTTACTGGCTGATTCCATTATACGTTATTTTACTTATTGTCACTTATCCATGTTATCATGAAACATGCAAATCTTTGGATAAGAAAGATTTTCTTTTTTCAGGATTGTTTTGTTTCTTAGCGTCATTGATCTATATGTGGAATAAAAAAAATGTCAATTTTGATATACTGATGTTTTTATATCTTGCAGTATTTATCCCTTATGTATCATTTACATCCAGCATTCGTTATAAAAGTTTGATTTAAAGAACAGAAAGAGCGATTCTTTCTGTTTTTTTAACGCTTTTTTCCTATGATGAAAAGCATAAAATACGAATAAAAAGGCATAAATAAATTGACGTAATATATAAAATGCTTTAAAATAATAAAGGAATTACAAAGAAAGGTGAACGTATATGATATCTTCAAATGATTTAAAACCGGGAATGACGATTCAACAGGATGGAAATATTTTCGTTGTACTGGAACAAAGCCAAAATAAAACAGCCAGATCTGCAATGGTCGTGAAAGCAAAGGTAAGAAATCTTCGTACCGGAGCGAATGTAGAATTGTCCTGGGGCGGCGGTGATAAAATACAGCCTGCACATATTGATAAAAAAGAGATGCAATACTTATATGATACAGATGAAGATCTGGTTTTTATGGATAATGAAACGTATGAACAGATCGAAATCCCAAAAGAGCGTCTGACTTGGGAAATGAATTTTATCAAACCAAATGACAATGTGATGATTTCCATGTTTGAAGGTGAAATACTTGGTGTGATTTTACCAGACAAAGCAACATTGCAAGTGGTAGAATGTGAGCCGGCTGTCAAAGGTGACACAGCGACATCTGCCAGCAAGAACGCCAAGCTGGAAAGTGGATTGGAAATCAAAGTACCGCTGTTCATTGAACAGGATGAAATGATTGTCGTTAATACGGCTGATGGCAAATATTCCGGCCGTGCAAAAGACTAAGACCGCGAACTGCGGTTTTATTTTGTGAAAATGCGATGAAAAAAACTGTGGTTATCATACCAAATCCGATAGAAGTTTGGTATAATAGTATCCAAGTAGGAGGAATTGCACATGGAAACATTGTCCAGGGTCAAAAAATATGAAGATTTGCGTAAACAAATTGAAGATGACGGTTTGGGGATGGAAACATTGCCAGATGAAAAACTGCAAGATTATGCCCAGCGTCTGAATGAAATCGATCCTACGATATTCAAAAAAGTCGCCTTGAGCGAAGAAGAACCCTATACGCCGGAACGAGAGCGAGTGGTACCAAAACCGGATTACAAAGATGAAACCAATACAGATGAATTTCATAATGAATATCTGGATGACTTTATCAACGAAGTCCGTGAATATAACATCAAAAAAGGCACACGTGAAAATGAAGACACACAAATCGATATCTTAAACCAACTTAATGCGGTTTCACGCGCAAAACGCAGCGATTATCTGCAGAATATTGAAGAAGTCAAGCCACAGCCTTACGTAGAAAATAAAACTGCAGTTTCCAAAGAAGAAATTGCTGAACAAGTCAAAAATCTAATTGTGGAAGAACAGGCTAAAGAAGAGAAACAGCCTGTGATGGAAAAAGAAAGTGCACCAGTTGTGAAACAGTTAAAAGAGCCTGAGGCGACTAAAGCGTTCATACGTCCAATTTCAGAAGATCGGCAGAAAAAGCAGTTGGAAGCCACAGCGGAAATGAAACAGCTGGCCAAACAAAGCGAAGATGATACGATGCAGATGCAGAAAATGAAACAGGAAGCATCTTTGGAACAGCTTGCACAAGAGGCTATCAAGCCCAATAAGCGTCATCCTTTTGTCAATCGTAAGGAAAAACCAACCACCGTACCAACAAAAGAAGAACAGGCGGAAACGGAAAGAGAAAAACGCCTTCAACAAAAATTGGTGGAAGAAACTCAACAATTACGTGTGCAGCTGAATGAATACGAAGACGATCTCAATGATTTAAGCGAAGGTGTTGAAAAGACCAATAAGTTGTTAAATATCATCTTAGGCTGTTTGATTTTGGCACTGCTTGTCATCATTGGAATTATCGTGTACTGGATCGTGGAAGCAGGAGGTATAATCTAGCATGAAAATGAATATTGCGATTGATGGACCAAGCGCAGCCGGCAAAAGCACCATCGCGAAAATCCTGGCGAAACAATTACAGTATGCACATCTGGATACCGGTGCCATGTATCGCTGTGTGGCTTATGGCGCAAAATTATTGGGTGTGGATGAACATGATGAAGACGCGCTTGTAAAAATGATCGATGCATTGGATATTGAATTTCGTGGAGAAGGGAGCGTTTATATCAAAGGGATGGATGTATCAAAGGAAATCAGAACCAATGATATTTCCATGTCTGCATCAAAAGTCTCTGCATTTCCTAAAGTAAGAGCACGATTGGTGGAAAAACAAAGAGAGATTGCAAAAGACAAGGGATATATATTAGATGGTAGAGATATTGGCACTGTTGTATTACCGGATGCGGAAATCAAGATTTATATGGTGGCCAGCAGTGTTGCACGAGCTAAACGGCGATATAAGGAGTATCTGGAAAAACAGATTCCTGCCGTTTATGATGAAATCTATAAAGACATTGAACAGCGCGATTATCAAGATTCACATCGTGCAGTTTCACCATTGAAAAAGGCAGAGGATGCCGTCGAAATCGATACAAGTGATATGACGATTGATGAAGTTGTCAATCGCATTCTGTCAATCATTCAAAGCGTTTAAAGAACAGGAGGTGTACTGTGCAGAATGCAATACTGCACAGGGTGAATATGATCAAAGGAGTTGCCGCAATCGTCGGACGCCCTAATGTTGGGAAATCGACGATTTTTAACCGTATGATCGGAGAGCGAAAGAGCATTGTCGAAGATACGCCGGGTGTAACAAGAGATCGAATTTATGGCAAAGCGCAGTGGCTGACCCAAGAATTTCGAGTCATTGATACTGGCGGTATTCAGTTAGCGATGCAGCCATTCCAAGAGGAAATTCGCATGCAGGTCGAGATTGCCATGGATGAAGCAGATCTCATTGTTTTTGTGGTCAATGGCAAAGAAGGCATAACAAATGACGATGAATATATCGCAAAAATGCTTCAAAAAAGTCAAAAACCGGTTTTATTGGCAGTCAATAAGATTGACAATCAAGAAATGAAAGACAATATTTATGAATTTTATAATCTTGGATTAAGTGATCCAATGCCTGTATCCGGTGTTCATGGTATTGGAATTGGTGATCTTTTGGATGAAATTATTCAAAATTTTCCTAAAAAGGAACGAAATGATTATGACGGAATGACCAAATTTTGTTTGATTGGACGTCCCAATGTTGGTAAGTCCTCTTTGGTCAATGCACTTTTGAATCAAGAGCGTTCCATTGTCAGCGATATAGAAGGTACGACCAGAGATGCGATTGATACGCCGTTTAAGTATGATGGCACAGAATATGTCGTGATTGATACAGCCGGTATTCGAAAACGCGGAAAAGTGTATGAAAGCGTTGAAAAATATAGCGTATTACGTGCGATGAGCGCCATAGAACGTAGCGATGTCGTGCTTGTAGTCATTGATGGAGAAAGCGGCATTCGTGAACAGGACAAGCATGTGGCAGGATATGCGCATGAAGCGGGAAAAGGCGTCATTCTTGTTTATAACAAATGGGATACGGTAGAAAAAGATGAACAGACCCTTCAGCAAATGGAAAAGAAACTACGGCAGGAATTTATCTATTTGGATTATGCGCCGATTATCTTTGTTTCAGCAATCACCAGACAGCGTGTGAATCAGCTGCTGCCGCTGATAGATGAAGTGCATGATGCATCACTACTTAGAATTCAGACAAATGTTTTAAACGAAGTCATTATGGATGCACAACTGATGACACCGCCGCCAACGCATAAAGGTCAGCGCTTAAAAATCTATTATGCATCACAAGTAACCGTTGCGCCACCCACCATTGTTTTGTTTGTCAATGATCCAAAACTGCTGCATTTTTCTTATGAACGTTATTTAGAAAATAGAATGCGAGAAGCATTTGGATTTGTGGGCACTACAATAAGAATCATTGCGCGTGAAAGAAAGTAGGTCAGAATATGAAAACTGTGATTATCGGAAGCGGTAGCTGGGGGAGCGGGCTTGCCCAAGTTCTTGCGGATAAACAGGAAGCTGTGACAATCTATGGATTGGATGAACAAGAAATTGATGATATCAATGAACATCATCAAAACAAGAAATATTTTGGCGATATAGAATTAAATCCATCCATTCATGCCACAACCAATATAGAAGTGGTAAAAGATGCGGATGTGGTCGTATTAAGTGTGCCAAGTATTGCGATTGAAAGTGTTTGTAAACAAGTCGCAGAATTGGTGACAAAAAAAATCATCGTTGTGAATACCGCAAAAGGTTTTCATCCAATTACCAATGGACGCATGTCAGATGTGATTCGTAGTGCAATGCCAAAAGATAAATTAAGCAGCGTTGTTTCCTTGATTGGCCCTTCTCATGCAGAGGAAGTCGTTGCCAGAATGATCACGACCGTTTGTGCAATTTCACAAAATGAAGAAGATGCGCACATCATTCAACATTTATTTTCCAATGATTATTTAAGAGTATATCGTGGATATGATGAAATTGGCAGTGAAATCGGTGTAGCGATTAAAAATGCGATTGCGCTTGCTAGTGGTATGTTGTCAGGTCTTGGATATGGGGATAATACAAGAGCGGCTTTAATGACCAGAGGATTAAGAGAAATGATTCGATTTGGGATCGCCATGGGTGGACAAAGAGAAACTTTTATCGGTTTGACCGGTATCGGTGATTTGATTGTTACTTGTACAAGCCGTCATTCACGCAATTTTCAGGCCGGATATACGATTGGAAAAGAAGGGAATGCCAAACATTTTCTTGAAACGAATACAAAGACAGTGGAAGGAATACGTACTGCCAAGATCGTTCATGAGATTGCTTTAGAAAAGGGAATTGAAATGCCAATCGTTTCTGAGATTTATAAGGTTTTATATGAAGACAAGGATCCAAAACAATCTGCCAAAGATTTGATGTTAAGAGATTTGAAGGCAGAGAGTTAGTTTCACCAATAAGATGCAGGAAACTGTGTCTTTTTTTGTGAATTGGCTAGATTGCATCGTTCACTCATGATATAATAGAACACGTTTTATAAAGGTTTGTGCATATTGTCATAGGAGGTTATTATGGCAGAGTATAGAAAAGAAATCGAACGCAGAAGGACGTTTGCGATCATATCACACCCGGATGCCGGTAAAACGACATTAACAGAAAAGCTCTTGTTATATGGAGGTGCCATCAATCAGGCAGGCAGCGTGAAAGGCAAAAAAGCAAATAAGCATGCCGTATCCGATTGGATGGAGATTGAGAAACAACGTGGTATTTCTGTAACATCTTCCGTTTTGCAGTTTGAATACAAAAATTATTGTATCAATATATTGGATACGCCCGGTCATCAGGATTTCAGTGAAGATACCTATCGCACTTTGATGGCGGCAGACAGTGCCGTCATGGTCATTGATGCATCAAAAGGTGTGGAGGCGCAAACGAAAAAACTTTTCAAGGTATGCCTGTTGCGCCATATTCCAATCTTTACATTTATTAATAAAATGGATCGTGCTGCTATGGATCCGTTTGAATTGATGGAGCATATTGAAAAGGAATTGGGAATTTCCACGTATGCGATGAATTGGCCCATTGGTTCCGGCAAGGACTTTAAAGGCGTTTATGAGCGTGATCATCATCGCATCATCGCTTTTCATGGTGGTGATCATGGACAAAAGGAAGCTGAAAAGATCGAAGGCACTTTGGATGATGATACATTTGAACCCATTTTGGGGACACATTTTTTTCAACAGCTGAAAGAAGACAGTGAATTGTTGGATGGCGCAAGTAGCGAATTTGACGCTGATCAAGTTGCGCACGGCACATTGACACCTGTTTTCTTTGGTAGCGCCTTAACGAATTTTGGTGTGGAGCCATTCTTGTCACATTTTTTGGAAATGACGACAGCGCCCTTACCAAGAGAATCTGACACAGGCGATATTGATCCTTTTTCAGACGATTTCAGCGCATTCGTTTTTAAAATACAAGCCAATATGAATAAAGCACACAGAGATCGTATCGCCTTTATGCGTATTTGTAGCGGAAGATTTGAAAAAGGCATGGAAGTCTATCATATGCAGACGCAGAAAAAAATCAAGCTGTCACAGCCGCAACAATTTATGGCGCAAGATCGAGAAATCATTGAGGAAGCATATGCAGGAGATGTCATAGGCGTTTTTGATCCCGGAATATTTTCCATTGGTGATACCTTATGTTGTGCCAATCACAAATTTTCGTTTAAAAAAATCCCAACCTTTGCCCCGGAGCACTTCGCAAGAGTGGCACAAAAAGATACCATGAAGCGAAAAGCATTCACAAAGGGCATTACCCAGATTGCACAAGAAGGTGCTATCCAGGTTTTTCAAGAAATCAATCTTGGGATGGAGGAGATCATTGTGGGGGGTGTCGGTGTTTTGCAATTTGATGTTTTAAAACAGCGATTAAAAAGTGAATACAATGTAGATATTCAGCTGGATATACTTCCATATCAATGTGTGCGTTGGATTGAAGACCAATCCTTAGATCCCAATACATTAAACTTAAACAGCGATACAAAGCGTGTCAAAGACTTAAAGGGAAGAAATCTTTTGATCTTTATGAATACTTGGGGCATCAAATGGGCATTGGATCAAAACAAACAGTTGGTGTTGAACGAGGTCAAAACCCAAGAATAGAAATTCATTGTTTACACAAAGATCAAATTGATTTAAAATATATGCAATATAAAAAATCATAGTGAGGAGAATGGATGATGGATGAAACTGCATTATTAAAATTGCTGGAAAAACATGCGGACATGAATACATGTGATCTAGCATCTGCATTAAATGAAACACAAGAAAATATCTTAAGCAAACTGAATGAATTAGAACAAAACAAAATCATTCTCGGACATCATACGCTGATCAATTGGGACAAGACGAATACAAATCGTGTTATGGCTTTAATTGAAGTCAGTGTAATGCCAGAGCGTGAGTATGGATACGATCGCATTGCCAAGCTGATTTATCGCTATCCGGAAGTGGACACGATGTATCTGATGAGTGGAAAAAGCGAATTCATTGTGACTGTTTATGGAAAAACGATGCAGGAAATTGCCAATTTTGTTGGTAGTAAACTTGCATGTATTGATAAAGTAACCGGAACTTGTACCTTGTTCGTGCTGAAACAATACAAAAGAAGCGGCATTGTTTTTGAAGCAGAGGAAGATAGTGCAGAAAGATTGTTGGTGACACCATGATTGATGAGCGCTTTTTAAGCAAAAAGGTACAACAAGTCAAACCAAGCGGTATACGTAAGTTTTTTGACTTGGCATCTGAATTGGAAGATGTGATTTCACTTGGTGTCGGTGAGCCGGATTTCAATACGCCATGGCATATCCGTGAAGCGGCCATTTATTCTATTGAACAGGGCAAGACTTTCTATACTGCCAATCAAGGACTTTTGGAATTAAGAAAAGAAATATGCAGCTATTTAAAACGCCGTTTTTCTTTGTCCTATGATCCAACAAAAGACGTTATTGTGACCGTTGGCGGAAGTGAGGCCATCGATATCACGATGCGGGCTTTGATTGATCCAGGGGATGAAGTTATCGTATTGTCTCCCGGATATGTCGCATATGAACCAAGCGTTACTTTGACAGGAGCAGTTCCAATCATCGTTGAATTGAATGAAGAAAATCAATTTAAATTGACACCAGAGCAGTTGAAACAGGCAATCAGTGATAAAACAAAGGCATTGTTAATTAATTTTCCAAGTAATCCAACCGGCGGTGTTATGACTCATGAAGATTATGAAAAATTGGTACCCATTATCAAAGAACATGATTTGTTGGTGATCAGTGATGAAATTTATGCAGAACTTTCTTATGATGTAGAACATAGTTCTTTGGCAAATTTTGAAGAAATTAAAGATCATGTAATATTGATTTCCGGTTTTTCTAAAGCGTTTGCGATGACTGGATGGCGCTTAGGTTATGTATGTGCTGATCCTGTGCTAATTAAACAGATGAACAAAATTCATCAGTATATCATTATGAGTGCCCCGACAGCTGCTCAGTATGGCGCCATTGAAGGATTGCGTCATGGTATGGATCATGTTTCAGAAATGCGTGATTCCTATCATACACGCAGAAATTTCATTGTGAGTGGTTTCAATCGTTTGGGTTTAAAAACACATATGCCACAAGGCGCGTTTTATATTTTTCCATGCATCAAGCATACGAAGATGACATCAGAAGAATTTTGCCAGGCGTTATTGGAAGATCAAAAGGTTGCTTGTGTACCGGGCACTGCTTTTGGAGAAGCGGGTGAAGGGTATATTCGTGTTTCTTATGCATATAGTATTGATGAAATCAAAATTGCTTTGGGAAGGATAGAACAATTCTTAAAAAACAAAGGATTTTTATAGTCTTAAAAAGTGTCTTTTTATCGGACACTTTTTCTGTTTTCTATATAAACCTGTATTTTAACAGTTAGATAAAAAAGGAGTGTCTTTATGATCTATACACTAACATTGAATCCGGCGCTTGATTATGTCATTGATGTGCCTGATTTACAAATCGGTAAGCTGAATCGAATCCAGAGTGAACATATCTTATACGGAGGTAAAGGTATCAATGTATCTGTGATGTTAAAGGAACTGGGCTTAGAAAGTATTTGTCTAGGATTTATCGCCGGTTTTACCGGAAAAGAGTTTCAAAAAGGCATACGAGATCACTTACAAATAAAGGAAAAATTCATTGAATTAAAACAGGGAAGAACACGTATCAATTTGAAATTGCTAGGCAAAGAAGAAACTGAAATCAATGGAATTGGTCCTATCATACATACCAAAGATTTCAAGCAATTACAACAACAGCTGTGTGGTTTAGAAAACAAGGATATTTTGATTTTATCCGGTAGTATTCCATCTTCACTTTCAAGTGACGCTTATGCAAAACTGCTTGCTTCTATAAAAGAAAAAGACATTTGTATCGTTGTGGATGCGAGTGGAGATGCGCTCTTGCAAACATTGCCATACCGTCCTTATTTGATCAAGCCCAATTTAAACGAATTGGAAGAATTGTTCCATCAATCATTACAAAGCGAACAGGAAATCATCGCATGTGCAAAATTGCTTCAAAAACAAGGTGCGAAGAATATATTGGTTTCTTTGGGAAAAGACGGTGCGATTTTGTTAAATGAACATCATCGGTTTTTTACGCAAAAAGCAAATAAAGGCATTGTTAAAAATTCTGCCGGAGCCGGAGATTCCATGGTGGCTGGTTTTATCGCAGGAGTATGCAGTGGAATGAAGGATGAAGATCGACTTGCATTGGCTGTCGCAGCCGGAAGCGCCACTGCTTTTGCATATGGTATCGCTGCCATCGAGGAAGTTGAAAAGCAACGGAAGCAACTTCCATCGTGTTGAATCAGCTAAGAATCACATGCTCATTCGATAAACAAGAAATTATACACATGGAAGAAATCGACATTTTTATTGACAAATTGAACCGTATTCTGTATGATAGTACAGGACAAAGACGTGCCTAGAAAGGACAATGGATTCATGTAATTTCAAGCAACGTCTTTTTATATTTTTGAGAACACGGAGGTATTTCTTATATGTCTGGATATGTTGTAGTCGGTACACAATGGGGAGACGAAGGAAAAGGAAAAATCGTCGATGTATTAAGCGAAAAGGCGGATATGATCGTTCGTTTCCAAGGTGGAAACAATGCGGGTCATACAGTTGTCGTCAATGGAGAAAAACACATTTTGCATCTATTGCCAAGCGGATGCCTTCATGAACATGCAAAATGCATCATTGGTCCCGGTGTGGTTGTGGATCCGTTTGTATTGCTGGATGAATTGGAAATATTAAGATCAAAAGGCATGAATACCGAGCATATCTATATAAGTGAGCGTGCACATTTGATTATGCCGTATCATATATTATTGGATCAGCTACAGGAAGAAAAAGCCGGCAATAGAAAAATCGGTACAACAAAACGCGGAATCGGACCTTGTTATGCTGACAAATATACAAGAACCGGTTTGCGCGTTCATGATTTAATTCATTTTGACACTTTCAAGGAAAAGCTGCGTTATACATTGGAAATCAAAAATGAACAAATCGTAAAACTGTATCATGGAACACCGTTTGACTATGATGAAATGGTGCAGAAATTTTCGGACATTAAAGATGCATTGTTGCCAAGAATTGTAGAATCGCTTTATGAAGTCAATCATGCATTGGATGAAGATCAAATGGTTTTGTTTGAAGGCGCTCAGGCTGCGATGTTGGATATCAATTATGGCACCTATCCGTATGTGACTTCCTCATCTCCAACAACTGCCGGTGTATTAAGCGGCGTCGGTATTGCTCCACAAAAACTGGATCACATGATTGGTGTGGTTAAAGCATACAGCACAAGAGTGGGGGAAGGTCCTTTTGTAACGGAATTAATGGATGAAACAGGCGCAAGCATTCGTGAAAAAGGAAAAGAGTTCGGCGCAACAACGGGCAGACCGCGCAGATGTGGATGGCTGGATCTCAATGTGGTGAAACATGCGTGTACCATCAATGGTCTTACCGATCTTGTCATTACAAAAATTGATGTGTTGAGCGGTCTAAAAGAATTGCAGGTATGTGTTGCATATGAAGTCAATGGCAAACGTTTGGATTATATACCGTCGGCTGTGGAAGATGTAGAATGTGCTAAACCGATCTATCAATCATTTACCGGATGGGATGAAGACATAACCAAATGTAAGACGTATGATGAATTGCCTGAAAACTGTAAAGCGTATTTATCATTCATTGAAGATTTCACCAAAACAAGAATTTCTCTTATTTCCGTAGGTCCCGATCGTGTAAACAATATCATTACACATGCTTTGATTTAATGTTTCGTGATCAATTAAAGCGCCTTATACAAATTTTGGCGCTTTTTTTCATTGTAATTTTAACTTGCATTTTATTTTGAAAACTTGT
>Ga0224740_10258_pt1 | contig 14877 bp, 9 predicted proteins | sample LIM_E_Water_Bulk_FD_161634 | JGI IMG/M metagenome (GOLD analysis project Ga0224740, IMG submission 161634) | Enriched cells from gastrointestinal tract of the lab mouse from Pacific Northwest National Laboratory (PNNL), Richland, Washington... | ecosystem: Host-associated > Mammals > Digestive...
GAAAATGGCAGTAATACGATAAAATGGATAAAAAAATAATGTTCGCATAGCAAGAGCTATAAAATTATGGCAAAATAATATTATATGTCTACAACAAGAGAGTAAAATTCTTCGTATTTTTTAATTTTGTAGGAAAGCTGTTCATTATGTGATAAAATAAAAAATAATACATAATTATACATTTTCTTTCAGGAACAGTTTGAGGATGAAGGCAGAGGGGTACATGGATGGATAAGCAGAAGAGGATGCTGGCCAAAAAGGTGCTGGGGTATTGGTTTGCGCTGGAATTTCTGGCCCAGGATAAATATCCCGACAGTTGTGAAATCACAGGCAGGATAAGGAAACAGAAGGAAAGCGTTGCGAAGGGTACAGGGAAGCAGAAAACGGTTGGGGATTTCATTGCCCTTACAGAAAAGGATGCAGGAAAAAATTTATATAAAATAATTGCAGATGAAGCGGCGGCCTGTGGAATGACAAAGTGGGGAAACCTTACCGTTTACATTGGCAGGGTGAAGCGGGAAAAGTGTATAGACTGCATCGCAGAGGTACTGCCTTTTTCGCCGGAGGACGGCGGCAGGCCGGAGCACAGCACAGATAAAATTGCCTGGGCAAGTTTGCAGATTTCACCGGAGGGGGATTACATAGACCGCTCCCTGTCATTGTCTACGATCATCTGGGCATTGAGCCAGATAAAGACGGCCAAGGGGGATATATCCCGTTCTCTGGATGATAAATTATACAGTAAAGCAGTGGAAGAACTGGAAAAAAAGTTTTTTGCCAGAGGGCAGGAAAGTGGGGACGGACAGGCACTTGCGGACGGTGCGGTGTCCCTTTCCCGGCTCCATGATTTATATAAAGAAATAGAAAAAAGATATATAAAAGGAAATATCGAAAACAATGGAAATGAGAGAGACGCCTATGAGGAAGTCTACGGGGTAAGCTTTCAGTTGTTTGCAGATGAAGCGGAAAAGAGTAAAAAGGAGGAGGACAATTATCTGGGGCTGTCCCACGACTATTTTTCGGACGATATCAGGATGGTGTTTGAGCAGACCGAAAACGGCGCCTTAGAGGAAGACGGATACCTGGGCAGGGAACTGCTTGACTATGTGACGGTTCTGCATAAACCGGATTTGCAGGAAAGCCGGATCGATCTGGTTGCCCCAAAAAGGCAGGGCCGGAGGGAGTATCTTAAACAGCTTAGTGAAATTTTGTCCATAGAAAATGCGCCTTTAGGAAAATGGCCGTCCAGATTCATGCCCGCCCTGATGCAGCAGATAGCGGTAAATCTGTCCATACATAAGGGTACATCTGCCCTGTACGGGGCAGGGGGAAGGGTATTTTCCGTTAACGGCCCGCCGGGAACAGGGAAGACCACGCTGCTGAAAGAAATTGTGGTGAGCAATATTATTGAAAGGGCAGTGCTTTTGGCCCAATATGACGATCCCGATGATGCATTCTGCGCGCACCGCTTTCTCCATGGGACTGGGCCGGAGGGCGCGTACTCGAAGTATACACGCCGCTGGTACAGCTTTGCAGAGGATGCAGTTAATGATTACAGTATGCTTGTGGCGTCCTGCAATAATGCCGCAGTAGAAAATATTTCCAAAGAACTTCCCAAAAGTATGCTGGGGGATTTGGCGCCGCTGGACGGTGATACCGACGGGCTGAAAGAGCTTTTGAAGGAAGCAGCCAGCCTGTTTGATCCTGAAAAGTCTGAAACAATGGAAACTACATATCGGGGAGAGCCCTATCGGGATGTTTATTTCACAAAGTATGCACAGGAGCTTTTGGACAGTCAGGATGTGTGGGGGCTGATAGCCGCGCCTCTGGGGCGGAAGTCGAATCTGACTGGTTTTTACAATAAAGTATTGTATCCGCTGGGGCGGGACTTCTATAAAAACAAGGCGATGGCTCAGGAGAGGGTAAGCGCCTACCAGAGGGCGAAAAAAGCCTTTGAGGAACAACTGGCAGTAGTGAAAGCAATGCAGAAGACCCTCAAAAAAGCCGGAGATCTGGCGGCCGGAAAAGAAAAAGCAGTCCGTGACGCAGAGAAAGTCTGCAGGGAATGCGAGACGGCCATAAAGGCCTGCCGGGGTTATATAGAAAGCGCCGGAAAGCAGTTGGAGGAGCTGAAGGAAGAAGGGAAACAGATCCGTGCCGAAGCATCCCTTTATGAAAAGGAACTGTGTCAGGTAAAGGAAGAATTACAGGCGAAAGAAGCTGAGCTGGCCGAAGCAAAGGCTAAATTGAAGGAAACGCTGGAAAAGGAATTGCAGGCCAGAAGGTCTGTAGGCATCTGGACAAAACTGTTTCGCAGAGAAGAGCATAGGGCTGCCTTGGAAATTGCAGAAGAATACCAGAAGGACGCAGAGTATCTAAGGGCAAGGGCCGCGTCACTTGAGGAACACATCCAGCCCTTACAGGAACAGGCCAGGAAGGCGAGGGAAGCCTGCGACGGTATAAATCAGGAATACAAAGAGTTCCTTTTGAAGGTGGAGCAGTGGGAAAGAACCATAACCGGAGAAAAAAGTAAAATCAGCGGCTATGAAAGAGAAATCGTTCAGGCTGGGGAGAAGGCAGAAAAGGCCAGACAGAAATATGAAGCGGAGATCAGAGCCTTTACCCGGTCAGGTATTAGTGATTCCTGTACGGTGCTGGATGAGGATTTCGTGGAGGCGCTCCTTTCGGAGGAGGTGCACAGGGCAACCGGCGCCCAGGTGGCAAATCCATGGTTTACCCAGCGGTATAACAGGGAGAGGGAAAAGCTGTTTGGATATGCTATGCGGCTGAATAAGGAGTTTGTGATATCTTCCAATCACTGCAGGGACAATTTTATCACCCTGTCCCACTATTGGGGACTGCGGCCGGGGGATGAAAATGAAAGGATCGTTTTCCATAGAGAGGATAAGGAAAATATGGTTCCGGCACTGTTTCAGACATTGTTTCTGCTGGTTCCGGTCATTTCTTCCACCTTTGCCTCTGTGGGGAGCCTGCTGAAAGATGTCAGACAGACGGGAACAGTGGGAATGCTGGTGGTGGACGAGGCGGGGCAGGCACAGCCCCAGATGGCGCTGGGAGCTCTTTACCGGAGCCGCCGGGCGGTTATTGTGGGGGATCCGAAGCAGGTGGAACCTGTAGTCACCGACGATTTGATCCTCCTTAGAAAAGCATACAATGACGATGATTTAAAACCTTATAAGAATAAGACGCTTTCAGTGCAGGGATTTGCCGATCAGATGAACCTGTTTGGCACATGGCTGGATAATGGCACGGATTACCCGGAGTGGGTGGGATGCCCGCTGCTTGTGCATAGGCGCTGTATTTCCCCTATGTACGATATTTCCAACGAGATCTCTTATGGCGGGATTATGAAGCAGCAGACCAGAGGGCCGAAACCAGAGCGGGCAGAGAAATTTATTTTTGACAGGTCCCGGTGGATAGATGTGAAAGGAAAAGAAAAGGGAAATAAGAACCACTTTGTGGAGGCGCAGGGGGAAAAGGTGTGTGAGCTGTTAGAGACGGCCTTTTCTAAAAACCCGGAGCCGGGCCTTTACATCATCAGCCCATTTACCTCTGTAGTTTCCGGCATCAGGGATTATATTAAGCAGTATTGCCGTAAAAACAGCGGTGTCACAAAAATCAACAGCGATTATATGCTGGACTATGAGCAGAAGAAAATCGGGACGGTTCATACCTTCCAGGGAAAAGAGGCGGACGAGGTCATCTTTCTGCTGGGATGCGATACAGGTAAGGAAGCTCGGGGGGCAGTGAACTGGGTCAACAAAAATATCGTAAATGTTGCGGCTACCCGTGGGAAATTCAGATTGTACGTAATCGGTGATGAGGAGGCATGGAAAGCGTCCACATGCGTAAGCTGGGCGAAGGATATCATTGATACCTTTGCAGTTAAGGAAAACGGGGCGGCTCTGAAACCGGATATGCCGGAGAAAGAAAGTCAGGAAGCTGCAGATTGAAATGGAGGTTTTTATGGAGTGTGCAATAAGAAAATGGAAACTGGAGGATGCCTGGGATCTGTCCCAAATGCTGAATAACAAAAAGATTCTGGACAATTTACGGGACGGACTGCCATATCCCTCCTGCCGTGTCCTTGAAAAATCCGGCTTTATCTTAGAAGGCACGCTGCGCAGTAATGCGGTCAAAAACGGTAAAATACTGGACATGAAAATGTATGCGAAAATAAAGTAACTACGGTCAAATGAGCGTAAGCCATCATAACATATATCGGAAAAACAGCGCATTTTGCCGGGACAAAGAGCAGAATGTGCTGTCTTTCCGCAAAATAAACTATTTCAACATATCTTCGATCCGCTCACGGAAAAACTGTATCAGCGGTCCGTTAAAACATGCATTCACAATAGTTCCCAATCCAACGATCTGCCAAATACTGTTTCCCGCCATCATGCAGAAGATGACGCCCACCAGAATAACTGTCAAATCAGACATTACCCTTGCCAGACGGAAGGATATCTTCTCCTTCGTGTATTTGGTGATAATGAAAGCAACGCTGTCGTAAGGCGCTATTCCCATATCTGCAATCATGTAGCAGGCACAGCCAAGGGAGGCAAGCAGGGTTCCCACAAGCAGGAACAGGATCCGCAGTGGCATAGTCACTGACAGGTGAAGCTGGTCCAAAAACAGCCAGCACAGAAAGTCAGCCGTATATCCTACCAGAACCATGTTGACAATGGTTCCGGGCCCGATGCAGTTTCTTACAGTAAACCATACAATGATAAGCAGTACGGCGTTCATTATGAGCTGCCAGTTGCCAAAGGACATTTTAAGAAAGCCGCTTATGCCCAGATTCATGCAGGAAAAGGCATCCACGCCGAATCCACTTATGCGGTAGGAAGCCACACACATACCAATCAGAAGGATTCCAACAAGCATCAGCGTCAATCGTTTTGGAGTATACTTTTTCTCCTCTCTTTGGAGCGGTAAGGTGTCAGGGGTATTCACGGTTTTGTCACCTCCAATACATAGATTCTGGACTCAAAGTCAGTGTAAGGGGTTACGTCCGGGGGAACCTGGCCTGCGGTTTCGTCGCTGGTGATCATTCCCACATACATTAATTCATCGCCGAAGCAGCATACACCGCTTTGGGAATTCCGGTAGCAGTATGCCGGATTCAGCCCTTCCAGCCGCAGCCGTGTATATCTTCCGTTGACACAGTTCAAAACCCGGTACCAGCCCACGATAGCAGTTTTCTGGTCTTCGCTGACCACCATCCATGCCGTTTCATTTCCCTCAAAAGGACTCATCAGACGGTAAAAGTTGCCGAACTGCAGTACGTCCCGGTATTTTTTCATAAAAGCAATCTGAACAGTTACTTCTTCGTTTTCTTCCGGCGTCAGCTTATTCAAATCCAGTTCATAGCCAAAGGTTCCAAAGCAAGCAACATTTGCACGTGTGTGGAGGGGCGTGTTGCGGAATACCTGATGGTTTGGTGTGACGGATACGTGTGTCCCCATACTGCTGACAGGATAGCACATGGAAGTCCCGTACTGGATTTTCAGCCGCTCCACAGCATCGCTGTTGTCGCTGACCCATCCCTGGGGCGCATAGTAGAGCATTCCCGGGTCAAAGCGTCCGCCGCCGCTGGAACAGGATTCAAAGAGCACCTTTGGAAATTCTCTGGTCAGACGGTCATACAAGTCATAAACCCCAAGGATATAACGATGATAGATTTCTCCCTGACGGTCTGCGGGCCATGCACTGGAATAGCACTCTGTGATGCTCCGGTTCATATCCCATTTAATATAGGATATTTTCGCTTCCCTTAAGATGGCGGCCATCTGTTCATAAATGGCATCCACGACCTCTTTCCGGGAAAAATCCAGTACATGCTGGAATCTGCCGTGAGACTGGCTGCGGTCAGGAGTTGACAGAATCCAGTCCGGGTGCTGCCTGTAAAAATCCGAATCCTTATTGACCATTTCCGGTTCAAACCAGAGACCGAATTTTAGTCCAAGGCCTTCCACCCGGTCAGCCAGACCGGCAATTCCGCCGGGAAGGCGCGTCCTGTTGGCTTTCCAGTCTCCCAGACCAGCCTTGTCACTGCTGCGTGCGCCGAACCAGCCGTCGTCTAAAACAAACAATTCCACACCGCACTCTTTTGCCCTGGAGGCAATTTCAATCAGACGGTCTTCGGTGAAATCAAAGTAGGTGGCTTCCCAGTTATTGTTCAGAATGGGCCTTGCCTTATCCCGCCAGTAACCTTTTGCCAGCCGTTTCTGATAAAGTTTGTGGAACGTCTGGCTCATATGGTTCAGGCCCCGGTCGGTATACACCATGACAGCTTCCGGTGTCTGGAAAGTTTCTCCCCTTTCCAGCTTCCACTCAAAGGTTTCCGGATCGATCCCGGCCAGTACCCGCAGGGTGTCGTGGGCATCCACTTCTGCCTGTATCCTGAAGTTACCGCTGTAAATCAGGGAAAATCCAATTGCCTCCCCGCATCTTTCTGTGGTATCGGCACGTTTCAGCACAAGGAAGGGATTATGCTCATGGGAGGAATTGCCCCGCATACTTCCAATAGACACAATGCCTGGTTCTAGGGTGCGGTTCCGGATATGGCACTCTCGTGCCCAGCAGCCGGAGAGCTGCTGCCATACATAATCCCGGTCCGGCAGATCCAGACATAGACTCATGGCCCGGGTCAGCCGTACAGGACGGGGGCCTTCATTGGCAAACTGTACACTCCGGGCCAGTATACCGCCTTTGGCAAAAATTGTGTAAAGAAGGTTTGCCTGTACACCTGTCACCTCGTCTTTCAGCGTGACTGTCAGGGTCAGTGCTTCCGCCCCGCTTTCTGTATAGGTAGCCGGGAGTCCCGCAAGAAGGGGCTTTCCCTCCGAGACAGTATGGCTCCGGTACGTAAAATCTGAAATCCGGCTTCCGTTTTCCTGCCGTATTTCCACGGCACCCTGTCGGTAATCCGTAGTGCCGAAGACAGGATATTCCTGCCGGATGTGTTCCAGAGAAAATGTCCGGTCGTCGTCATAAATATAGGAGGTCATGGGTCTTTCACAGGTTTCAAGGAGATAAGAGAAATCTTCTTTATCCTGAATCCGTTTTCCGAAGTAAAGCTGGCCTAAATGACCGTTTCTCATAATTGTCATGATGTAACTAATGTCATCATTGTACAGATGGAATGTTCTGGTATTCTCATGGAATATTACGTACATGTTTCCTCACTTTCCGCCGGTTACGGCTGTTTTATTCCCGCAGCCACCCAGCCCGGCAGCCGTGCCTGCACGGATATCGGCTGGCTCCTGCTTTGGTGTTTATTTGTGGAGCTGATTTAGTTTTTCTGTGATTTCCGCCATCTTTTCACCTTTTAAGATGTAATAGCGGTTGTAAATGAAGTAGCTGAGTGCGCCAAGTATAATGGGAACAATTATCATCATGATACGGATGCCCATGATGGTACCTGGAGCCTGGGTTTCCAGCTTTGCATTATAACCTACGATTTGCAGTCCAACGCCGGACAATCCCCCTGCGGCTGCCATTGCCGCTTTCATAAGGAAGGTCTGGGCAGAACAGGTTACGCTTTCGTTTCTTACGCCGAATTTCACTTCACCATAGTCGATGACATCTGCCATACAGCAGGTAGTAACGCCAAGAGACAGGCCGGAACCAAAAAAGATAAAGGCACAGCTTATAATGACAAATACAGCGCTTGTAGGTGCAATGAAGCCGAATGCACCAAGAAGTACAAAGCCCAGAATGGGAAGGGCACATGCCCAGAAGTATACTTTGTCACGGCTGATCTTTGAGGCGATTTTCGGGAAAAAGATTAGACCCGCCATTTCAGCTATGATTGCAAATTCAAAGATAGAGTATAAATATTCGTTTCCACACACATTTTTAAATAGTATACGGCAAAACTTTTGGCAATCTGTGTACACAGGTTGAAGGTGAGCAGCAAACCGATAAAAGCTACAAGCTGGTCGTTCTGGATAATAATATGGAAAGCCTGCTTTAAACTTGTTTTGGCAGCTTTGCTGCCTAAAGTTGCCTCTTCTTTTACATTGAAAACGGTAATACCGATAGTAACAATGAAAATGACGGCTATGATAATGGCAAATACTGTGTAGCCATGTTCAGCATAGAGATTTTCTTCTCCGGCCGCCTTGTTTAAACCATGAATTACATAAAGGCCGAAGGTTGCAACAGAAAATCCGGCAAGACTGGCAAAGAATCTGGGGATGACAGATACTTTTTCCCGCTCACGGGGGTCGTTGGTCAGGTTAGGAAGCCAGGACCAGTAGGGCACATCCATGATGGTGTAGGTCATGCCGTAGAGTATGTACATAACTGATACATAGACGTAAAGAGCGGTGCCTTTTAAGTTGAAACTGTGGAACAGAAGTACAAATACAACAGAGTTTGCAAGGGTTCCGATAATCAGCCAGATACGGAATTTGCCGTAACGGGAGCGGGTGTTGTCTACGATCATGCCCATCATGGGGTCGTTGACGGCGTCCCAGATACGCGCTACGAAAAATAATACGCCTACAAAAGCAGGGGCAAGATATAAAGTATCCGTAAAATACAGCATCAGAAAGGCGCCTACCAGATTCACGATCGCATCTTTTCCAATCGCGCCGATGCCGAAACAGTATTTTTCACGGGCGGATACGTGTTTATATTTGGGGTTTACATTGTTTTTTGTTTCCATACTCATCAAAATCTCCTCCAATATTTGTAATTATTGTGAACATTCAGTGAGACGGATGCGCGCATGTCTCTTAACATGCCTATATTATATCTGTCAGCTTTGGGGAGACGGTAGATAGTTTTGTTGCTGGTATAAGTCAAAATGTTTCATTCTTGTATAATTTCATCATTATGCCATTTTCTTTGTTGTAATTTTCTAAGAGACTCCTCACTCATCAGCTCATCCAGAATATCTTTGTTATCTTCCAGAAATTTTCTGGTGGCCTGGAAGTGTTCTGTACGGTACAGGGTTGGAATGTATCCGGTATTCCTTTTAAACGCCTTTGAAAAAACAAGGGCATTTTGGTAGCCGCAGGATGAGGCGACGTGTTCAATTGACAATTTGGTAGTTGCCAGAAGTTCTTTTGCCCGGGAAATCCGGAACCGGGTCAGAAATTCCTGTGGTGACATCTGGAGGCTGCTCTGGAAAAGTTTGTATAAGTAGCTGCGGTTTACACAAAGATATCCTGCAATGTCGGTGACTTTGATTTCAGAGGAATAGTTATTCCTGATATAGCTGATGGCCCGCTCTATATAAAAATTTTCACGGGACTGGGGAGCTTCGTTTCCGTGCTGGGCATCTTTGGACAAAGCGGCAAAGAAAGCATATAGCAGGCTTTGCAGGTGATACTGGCTGGTGATGGAACCATCAGAACACTTTAACATTTGCAGGACCAGCCTGCGCAGTTCCTTTCCCTGACCGGAGCGGAAGGTGGGATGACGGCTGTTTAAACCCAGATCTTCCAGATATTCTTTTGCGTGCCTTCCGGAAAATCCAATCCAGAGATAACTCCAGGGATTCTTCCTGTCGGCCTGATAATAGGTCATCACATCCGGTTCAATCAGGAATCCCTCCCCGGCTTCCAGACAGTATTTATGGTCCCCAGTCTGGTAGAAACCTTTTCCATCTATAATATAGTGAATAATATAATTGGGCCGGACCGCCGGGCCGAATCCGTGAAGCGGTTTGCATTGGGAGTAACCGCAGAAACAGACGAATAAATCCTTGAATTTTGATTCCGATAATTCCAGTACGAATGCATTTTCCATGTGGCGCCTCCTGATAGAAATTTTGATAGATATATTTTAGCATGTAAAAAGGATTTTTATAGAAATTTTTGTTTTCGACTAACATAATATTTTTTGTCTTTATAAGAGATGAGAATTCAGGAAAAGATAGCTGTTGACATTGCAGAACATGTGTTCTATAATGTTATAAAAGTGTTTATGCATGTTCAGGGATATCCTTTACTTGTTAATGGTCATTGTTTATAATTGTACATAGAGAGACATGTTTGCATCCAATTCACGGGCGGGGCAGGAATAAAGGATTATAATGGGGGTTATTTATGAGTGAAGAAACCACAAAAGGATTAGTAAAGAGAACGTTATCTGCTAGTGGCTATCCGCAGAACCAGGATGTAGAAGAAAACGGAATAACGATATATAAGGAAGAAAGCTATAATGACTTTGCTCAAAATGACGAGATGGCTAAATTTTTAAAAAGTCAATTTGCCTCTGCAAGCAAAAGTCTTAGTGGAAACAAGGGGGCACCGGATTTTACTATAACCAATAGAAATGCAAAGGTAATAATTGTTATTGAATGTAAAGAAGATCTTAAAAATCATCAGACTTTTTCAAACCTTAATGACTACAAAAAAGGGTTAGGGAATGAAAAAGAAATTTCTTCAAAAGCGATAAATGGTGCCTTACATTATGCAACGTTTATTAATAATGGCTTTGATGTTATTGCGATTGCGGTGTCTGGTATTTCAGATAAAAACATTAAGTGTTCAGTCTTTCTGTTACCATCTATGGGAACAGTCAAAGACATAAAATTTTTAAGCGACGGCGATTTAACAGTGATATCCTCATTTAAGGATTACCAACACAGAATAAATATTGAAAAAGGAGTGTTCAAAGAGGAAACTGAGAATGTTATTAAGGAATTGAAAAAATATTCTGCGGCATGTAATAAGTTTTTAAGGGCAAATGGTATATCGCCAGAGGATAGGGCCGGGTTTTTGTCAGCACTGGTTATGGCACAAACAGAGGAAGATTCAGCATATTTTAAAGCAGTAAAAAATACTGTGGATAAAGTTGATTCGGGAGAGAAATTTGAGGAAGGACTGGGAAAACAGGCAATAGGATTATTGTTTAATGCAACGGCAGGAGCTAAAGGAGCTTTGCAGAATATTTGGGAAAATATAGATGATTTATCTGCAATGAAAGAAGAAAAATTAGAGCAGTATTATAATCATATATTAAGTGCCTCAATATTAAAAGCACCAGAATATGATACGAAATATTTTACATTTGGAGAAAATATTCTATCAACATGCAGTTATTCAATATACAAAAATATTACCTTGAAAATAAAGAATTATCCAGAAGTTGATATAATGGGAACTTTTTATACCACTTTTTTAAAATATGCCAAAGGTGATACAAAAGATAAAGGGATAGTATTAACGCCTAAGCATATTACGGAACTGTTTTGTGATATAGCAGAAATCTTCTTAGAAAGGAAATTAGATGAAAAAACCAAAGTTCTTGATGTATGCTGCGGTACAGGAGCTTTTTTGATCGCAGCATTAAATAGAATGGACTACAATATTGTTACAGATATTTCAAGGTCAGAAAAAAATAAAAAGCAAAGTAGAAGGGAAGTAAGAAAGTCTTGTCTGGTGGGGATTGACAATGATGAAAAAATGTTTGCATTAGCTTATGCAAATATGCGTTTTCATGGTGATGGTAAATCTAATTTGTTTTGTAATTCCTCTTTAAGAAAAGATGACGAAATCACCAGAACCTATAAGGGAAAGAAGGTAACGTTATATGAAGAATTAACGGCAAATGAAAGACCGTGGGATGATGAAGAAGAACGTAAACTGTGGAAAAGACCGGTTATAGGGATGACAAATCCGCCTTACTCGCTGCTGAATGAAGCTGGTAAAAAAAATAAATCAGATAAGCAGGCGGGTAAGAGTGAACTGGATTTTGTATATTCTATGCTTTCTTATTTAGAAACAGGAGGAATCGGAATAGCTATAGTTCCACAAAGCTGTGCGCATTCAAAAAGCGATTTGCAGATGAGAAAAAATATATTAGAGAATAACACCCTTTTGGCGGTTATGACTATGCCAAATAAATTATTTCAAGATAGTAAAGTGGGAACTGCTACCTGTGTCATGGTTTTTAGGGCTGGCATTCCGCACAGTAAGTCATCGAAGAATGTATTTTTGGCAAGATGGACAGAAGATGGATTCATAACAGTGCCGCATGTTGGAAGATATGATAAAGAAGGTACCTGGCTGGCAGTAAAACAGGAGTGGTGCAATCAGTTGAAAGGGTTAGCAGATAGGGATAATACATGTTACATAAGGAGAGTGACAGAGGCAGACGAACCATGGCTGGCTGAATTGTATGTGGAAACAGATTATACAAAATTGACAGCAAAAGATTTTGAAGCACAGTTAAAAAAATATGCATTATTTAAGTACATGCAGGAGAATGGTGGTGATGATGTCTGAAACGGTTAGATGAATTATTCAAAATTTATAAAGGTAATGACTTAGAATTATGTTATCAACATAAAAATGATGATGGCATCAATTTTGTTTCCAGAACGGAAAATAATAACGGGGTCTCGGCCCGAATAGAAGAAATAGATGGACAAAAACCTTGGGACAGCGGTACCATCTCGGTTTCTTTAGGGGGAAGTGTTTTGGAGGCATTTGTTCAAATCGAACCATATTATACAGGATACCATATGAGGGTATTAATACCGGCAGTTCCTATGACAGAAATGGATAAACAATACTACTGTATGTGCATAAGGGCAAATAAGTTTAAATATGGTTTTGGGCTTCAGGCTAATAAAACGATTGAGGCATTGTTAGTTCCAGACACTGACGAAATTCCCGAATGGGTAAATAAAAAGAATTTTCCCGATGTATCAGAGATACCTGATTATTTTTTAGAAGATGGGTACAAGAAAGCATGCTGGTATTTAGACAATATAGATCAGGAAACCTTTGAAAAAAAGTATAGTGGAGCAATTGAAAAACAGGAAGTAAAATTTAGCTATAATGATTCTACATGGTGTGAATTTGATGTTGCTGGTGAGAATGGCTTGTTTATCATAAAACCGGGGAAGCGTTTAACCAAGTCAGAACAGCATGAAGGAGAAACCTTTTTTTTGGGGGCAACTAAATTTAATAATGGTATTACCGGATATATTGATATGGAACCATTGTACCATGAACCATGCATCACGGTAAATTATAATGGCAGTGTTGCAGAGGCGTTTTATCAGGAAATGCCATTTTGGAATTCGGATGATGTTAAAGTCTGGATTCCTAATTTTGAATTTAACAAGTATATTGCATTTTTTCTAATTACCATAATTAGATTACAAAAACAGCATTATAGTTATGGAATAAAATGGAATCAGTCGGAAATGGAGAGAACAAGAATAAAATTGCCGTTTTGTGTAGGAGAAGATGGAAGAAAAACACCGGACTGGAATTATATGGAAAGATTTATAAAATCATTACCTTTTAGTGAAGGTATATAAGTCAGAAAGCAATTTTTAAACATCCTCTGGAAAAATCAGGTAAGGTTATTAGCTTTTGAGGGAAAAAGGACGATAATAGTTATAAGTATCAAAGCAGGCACAGGGATGTGTAAAAATAGTACAAGGATGTGATGAATTTGAAAATTGGAGAAGCACAACAAATTTACAGGGCACAGGTAAAGGCTTATCAGGATCAGAAGGTGACGGTGTCAAAACAGCTCCAGGATGTAAGAACAAGGATGGAGGTTTCCGTTTCAAAGGAAGATAAAGAAAGGTATGCGTCAGAAGCCGCTACTTTGGAACTAACGCTGGATAAGCTGGATGAAAAGCAGTCGGAATATCAGGAATATTTAAGCAAGCTTGCTGACCAGTACTGTGCATACTGGAATGCTACAGTAGCAGAGCAGCAGGCGGATGCGGCGAAGGAATACGGAGTTGAAATGGGAAAGCTCCTTGAAGTTGCCCGCCGCATTATGAAAGGTGCAATCGTTCCGGCAGCAGATGAGAAAAAGCTGATGGAATTTGACAACGACCTTTACCAGACGGCAAAGAGTATTGGCGCAATGGTCAGACGCCAGAAGAAAGAAAAATATGACAGCCTGTGGGGGGATGAGGAAAAGAAGGAATACGATGATCCCCGGGAGGTGGCAGAGAATGCCACAGCCTCGACACAGGGGCCGGAGATAGTGGATGTTGCCGACACAATGGCATCAGCGACACAGCCTGTACAATAAGGACGGATAAAAAGGAATCCATGTGGTGGGTTCCTTTTTTAAAGATGTAAATGGTATTTGAAAATAATGAGAAAAGGATTTATTTATGGTATCCTGGTCCTTGATTTCTCTGGAAAGCAGCTTAAATACTGTTTCATATTCCTCATTTTTAACCAGCATTTTCCCTAAGCTGTAGCTTCTGATCATATCATCATCAGGCACATAATAATCCCTTTTCTGTACACGCAGCAGCCTTTTGTATTCTTCTTTTGTATTGAAATATGGACTGACAATATATTTCCCATCTGTCCATAGCACCTTCTGTTCTTCTAAATAAGGAAGAAATTCCTGTATAACCTCATCCAGATGACTAGCCATTTTCTCCCTGCCGTCTTCGTCAGTTCCCGTACTGCAAAAAATATTATGTATCTGTTCTATAGTGGATACACCATATAACCCAAGGCAGGTATTTATGATAAAACGTATTCCGCTCATAAAAGATATTCGCTCTTTAACTTCCGGCTTATCCAGCGTCATGATGATATCCCTCACTTCGTTCATCACCACAAAAACGCTGCTTTGGTTTTCTGCAAAGGAAAACACCCAGCCATAAGGAACAAATTCTTCCATCACTTCTGCTGTTTCTAAATCATTAGCAGGATAATTATTCATAATGCGGACCAGCAGTTTGATTTTTCTGATGTCCAGCAGTTCAAATCTGGAAGCAAAGTACCCCGGTATATCTTCATAAAGACTATCCTCCTTCTGCTGACGGCTTATCCCTTCCTCTGGTTCTTTCCCTGCAATTTTTCCCCAGATCATGTCAAGCAGGGAATCCGGAGCTCTGTG
>Ga0224740_10259_pt1 | contig 14850 bp, 12 predicted proteins | sample LIM_E_Water_Bulk_FD_161634 | JGI IMG/M metagenome (GOLD analysis project Ga0224740, IMG submission 161634) | Enriched cells from gastrointestinal tract of the lab mouse from Pacific Northwest National Laboratory (PNNL), Richland, Washington... | ecosystem: Host-associated > Mammals > Digestive...
TTGGTGGTGCAAATAGTTATGTTTTACCAACTCCAATGATGAATATTATAAATGGTGGGGCTCATGCTGATAATAATGTTGATTTCCAAGAATTCATGATTATGCCAGTAAGTGCTGAAACATTTAAAGAAGCTATTAGAATGGGGGCTGAAGTATTTCATGCCTTAAAAGCGGTGTTGAAAGAAAAGGGTTTAAATACTGCAGTTGGTGATGAAGGAGGTTTTGCTCCTAATTTAGCATCAAATGAAGAAGCAATTAAAACTATTTTAGAAGCAGTTGAAAGAGCTGGTTACAAACCAGGTGAAGATATCAAATTAGCAATGGATGTTGCAAGCAGTGAATTCTATCAAGATGGTAAATATGTATTACCAGGTGAAAATAATAAATCGTTTACTTCTGAAGAGCTAGTTGATTTTTATGATGAATTATGTACAAAGTATCCAATTATTTCAATTGAAGATGGTCTAGATCAAGATGATTGGCAAGGATGGAAATACTTAACTGAAAAGTTAGGTGATAAAGTACAATTAGTTGGTGATGATTTCTTTGTAACTAATACCAAACGTCTAAAACAAGGAATTGAACAAAATGTTGCTAATTCAATTTTAATCAAAGTTAATCAAATTGGAACATTAACAGAAACATTAGAAGCCATTGAAATGGCTCAAAAGGCAAATTATACAGCTGTAATCTCTCATCGCTCTGGTGAAACAGAAGATACGACTATTGCAGATATTGCAGTAGCTACAAATGCAGGTCAAATTAAAACGGGTTCTGCTTCAAGAACCGATCGTATTGCTAAATATAATCAATTAATTAGAATAGAGGATCGTTTAGGTAAACAAAGTAAATATTCTGGGTTATCTGGATTTTATCAATTAAATAAATAATTTTAATAAATATGATAAAAAGTGTTGCACAATCAGTTAGTTTATACTAACATACAGTTGGTTAGTTTGAACTAACTAAGAAAAGGAGAAAAGTATGAAAGTAGTATATGCCTCAAGAACAGGAAATGTACAAAGTATTGTTGATCAATTAGATGTTGATGCTTTAGAAATTAGTTCAGGTAATGAAGTTATTACAGAACCGTATATCTTAATCACATACAATGACGGTTATGGAGATGTACCTGCAGAGGTAGAATCATTTCTAGATAGTAATGGTGAAAATATTAAAGGTGTCATTGTTAGTGGAGATCAAGGGTATGGAGAAGCATACTGTAAAGCTGGTGATGTTATTGCTGAACAATACAATGTTCCTTGTCTTTATAAAGTAGAAAATGCTGGAACTGATGAAGATATTACAAAAATAAAAGAATTAATCAGATAATAAATTTGACTGTTAATAGATTAATATATTAATACCTACACTATAGTTATATCAAATCTTACCAAAAATTAATTAAGCTTTAGTATATATTAAAACTTACCTTTTTCTTGACATGTAGATATACTAAATTCCCGTTTTAGAATAATTTAAAGTAAGTAATATCAAGTAGTTTATCAGATTATACTTTATTGTTATGTTTTGTCCTTCACATATACATGACAAAATTATTGCAAATAAATCTTAAATAACCTTCAAGTTTAATGATTTATTTTATAGAAAATGAATTAATTAGGAATCCACATCCAAAATGTATATATTAATTTTAGCCGTTATAACATCAATTCCTAATATTCATTTAGTAAAACCAGAATTATCTGGTTTTATTTTTTTTAATTTATTGATATACTTATAAAGGAGGTTGTTATTTATGCAAGAGTCAGGAGAAATGTATTTAGAAACAATATTGGTCTTAAAAAATAAAAATGAGTTTGTTCGTTCAATTGATGTAGCAAAACAATTAGGTTTTAGTAAACCAAGTGTTAGTCGTGGAATTGGGATTTTAAAAAGTGATGGGTATATTATTGTAGATGATAAAGGTTATATTGATTTAACGAATAAAGGAAAAGAAAAAGCTAATAGTATTTATGAAAAGCATCAAATTTTAACAAGGTTTTTAATGAATACTGCAAAAGTAACTAGAGAAACTGCTGAAGATGATGCGTGTAAAATTGAACATATTATAAGTGATGAGGTGTTTGAAGGGATTAAAAAATATTTGAATACATAATCTGGAACGTAAGATAATTCTTACGTTTCAGGCTGTTGACAAAAGATGGTATAAAAACTAGTTTTAAAGTTCTTATACCACCTTTTTTGTATCCGCAAAATGAAGCGGTGGTCATATACAATAAAAGCACTGGAAGATAATCAGGCTACTGATTATCTTCCAGTGCTTTTATTCTTGTTCTTATTTCTTTTACTGTTTGCATCTTACAGTACTCGGGTATTTGCTTTTTATATGGCAGGTACTTTTTTAATGTTTCCTGGTTATTTAGATCTTCATATCTGATCTTATCAAATAAATAATCAAAATATGAATATACATTATATCCATTATTCTTTGCCGTCATCATTAATGAGTATAATTTTGATGCTGCTTCTGCTCCTCTTGTTGATACGTAGAACCTGCTTCTTGTTCTGTTTACCACCCATTTTCTAAAATCTCTTTCCGCTCCATTATTTGTTAACTCTACCCTTGGATTTTTAATGAACGCTTTAAACCCTTCTTCTCCATTTAGTATATATTTAATTGCTTCCAAAAACTTTGGTTTCATATATACTTCTTCTTTTATTGTTTTTAACCACACTAAAAATTCTTGAAACAGCTTTAATGTTTCAACTCTATGCTCCTGTACGTAGTTATAGTACGCTTCTTTATCATTTGGATGTAACCTGGCAGCTTTATCATGAATCTTTTTATCTGTGATGAATATTTTTTGATATTTTTTTACTGCTTTCTGTTCTAAAGAACTGCTTCTGGATTCTTTAGGCAGTATCGCTAGAGCATCTCTTAGATATCTGTAGCTATGACCATGACAGTATGCTCTGGTTGCTTTTTCTACCTTGGAATAACCATTATATTTATCACTTAGAAGTATTCCATTAAATCCTTCTAGGCTTTTCTTTGGTACATCTCCAGATCTTGTTGGTTGATATTCAAACAATGATATTTCTTCTTCATCATTGCATGTGCGGTATTGCCATAAATATGAGCTGCTTGCCGGTTTTTTACCTTCTTCTCTTAGTACATACATCGCTGTTTCATCTGCAGCTATTATTTCTTTATTTAACAGGTCCTGATGCATCATATCATATAATGGATTTATGTATTTCATCATCTGAATCATCCAGTTAGACATATTAGCTCTAGGGATTACTATATTATCCTCCATCAGTCTTTGTTCTATTGAGTAATATGGCAGTCCCAGATTAAACTTATAATCTATTAATGCTGCCATTAAACTTGATGATACTTTTGATTTATCTATTAACGGTTTCCAAACATCCTGATGACTGTGTAATGTACCGCCATCTTTATCAATGCAGTGCCTGCATTCATAATATGGTATTTTATGCACTTCTACATATACCTGTGCTGGAATATATACTAGTTCTTCTTTAGTTTCATATTTATAAACAACCATTTCTTCTCCACAGTTATCACATTTTACATCATCTGCTTTATGAATGATTTCTTTATGAGGCAAATTAGAATAATCTATGTGTTTTTCTTTTTTTGCTTTTATTCTTTTATGTGCTGCTGCTTCAACTGCTTCATCTTCTTCTGCTTTAACCTCATCAGGTTCATCTTCAGCCGACAATGAAAACAACGACAGCTGTTCACTGCTGTCATCAGACAGGATACTTCTTTGTGTCATATATTTATCAATATTATACAGCTTTAATAATTCAGCCTGTTTTATTATCAATTCATCTTTTTTAATTATTATTGACTCTAATTTTTTATTTTCAATATCTTTTTTTAATAATGATGACTGTGCTTCAGCCAGTTTTTTTCCTGCTTCATGCTTAAGCGCTGTTTCTTTTTCAAGGGCTAAAATCAGTTCTTCTCTTGTCATAGTGCTGATGTTCTTTATCACTGTTTTATGCCCTCCTTAACATGTCTTTATTATACCACTTTCAGCCCATTTTCTCAATAAAACAAGCACTAAAAAAGCGCGGAAAACCGCGCATTTATTAGGGTTGCAGAGATGTGACTCTAATAGGATTAAATTGATGTTTTGGAGTTAATTCCATACCTTTGAGTAACCATAATAATTGTTCTTTAGTAATAGTCACAGTATTAGTATTTTCATCCTTTATCCAGATAAACTTATCTTTATTTAATAATGTTTTTTGAAACAACCAGTAACCGTTAGTATCAAAATATATGATTTTGATACCGGTTCTTCTTTTATTAGTAAAAATGAATAATGAGTTATCAGTAGACGATAAATAAAACATATGTTCAATAACGGCTACTAAGCCATTTACTGCTTTACGAAAATCTACATACTGAACTGCTATATAAATATGCTTTATATCATCAAGATTAAAGATCATTTAATACACCTGTCAGTCTTCTTAATAACTCAATATCGGTAGAATGAGTAAACCGAAGATCGAATCCATTTTTACTAATAATAATATAATCGTTTTCATTAGTTTGATCTAATATAACAGCTTCCTGGAATTCCTGATTAGATGATGCAAGTTTATTCTTCATTTTATAATACATAGAATGAGAAACATTATATTTTTGCATAGCTCTAACAGCTGAAATATTTCCTGAACTGACCTCACTGAAAATATTTAACCATTCTTGATTAGTATACTGTTTCATGATAAAACACTCCCTTCATGCTTACCATTATTGCATGTGGGAGGGCTCATTAATACCACCAGTATATTATGCGGTTACAGATTTTCTATTGTTTAATTCTTTTTTTGAGAAGATAAATTCATCTAATCTTCATTTATGTTCAAACTATATTTTTTCAAATATTTTAAATGTTGTCTATCTTCCATGACTGACACTCTTTCATTTTACTACGATTGAATAAGATTACTGAAGATTTTCGCTTTTATTGACATCATGAAAAATATCCTTACCAGATAGCACAAAATCTATTGCTGCTGCGTTAAGTGATAATCCTAAAATAAATGCATGAACAAAATACTGTATTTTAATCTCAAAAGTAATGCTGTTATATGCTTCATATAAATCTTCAAGTAAGGTATTAATTTCATCTTCTTTTAATGATTGATCAATACAGCCTTTTATTATCTGTTCACTGATTTTTTCAGCTTTATCATTAGCTTTTACAATAGTTTCATTACTAAACTCCAGATTATTTATTACTGTTTCATGAATGCAGTTCAGGTAAAATTCTTTTAACAGTTCTTCTATCTTGTTTTTCTTTTCCATATATAAACCTCCCTTTTTCTTGATTATATGTAAAAGTTGTAAGTAATTACCAATGTACAAAATTTCATTTTATACATTTGAAAGGACGTGATAAATATGCTATATCAAATTATTTCGAAAGGACTACATGATTAAAAACATGCAAGATTTAAAAGAAAAAAACGCTGTAAAAAATATCAAAGAAAAGAAACCCGATGAACACTTTAGTCATTTCACAAAAATTCAAACCATTCATCAAAAGATGGATAATATGAAAGAAAAACAAGACTCTGAATTCAATAACAGATACGCAATTGATAAAGTAGATGATACAGAAAAAAAAGTTGCCTTAGAAACAATCTATCGTTCTAAAAAATTTGTGAAAAATCAAAGAAATAAAAGAAAACAGAAAAACAGGAATCAGGCTAACTCATCCTTTACTTCTCAAACATTAAAAACGAAAAACAAGCATGATCAATTATCTTTGAACACAAAAGAATCAGATAAATTGAGTTTAAAAAATAATGCTTTATATCAGAAATCTAGGACAAACTCAAAAAATAATGTTATCAATGAGAGAACAAACATATCTTATCAAAATAATATGAAGTCACTTTTCATGAAAAAACATAAGAAGAAATCGGTTGAAAATACAGTTTCAAAATCTTCTTCTAAAATTGCTAGTAAATTTGTTGAAGTATTTAAGAAACCACTTGTTGTACTATCAAAAGGAGTCAATGCTATGTCATCATTATGTGCATATGGGAGCGGTCTTATTCTACTTGTCGTTTTATCACTTTTTATTGGTATATTTGGAGTTTTATCAAATGATGGAGGCATTAACGAAGAGATATCTCCATTAAGTGCTGAAGTATTAGCTTATGAAGAAATCATTATAGAATACGCAAATCAATATGGTATTGGTGAATATGTAGCAATACTAGAAGCAATTATGATGCAAGAAAGTGGCGGTAAAGGTAGTGATCCTATGCAATCAAGTGAATGCGGATTTAATAAAAAATATCCTAATAAACCAAATGGCATAACTGATGCCAAATACTCAATAGAAGTTGGTGTTCAAGACTTTGCTGACTGCTTAAAAAAAGCAAAAACTGAAAATCCTGATGATACTGAAAAACTGTATCTCGCTTTACAAGGATATAACTATGGTAAGGCTTATATCAAATGGGCTATTGAATATTTTGGCGGATATTCTAAAGCAAATGCAAAAGTCTATTCAGATAACAAGAAAGCTGAATTGAATGTAAAAGTCTATGGTGATCCCTATTATGTAGAACATGTCATGAGGTATGTAAGTTTTAGTTTCAGAAGTAGCTCTACTCCAAATTTTAGCAACTATGATGCATGGGTAAACAAAAATCCTTATGCTCAAGCGAAATTATATGGGCAATGTACATGGTTTGCATGGGGTAGATTTTATGAATTATATGGCTATTCTCCAGGATTTATTGGAGATGGTTATAAATGTGTGGATCAACTATTAAAAACTCACCCTGACAAATTTGAACGCTCCTATAGCCCAAAGGCAGGAGCAGTATTTTCTAGTATTGGTAAAAATCATGTTGGTATTGTTATTGCTGTAAAAGATGGAACTATAGTTATTCAGGAAGGCAATCTTGATGGAAAAACAAACACATTTAAAGAAGCACAGAAAGACTGGCACACAAAAGAACTAATACTTTCAGAACTATCAAATAGAAATCAAGGTGTTGTATTTGCAAATCCTAAATAAATATAAAACGTAATCAATCTATAAATAATAAGTGTGAAAAATGAATTTAAGAACTCTAATAAGCTTAAAATCACTCTGTTTTTTATCACAGAGAAAAATATGTGAAAAAATAATCATACCACATAATTTCTAACTAAATAGGAAAAACACACCACTATTCTAATCAATCTTAAAAGGCCAATATAACATTGGCCTCAAATAATTAAAAAAATATAATTTTATTAACATTTCTTGATAAAATTTAATGATTTTTTTTTATACATGGATAAAACTCTGAAATATTTAAATTATTATCTTTTAAATCCAGTATTTTAGTAATCGCTGCTGCTTCAAAACTCCAATATCCACAATATGTTTCTGAATCACTTAGATGAGAATTATACCATGCATATTCCGAATGATTATCATACCAATTCAATAAGTATTCCTTCATTGCACTTACCTTATCATTTTCATCAAATACTTTGTTAAGTCCGTCAAATTCATCTGGAAGAAAAATATTTTTATCCCATATTGTTGCATTCCCACATAAGTACGATGAAAGGTAATTTAATAATCTATTATTACTTATTATTTCCTTGTTCTTTTCAATTAATTTATATACATTTTTTTTCTCACTGACAATAACAGATAATGATAACAATGTTAACAAATCATCTTGAGTAATATTTTGATACTGAAAAACAACATCAATTGAATCACATAACAATGTTCTCATTTTTTCAATTGGAGCTCCTATTGAGAACTCTGCCTTTAACAAATCAATCTCATAACCTGTTAATGATACTAAAATACGTTGCTTTTTTGCTTCATCTGCTTCCTTTAATTTCTCAACTTTCTTATCAATTCTAATTTTTTGATATTCAATAAAATTTTCAAAATAAGCTTTATTCTTGCGAACATCCCTCATTTACCACACCTCCATTTATTTATCTTTCGGTGAATCAAATCTGTTACCATCCTCATCATAATACTCAACTATTGTTTTTTCACCTACTTTATTTCCTTTAGAATCCACTTTCTGTGTATCTGCATGGATATTACCATCTTCATCTTCGTTTGGATCAATATGATAAACTTCATGAGTCACAGAATTTGGATCATCTTCAGCTGCATCTCTTATCTCATCTGCTTTTTCTTTACCTACTGCATCATCTAAGCGCTTGTCAATCCAGTTATCTGACATTTGTTTACCATCATTTGTATCAGATAACTTCGATGTATTATACTTAGCATCTGCAATAACATATGATTTAGTTCCATCTGGATTAGTTTTTTCATAAACACCATCTATTCCTGTTTTAAATCCACCTTTTTTATCATCCAAGCTTGTAACACGATTCTTATTCAAAGGAGTATAACCTTTCAATATGTAATACTGATCCATCATCATTTCACCAAGATTTCCTAATTCTTCATTAGTGAGTTTTTCACCATTACGTATTCTTTCGAGAGCATCTTTTATTGCAGCTTTTTGTTTTTCGTTTATTTCGTCTTCAGAAAGATCATCTTTTTCATCATTTTCGTTACAGTCAGAAGAATCACATATACTTTTATTATCTGCTACCTCACTAGATTCATCGCTTTGTTTTTTTTCATCATCTAGTTTTTCAAAATTTTGCTTTTCTAGATTTTGTTCATCCAAGTCTTCCTTTTCTTCATTATTCCAAAAATGTTCAATATCAATATCTTTCTCAAAATTTTCATCTTTCATATTATATTCTTTTTCATCATAATTTAATTCTTCTAAATCTTGATTACCGCATGAGGAATTATCTAGTTTGTAATAACATTCACTCCACTGCGGTCCTTCCAAACATTCTCTATCCGAATCAACATATATACCTAATTCATGTGAAAAGAAACATTCATTAATGATTTGAGAATCATTATATTGGAGCTCATTTTCAGTTTCTCTTTCACTATCCAAATAGAAAGATGGTTCATTAATGTCTTGTTTGGATAATACATCGTTTGGTATTTCTGTTAGTTTTTCAAATTCCATTAAAACACCTTCTCCTTTAAATACTCAACTCTTAATTTCTCAATGAGCTGATATTTTGGATATAATTCATGTTCTATTCGACAAACGTAATATAGAATTGATAACATTTCCTCATGGTTAAATCCTATAAATTCATCTTGTAGATTAGAAATCATTATTTCAGTAAGTTCAAAAAAATTAGACCATTTACCATTTTGTGTACCACGAAAAACATCCGATAAATCATAGTTTTTCCTAATAAAATCTGCTACAGCCCATTCAAAATTTCTATTTCTTGTAGTCAAATTAATTATTAAATCTTTTCTAACTTTCGCTGCAACATTAGATTTTAATATATATTCTTTAATTGCTTGTTCTCCTTCTGAACAACTTTTATTAATTAAACAATGTAATAATCTATCATTTTCTTCTTTTAATCTATTTACAGAAAATGTAATTTTATCATTTTTTCCTAAACTATAATCAAATACCTCAAACAAAGGTATTTTACATAAAACAGCTTCTTGCCAATCATTTTGATAAACCGCACATATCCCAGTAGGTAATTTTGCTAATTCATCAAACTGATTATCTTGCAAAGCAATTGAGGCACCTGTTATTTCTCTATCTGTAATTTCAGGTAATCTAAGTACTATTTTTGTATTAGTGTTTCTAATTGCTGCAGTATCAAGTAAATTAGGTGCCTGATCAACTATAATAAATCCTTCCCCAAAGGTACGGATTTCCGCTATTGCATTTGTTAGCATTTCTACAGATTTTCCAACCATATTAGACGAATCTGAATTTTGTTCAGTTGAAGTTTTTTTCAATAAGTTATGTGCCTCTTCAAGAACAGTAATATGTTTTAATTCTGAATTCATTTCATCAGCATTTGCTATCCTATATTCTTGAAGTTTCATTACAACAAATCCCATGATAAGTGATTTAGTTTCTACTGATCCAACTCTACTAATATCAATAATAGCACTTTTATCATATAATTCTCTTAATTCCATTTCATTACTGACAAAAACTCTGCCATTTATACCATTTGTCAAAGATTTAATTCTAGTTGATAAAGAACCTATGTAATCTCCCTTTGTATCAGAAGAATAATCAGAAGTATTTATAGTTTTATTCAATTCATGAAGTACGTCATCGAAAGTTGGATACAAATTATCCACTTTATCATTTATTGATAAATCTAGATCCCATCCCGCTGATTTGTAAGAATTTTCTATTGATTCTTTTAATACCGCTGGCATTGCTGCATACATTGGCCAACAAACATTAAATATCTCCACAATTCTATCTATATGCTCAAGAACATGAATCCCTTTTGGAAAAGAAAAAGGATTTATTCTAAGAATTTCTCCAACAAGGGGATTTGTTCCATAACATTTTACATCTTTAAAAACATTTTTATATTCACCTTTTGCAGGTTCAACAACAAGAAATGGTATTCCCTTCTTTTGAATTTCTCTTAAAAGATGATATACAGCATTTGATTTCCCAGAACCAGTAGATCCAGTAATAAATGTATGCATTGTGAGGCTATTTAAATTCAACAAAACTTCAGTATCAGTTATTTGACCCATATTATATATATGACCTATATTAATTGTTTTCTCGATCTTTCTTCTTGAAACCACCTCTTGTCCAAATGATGCATGATTAACTACGGGTAATCCTCTAACTGAATGTCTTGGTAATCCCATATGAATTGCTAATTCATTTGTACTTACTAAAGATGAAGGATTTACAGAAATATACCTTTTTTGGTCATAACTAAATCCTGTATAAACAAATTGTGGATGCATGAAATTAGACAAATATGGCATTAATTCTTCTATTGAATCTTCATCATGCCATGAATTAATTGCATTTCTTTCTATAGACGTATTTGTACCTGCTACTACAGATTTATATATATTAGCAGCAGTTTCCGTCTCTGCGGCAGTCTCTCCAATAAAATAAGATGCAAAATTCCACATTCCAAAACTTTCGCATTCTTCGATTCTTTTTAAATGAATTTGTAATCTTTGCAAAGTTTGATTAAGTGTCATATTTTGAGCATTTAAAGTAATGCCTTTTGATGATCCAAAAGTATCAGTCATTGTTTTTGTGTTTACTAAATTAAAAGCTTCTCCCACTGAATATGTTTCACTATTATTAACACTATCACTTAGACTTTTTCCTATGCTATTACTTACAGTCAAACTAGAAGTTGTACTGGTACTATTCGCTTTTGAATCACTAGATCCATGAGAAATAGTGTTTGAAATTGCATCAGAAACAGATTCAGAATGACTGATAGTATCTGATTTTGATTCACTATTTGTCTTAGTTTGAGAGTTAGTCTTTGTTTCAGTCTTAGTTTTTGTCTTAGATTTCCCACAATTAAACCCCCCCAGTATATTAACTCCACGATTTTTCGATTTCGATTTACTCTTTGAAGTAGATTTTGAAGTAGATTCAGAAGTAGATTCTGTTTTTGTATATGTATGACTTGAGCCATCAATACTTCCTGTTGTATGAGTTTTCCCATCTGATTCCGACTTATTGTCAGTATGTGTATTTGTTTCTGTTTTTCCTTTAGTTTTACTAATCCCAACCGTAAAAGTATCAGTATTAGTAATAGATTGTGAAGAACCCTGTGCAGAAGAAAACGACATATTTTCCGTTAACCCTTTACTTTTTCCTGTTGAATCACTAGTACTATCATTTACTGAAAAATTGATTTGCATGTTAGCAAATGGTGAAAGTTGTGTATAAATTTTTTCATATTCTCTTTTTTTTATCATAATATCTTCATAGGATAAATTATCTGCTAAAAATATTGCTGTATAGGATTTACCTTGCATAGCATAAACGAATTTTTCTAGACCTTGAATAAATTCTTTATTAGTTATATCTTCTTGATTTTGTTTATAATCTGCTACACTTGTAACACTAGAAATACATCCTACTGAAACATTTTGTAAATCCTTTTTCATATCTTCATCATAATAATCTGAAATTTGACTACCTGGAAAGAACCCCAATAAGCTTTGTTTAAGCATTTGAAATACCGTTCCTGAAGAACGATTATCATTAGGTCTTACCCCTAGATAAAATTCTGTTTTTTCACCGTTACTTCTAAGCATTAAAACTAATGTACATGGTTTATTTGATAATGTGTGAAATACCATAGAAATCTTATCTACTGAAAACTCATCTTCCTGATAAACTAATTCAGAAATTTTAAAAAAGTGAATATTATTTAAACTTTCATAAACTTCCTCATCTTGAATAATTACTGGTAATTCATCTAATCTAGTAACATACCCTTTCATTACCTCATCATCAATTATACTCAAACAATTAGCTAAATTCTCTTGTAATACTTTTAAATTTAAATTCTGAGGTTCTGATGTTGAAAAACTATTAGAGTCAACTACAGGTTTTTCCAATTGTTGAGGATATGTAATTGAAACTTTATCTTTTTTTGTAATCTCATTATAGTTTTCAAATTTCATTATTTTACACCAACTCTCCTGTAATATCTTACCCAATTAGTAATTGACCCATCTGATTTTTTTTCTTTTCTTATTGTCCTGTACCATCCGGTAATAAAATCGTTACAATCAACATGCTCATATACAGTAATATTACGCATTCTACCTTCTAAATAGGGAATCCATTTCCCTGCGATATTTTTTATTATGCTTCTATCTGCATCTGTATTAACATATTTATAAATTTCTTCACCAATTTTTTCCACTGTTGAATTACCAATATGTCTATAAATTGTTTTACGTAAATACTGTTTTTTTGATGAGTATTCAAATTTACATTCGTTTGTTTCATAAATTGTGTCAAAACCAACACTTGACAGCAATATTTGATTTTTTTCTTTCTCTAATATAGCGGTAGAATTTTGATAAGGGGATTGTTTTATTGTACCTTTAACAAGAATACTACTACCACTATCAATATAACTATTGTTACTACCACAATCCCCAAAACTTTTTTTGAAGACTTTGAATCTTCTAACATACTATTATTATCTTCAATTTGTTTAATTGTTTTCTCTCTTTGATGTCTCCTCTTAAGCTCATCATATTGCACTTTTTGATTATGTAATTCAATTTCTCTTTTCTTCGCTTCTAATCTACTCATATCAGATTCAGAAATAATTTTTTCTGAAGATAAATTATTTGCTTTTGAAAATGATATACTATCCTGTTTATCTTGAATAATTTGTGTATTATCAGATTTATTTGTAGATGATGATATACTATTTGAAATAATCTGCTCATTTTGATTTTCAAAACCTATTTTTTTTGCTTTTCTTTCAGCTTGTAATCTTTCAATTTTTTGAGAATAAACAACTTTTGCGACTTCTTTCATGTGATTAAATCTTTTCTCTGAAAAATTCTTTTTTTGATCAAACTTAATTTTAACCCAATAATCTATATTCCAATCTGAGTGTATTTTCGATAAAGGTGTCAACTCAATATATGGTTCAAACATTCCTTTCAAATTTTTGCAAATATTATAATCTTCCTCATATTTTTCAAATGTTGGATCAATATCCAGGCTATCAAGAAAAATATATCGAAGTGCTTTTATATCACCAGTATCTATGCATTTTTTTACTCCTGCTATCATAATGTAGATTCCTTTCTTATAAATTAAATATTTAGAATATCTTCAATTTCTGCCTTACATGCTTCAATCCAACCTAGTAAAGCCTTATTTTTCTCTAATGCTTCTGCTTTTGTTTTTTGATCTGTTGCACATTTTTCTAACTCATCATATTTATCTTGAATAAGAATGTCTAGTTCGTCAAATAATTCTGAAAATTGTGTTTTCATATTACTAATTTGAGTTTCAGAATATGTAAGTGCATCGGCTATCCCTTCATCTAAATTCTTTTGAATTTTAATTATTAATCCTGCTGAAATATCATGTGTTGCTACTGTAAAGTTTTCTATTTGTTCTCTTTTTTCTTCAAAAATGTCTTTCATCACAGTTTTATATTTTACAACAGTATCATAAATATCTTCATCTTTATAATCATCTACATATTCAAAAACATCTTCATATTCATATTCTTTTTTACCAAACATTTTTTTAAAGAATCCAAAAAAACCTTTTTGTTTTTTCTCTACTTTTTTTGTACCTACTTTTTCTTTGTGTGACCCAACTTTAACTTTTTTAGTGCCAACTTTAACTTTTGTTGTGCCAGCTATGACTTTCTTTTCCTCTTGTCCTACCTTTTCATAATAAATTTTTTCCTCATATGTAGTTTCTCCTACTTCATCAATTGTATCGGCAGCAAAATCATCTGAACACCACTTCTGAGCGTTCTCTTTCATACTATTCAAGGCACCTTTAATTAAGTCAACCGTATCAAAATCTAACTTTTTATCAGTTGAACTCTCATCAATTTTTGATAATTTTTCTTGATATTCCAAAAGAATTCTTTCTCCTGTTCCCATGACTTCTTGGTTGATTACGCTTTCTAATTCTGATGTAAGTTCTGCAATAGCATCAGAACTCATTAATGAGAATTGATTTACTAAACGTTTTGCCTCTGCTTTATTTGTTATTTCATCTCCATATGATTGAAATACTCTACTTGCTTTATTAATTGTTTCTTGAATTAGTATCTCTGATTTTTCTTTTATCGAATCAATAGGATTTAATTCATCAATTCTTTTTTTGAATGTTGCTGCTTCTTTACCATCAGCGATTTTAGCTTTAACCACTGCTGCACGTTCTGCACATGCCTTAGCTGCTTCTTCATCAGTTGCTACCTGTGTCTTA
>Ga0224740_10260_pt1 | contig 14769 bp, 10 predicted proteins | sample LIM_E_Water_Bulk_FD_161634 | JGI IMG/M metagenome (GOLD analysis project Ga0224740, IMG submission 161634) | Enriched cells from gastrointestinal tract of the lab mouse from Pacific Northwest National Laboratory (PNNL), Richland, Washington... | ecosystem: Host-associated > Mammals > Digestive...
AACCTCAACCGTCAGTGGAAAGACGTATGCCTATTATGTCTGCTCAACACACAAGGCAACAAAGGAATGCAGCCCCCACCGCATTGCGGCAGATAAACTGGAGGAAACAGTATTATCCTTTCTGCAGCAGCATATTTCCAACATATTGGAGCTGAAACGGATTTTATCCTTCATTGGGACGGTGCCGTTCCAGCAGATTGACATTAAGAAACTGGAAGAACGCAGGGCAGGGAAAGAGGCAGAGGCGGAACGCTGTGCCCAGCTTCGCACCACGCTGTATGAAGATATGAAAGACGGCATGATTTCAAAGGAAGATTACAGGGAACTCCATGCGGCATATGAGGCCAGGAGAAAAAATGCCCGGATTGCCATCCGTCAGATTGACTTGGAAATGGAAAAGGTGCTGGAGAGGAAAAATGACGGCTCCGCATGGCTGGATTATTTCACGGAACACCAAAATATCCGGGGGCTTGACCGCTTTGTGGCGGTTTCGTTAATCCGGGAAGTCCGGGTAATGGATAAAAAGAATATAGAAATCACATTTGATTTTGCCGACTGCTACCGGGAGGTTTTGGAAAGCCTTGCCGGTGCGGGGCATGAGGTATCACTGGATGAAAGCGGGAAACTGAATATCAGGATAAAGGAGGCGGTGTGAGATGGCAAGAAAGAGCAGAAAAAATATGCCGGCGGCAGAAACTTCCGGCAACCTGACAGCACAGGCAGTGATGGAGCTGGGGCAGGAAGTGAAACCGTACCGGGCAGCCATCTATGCAAGGCTTTCCTTTGAGTCGGAGGCGAATAAGGAAAGGGACACGGTGGAAACGCAGATTGCCTATATAAAGGACTTCATTGACAGGCAGGACGATATGGCCGCAGCGGATGTATATGCAGACGTGTCCGTGACGGGGACGACATTTGACAGGCCGGAGTTTGACCGCATGATGCAGGACATCCGGGCGGGTAAAGTCAATACCGTCATTACCCGTGATTTGAGCAGGCTCGGCAGGAATTACGTGGAGGCAGGGAATTATATAGAGAGGGTATTCCCGTTTCTGGACGTGAGGTATATTGCGATTACGGATGGCTTTGATTCAGCCAGGCAGGACGCAGACTTATCCATTCCCTTAAAAAATATTGTAAATGAGTTTTATTCAAAGGATATTTCCAAAAAGGTCAAGACGGGAAAGCGTGCCATCTGGATGCAGGGCGGTTACAGCGAGGGGACGCCGCCTTATGGGTATATGCGTGCGGAGGACGGCTCAAGGCGGCTGGTGATAGATACCGACGTGAGTGCCAATGTGGTCCGTATCTTCAGGATGTTCCTTGACGGCATGGGGTATTCGCAGATTGCCGCTAAAATGCAGGAAGAAGGGATACTGTCCCCGCCGAAATACCGTTTTACCAAAAAGGGGGACACTGCACATGCGGATAAAGCAAGGGACTGGCATTATGCCCATGTCAAGGAGATTCTGACGGGCGAATACTATATAGGGAATATGGTGCATGGGAAACAGAGCAGATGCCTTGCAACAGGACGCAAAAATACCCATACGCCGCCGGAGCAGTGGGTGCGGCTGGAAGGCGTGCATGAACCTTTAGTCAGCAGGGAAATGTTTGAAAAGGTGCAGCAGCGGGTGGAAACTGTCCGCAGGGATACCATAAAGAAAACCGGAAGGGACAGGGAACTTCCGAAAAGCCCGGAAAACAAGCTGGTGGGAAAGGTGTTCTGTGCGGAATGCGGCTCCCGCATGCAGTTGAAAAGGCATTACAGGCAGAGGTCGCTGTTCCGGTATGAGTGCGGCAGGAGGGGGAAAAAGAAAGCCCATGACAGGACTGGTGCCAGGAAGAAACTGCAGGTGGAGGAAACGGAACAGGCGGTATTTGACGTGATCCATAAGCACATGGCGCTCTGCATTGACACGGTGCGGCTGGTGCAGGACCTGAACCGCCGGAAAGAAAACAGGGAGCAGTTTGATGTGTACCGGAAAGAAATCGGGCGGCTGCAGAAAGAGGAAAAACGCATCAGTGCAAACAAGGGCGGCCTTTATGAGGATTACAGGGACGGGCTGGTAACGGCAGAGGAACTGTGTCAGTACCAGAAAGAGTATGAAAACCAGATCAGGGCCATTCAGGAACAGATTGCGGAGCTGTTCAGGCGGCAGCGTTTTTATGAAAAGAATTTCCATCTGGACCTGGATTGGGAACAGGTGGTGCAGAAGTATTTCAGGCGGAGGAAACTGACAAAGGAAATGGTGGATGCCTTTGTGGAAAAAATATATTTCCATCCGGACGGTAATCTGGAAATCCATCTGAAATATGATGATTTTATGGAGCAGTTGACGGAAATAGCAGAGGAAAGGATGTGTGGGACGGATGCAGGAAGTGCTGGCGCTTTACATGAGGCTGTCGGATGAAGATGACAATATGCCGAAGGGTGCAGAGAGCAACAGCATCTCACACCAGAGGCAGCTTATGATGGAATATGTTTCGGGACGCCCTGACCTGCAGGGGTACCGGATAGCGGAGTTTGTGGACGACGGATATTCCGGGGCTGACTTTACCCGTCCCAATTTCCAAAAAATGATGGATATGGTAAAGGCAGGAAGCATCGGCGTAATCATCACCAAAGATTACAGCAGGCTTGGGCGTGATTATCTGGAAGTAGGAAACTATATGGAGTGTATCTTTCCACTGATGCAGGTGCGGTATATTTCCGTGAATGACGGGTACGACAGCAGGGAGTCCTTCGGCAGCACCGGGGGAATGGATGTGGTGTTAAAGAACATTGTCAATGCCATGTACTGCCGGGATGCCTCAAGGAAAGTCCGTTCCGCAAAGAAGATACTGGCGCAGCAGGGGAAATACATTGCCGCATTTGCCCCGTTCGGCTACCGGAAGTCGGCGGCGGACAAGCATGTGCTGGAGCCTGATCCGGATGCCGCACCAGTGGTCAGGCTGATTTTTAAGATGGCAGCGGAAGGGAAGAAGTACACGGAAATCAGCGAGTACCTGAACCGGAACCATTACGATTCCATTCTGGAATATTACGAAAAAAATAATATCAGACGTTCCAATGTGAGGGATATTGGCGAGAGGCTGTGGTCACCGCCCACAGTGATGGAGATACTTTTCAATGAGGTCTATATCGGGAAAGTCATCAATAACAAGACTGCCGACAACCTTGACACTGGCCACAAAGTGGTGCAGAGGGAGTCTGCGGACTGGATTGTGGTGGAGAACTGCCATGAGCCTCTGGTTTCGGAAGAACTTTACCGGAGTGCGCATAAAGCAATAGGCAGGAGACCGTACAGGGCAAGGAAGAAGAATGGAGCATGGAGACGCGGTCTGGTTGTCTGTGCAGAATGTGGGAAGGCAATGGTTAAACATTCTAATGACAACTATTATCGGTGCCGGGTACACAAATACAATGTGAAACGCCCGGAACTGGAACAGAATGTGCTTGAATGTGTAAGGGCTATGGCACTGGCAGGTTTACAGGATTTAGAGATGAAGAAAAAGCAGGCAGTTTGTAAGGATACCCTGTCAGACGAAATTTCCCTGCTGGAAAAAGCCGTTGAAAAATATAACAGGGAGAAATTCACGGTATATGATGAATATACCAAAGGCAAGGTATCAAGGGAAGTCATGGCGGAAAGAAATGCTGCGATAAAGCAGCAGATAGAGGAAACGAAAAAACTGATAGATGAAAAGATGGAAGAAGCCGCCAGGCAGGAGTTTTGTCTGGATGAACAGGATGCGGAAACACTGGACGCATTAAGCGTGCTGGATGAATTTGATCCGGATAAAATCCGGCAGCTTGTCAGCCAGGTGTTGGTACACAGCGAGACGGAGATAGAGATTGTCTGGAATGTAGATGATTTTATATCACAAGCGTAATATGCCTGATATGCAGGTTAGTATTTTAGCATTCATCGGGGATGCCAGTGGTGGCATTTCCGATGAAAAAATATAAAATTTTTTTTGTTCCCTACTTGACACTAGCAGAGTGCCACCATGCAGCTTCAGACACTATTTCAAGTGTATTAAAGGAAGTAAAAGCAAAATATGTTTATGGAGTAACGGCAACTCCGAAAAGAGCAGACGGTTTGGAGAAAATAAACTATATGTGGATTGGACCGATACGATATAGTTACACGGCAAAGGAAATGGCTGCTGCACAGGGAGTGGAACACTATGTATATCCAAGATTTACCCGTACAGTTGCACCAAGAGGTGTTATTACGGATAAAATGCATCCCAATGCGGCATATGATATTATTCATGGTAACAGCATTCGGGATGAGCAGATTATCAGTGATGTAAAGACTTGTGTGCTGCAGGGCAGGACACCAGTTGTATTATCAAAATATAAAGACCATTCGGAAAAATTGTATAGTCGTTTAAAGGAGTATGCGGATCATGTATTTCTTATGACCGGTAATAATTCCAAGAAAGAACATAAGAAAATTCTGGAGCAGCTTCATGAGGTAAGTAAAGAGGAAACACTGATTTTAGTGGCGACAGGTTCACTTATTGGAGAAGGATTTGATTATCCCCGGTTAGATACATTATTTATGGCGATGCCGGTATCGGCTCGAAATATAGTGGAGCAATATGCAGGAAGATTGAATCGTGATTATGAAGGCAAGAAAGAAGTAATTGTATATGATTATGTCGATAGTCATATCCCTATGTTTGACAACATGTATGCGAAAAGGCTTAAAGCATATAAACAGATTGGTTATGAGGTTTGTACGGGAATAAAAGGTGAAAAACAAACTGCAAATGCTATCTTTGGCGGAGATAATTATGTAGAAGTATTTCAAAGAGACTTGCTTGAAGCAGATAATAACATTATCATTTCAAGTCCGGTAATTAGTGGCTCAAAAGTATATGAATTGATTCGTTTGCTTAAAGATAAACAGGTAAATGGAGTTGACGTTACGATAGTGACATGGGAACCGGATTCTTATGGCTTTGGCGATGCAGGCTTTTGGATGCAGCTGCACGAAGAAATAAGACAAGCTGGATTTTATATAGAAACTGTTGAAGATTTATGTGAGCATTTTTCTATTATAGACCAGAATATTGTTTGGTATGGCAATATTAACATATTAGGTAATGCAAAGTTAGAGGACAGCATGATGCGTTTGGAAAGTAAGGAAATTGCTGCAGAATTGATGGAGATAACCTTTGGAGAAAAAATATAAGTTAAAACAGGAGGTAGAAAATGTTATTTTTATGTTATCCAAAATGTTCAACTTGTCAGAAAGCCAAGAAATGGTTGGATGAATACAATCTAGAATATACAGAACGTCATATTGTGGAGGATAATCCGACCTATGACGAATTAAAGGCATGGTATAAGCAAAGCGGTTTGCCGCTCAAGAAGTTCTTTAATACCAGTGGATTGATTTATAAAGAAATGCAGTTAAAGGATAAGCTGCCGTCAATGAGCGAAGAGGAACAGCTAAAGCTGCTTGCTGTGAATGGGATGCTCATAAAGCGCCCGATGGTGATATGCGAGGATGAAGTGCTTGTAAGTTTTAAGGAAACTGAGTGGGAAGTGCTTAAAAATAAAAAGGTGTGCCAATAAAAAAATATGTGTATAAAGATTATGTGTAAAGATTAGCAAAAATAGCTTGACAAATATCTGTAGTTGGAGTAAACTGTAATAATTTAGCGGTACACAGCTAAATGGAGGCTTGGGCAGGAAAGGAGAAAGTATGTGTAGGTATATTGCATCAGACAAGCTTTCCGTTCCTAAGGCTGAAATAGAGGATATTCTTGAAGAACTTAAGGAACGCCTTGAGGAAAAGTATGGCTTGAAATCTTTAATTATGGTTGTCGGCAGTGTAAAGAGAAATCTTGTGACGGTTGACGAAAACGGTCATTTTGATTTGGATTACAATCTCTGTTTTATTAAGGTGCCGCAGGAAGTACGGGATAATCTTCAGGGGCTGAAGGATCGTGTAAGATCAAATTTAGATGAAATTACTGATGAAGATTATTATTATGCACGGAACTCAACATCAGTAATTACACTTGAAAGAGCAGATGGTTCATTTAGTCTGGATCTTGGCATCTTAGTAAAGAATAAGAATGGAGAGTATTGTCGATTAGTAAGAAATAGGAATAATTACCAATTACGAGAGGTTGCACTTCTATATAATACTGAAATGCAAGAAAGGTATATTCGGCAGCATTCTGCAATGAAGAGGGTTTCGGAGTTGTATTTAATGCATAAGAATAAACACCCGGAAACAGATTCATTTCATTTGTATTTAGAGGTGGTAAATACTGTATTCAATGAAACAGGAGGACAAAAAATGAGTAAAGTATCTGGAGACACGCACACCAAAAATCAGATGGATGCACACGCAAATCAGAAGAATCCAAATAATTCATCTTCAAAAGCTATGGCAAATAATAGGTCAAATCAAATGAATCCTAATAATGCTGCTTATTGGAAAAGCCGAGGTAAGAGTGGAAGATAACAATGTGACAATTTGAATGGGAAGCAACCCCGGTTTGTCTTTGAAAAAGAAATTGTGGAATGGAACGGATGCTGAGGCTGTTTAAGAAGGTTTGCAGAAGACACTATTATTTGTATCTGGAGATGATTACTTTTAAGGTATGTGTATATAGGGATATGTTTAATGACGAGGAGCAAGATGACTAACACTTCGAAGAATGATAAAAGCTGAACTTGTAAGGAATTCTTACAAGTTCAAACAGTAATTGTCATGAAAGATGTGGAAATGTGAGCAGAATATCTTGCAGAATCTCGAAATCAGAGTTATATTTTTCTTAGGGTATTGCAAGGTTTCATTAAATTATTTTATCCGGTCAGGGCTACCTGCAAACCACTTGAACCATCATGAGTAAAGAAAATAGCCACCGGTACTGATTTGGTACTAAAAGTTCTTGAAACGAGATGGAATAGAAAAAATATAGAGATATTTAATACTAAAATGTATGGTAAAATACTAAATGACATGCATTGTCAAACAGAACTTTGCGAGTTCGAATAACGGACATTTGGATTGAAAAGTGCGTAAAATCGGCACTTTTCGGTCTTTTCTTTTGCTCCGTGAGATTGTTTTGAGATTGATTTTGAAACACTTTCCACATATTCCACGAAAAGAGAATCTGATTGAAATTCCTGTCAAGTATGGTCATTTCTTTGGAGATACTTTAAATGAGTATGGTATTTCAAAGTGCATATAGTGCATACAGTTAAGAAAGGTGAGTATATACAAAGTAAACGGTAGATAGTGCGTACCTATACAAAACCGGAGCAAACCTGTATGATAGTAACAGATCTGCTCCAGTTCTAATTTACTTCATTATTTATCGGGCTTCCGGCAGTTCGCAGGAAGGTTCGGTGACCATGGAAGCAGATCTTCCAGAAAAGCACGGTCCGTATCGTCCAGATGCTTCGGTATCTCCGTAAGCAGATATTCAAAGTAATCATACGGTTTCAGACTGTTTGCTTTTGCGGTCTCTGCAATGCTGTAGATGATCGCACTGGATCTGGCTCCGGCAACTGTATCAATCATTACCCAGTTCTTTTTCCCGATACAGAATCCGCGGATCGACTGTTCCGCAGCGTTATTGTCCATCGGAACTTCGCCATCATCCAGAAATACTTTCAGGTACTTCTCCTGGTTTATGGAATAGTAGAACCCTTCCCATGTCTTGCCCTTTTGCGGCACAAGGGAAATATTTTCTTTTGCCCATGTGAAATAAGCCTCCACCAGAGGCCTGACACTCAGCTGGCGGCGCTTTCTCCGTTCTTCTGCCGGGAGTTCCTTCAGCAGTTTTTCTTCCCGGTAGACCGCCTGGATCATTGTCAGCGCAAGGTATGCACGGCTGTCTTTCCGTTTTGCTTTTGGCAGTGCCTTTACTGCTTCGTCAAAACGGCGTCTTGCATGGGACCAGCATCCGGCAATCTTCAGGTCTTCCCGCCCATTTTCCACCGTGTGGTAGACCTGATACCCGTCTGTGACGCATATCCCGCTGAAATCCTTCAGAAATTCCCTGGGATGGCTGGCATTGCGCGTCTTCTGATATTCATACAGGACAATCTGACGCTCCTTATACATCTGCCCCGTGCGGTAAACCCACATATAGCTCTTGCTCCCGGCGGGACGGCCGTCCTTATTTACCAGCAGGGGAGTTTCATCTGCCTGCAGCACATGGCAGCCATACATTTTCTCATGCAGGTAATCATAGAGCACGGCAAGATAACGATCTGCACACTGGATCGTCCAGTTGGCCATGTTCTGCCTGGAAACGTGCAGGCCGTAACGCTCAAACTCCTGCTCCTGGCGGTAAAGCGGAACGGCATTGACATATTTGGCATTCATCACGGCCGCCTCCAGGGAGGGGGAAACAAGGCTTCCCTTCAAAAGGGACTCCGGATGCGGCGCCCGGATAATTTCATCCGTCTTCTTTCCGGCATATACTTTTACATGATGTTCCTCTACTTCGACTTTCGCCGGGGTAAAGCCATATCTTCGGTATACTTCATCAGGAAGCTGTTTCCAGCCTTCTGTGCCGAACAGTTCCTCCAGCTCACCATCTGTCATGGAATGCTCGACTACTACAATGGGAAGTCCCTCCAGGTCTTCTTCGCGTTTCCCCTTTTTTTTCTGCGGCCTTTTCCGGGGGGCGGCATCCTCCGCCCTGCCGGAATCTCCCCCGGCAACGGCTTCCGCCTCGTTGAAAAACACGATTTCCCCATTCACTTCCATAAAAGAAATCTGCTCCGCCGTTTCATGCCTTTCTGACGACCTGCCAAAACGGTGTCTCTTTAAGTCTGCAACCTGTTCCAGTACCAGCTGGAGGGTATGGTCGATATTTTCCAGCTGCTCCTGCTGTGACAGGAACAGCTGGATGAGCGTTTCCTTATCAAAGCTGTCCAGTTTTTCCTTCGTATATTTCAAAACCATGCCGCCTCCCGGTATCTTAATGGTTTTATTATACCAGAAATCCCTGGATCCTGCGAATCATACTTTCCCCGGCTTTCGTCATAATGCTGGTGCTTCTGGGGGCGGATATGGCTTTTGCATGCCGCCGTTTTTGCTGGCTCCAAAAAATGAGGAGGATGCGGCTGCCAGCCGCCAGATCCTCTGGGAAGCGTGCATGCGCAGCCGGAATACGGCAGCCTTGCACTGCGGCTGGACTGCCTGGAAATTTCTCTGTTTTGCACAAAGTCATCCCATATATTCTGGCGGTCTGACTGTCCTGACGGACCTCTTCGGGGTAATTGTCAGTCCCTCCATCAGCCAGCGGAACTGCTGCTGCGTCAGCGAACGTACCTCTTCCGGGCTGCGCGGCCATTGGAACCTGCTTTCTGATAATCTTTTATATAACAGGAGCCAGCCGTCCCCTTCCCATACAAGTCCTTTGATGCGGTCTGCGCGCCTTCCGCAGAAAAGGTAGAGGGTATCCGGGACATAAGGCCTGTTGCCGGTCTGCGCTTCCACCAGTGCAGCCAGCCGGTCCATGCCGGAGCGCAGATCTGTGTATCCGCAGACGATATAGATTGCTTTAAAACAGGTGGCATCATTAAGCATTCCGCATCACCTCCAGGACTGCCGCAAGGAGCGGCATGGGAGTATGCTCCGTCACATGGATGGAAGCTTCCTTTATGGAGATATCCAGACCCGGTTCAGGATTGCGGTTATCATGTTCACTTTTCTGCAGAAGTTCCGGTTCTACAGGAACCACCAGATGTTCGCGCATCTGTTCCGGAAGTTTTTCAAGGCAGGCCGCCCTTACACGGCGGAGCCGATAATAGTAATTCGCCTTTGTAATGCCATTGCAGGCACACCAGTCCGCTACGCTCATACCGACCGGACGATTCTGACAGTCCCTGATCTGTGCTGCCCATTTCTGAAGGCGGCATTGTGCCGCCACCGTAGTTGTTTCAGAACTCATAGACTAACCTCCGTATAGCGGTATCAAAAGTTAAGTCTTATACTTTTGATACTCATAATAGATATATAGTCTATTATCCTATTTTTGACCAAATCAGTCGAGGTACATGCTATCTACCGTTTACTTTTGTAAAACGACTTTCCCGTTTTGAGATCGACTTTCATATTTCACAGGGGCAAAGAAAAAGCACAGTCCTGCCAACGAACTGTGCTTTTTGTGATCTAAAACAAATTACTTCGCATTCACTTTAATCCTCTTATAAAGGCCGTTTTGGGTAATGCAGTAAAGATAACAGGTTCCGCGCCGTAATCCCGTAACGGTCCCCTTCTTTGATACCTTAGCCACTGATGGATCCGTAAGAACATACCGGACTTTCTTATCGGCTTTCTTCATCTTTTTTCCCGACACTCTGACGTTCAGACGGATCTTTTGACCTGTCCTTACATTCACCGTCGAAACCTTGATGCGCAATTTTGAAACATTCCCATATTTTCCTCCCCTTGTCACGCTGTATACAGGCAGGGACTTCGTAAGGATCACCCGCTTCCCGCCAATGATCTTGTACGCTGCCACATAATATTTATACCGTGTGCCTTTTTTGAGTCCGGTACATTTCACTCTGCGTACCTTTTTCCCCACTGTCCGGATGCGTTTCCATTTTCCATTTGAGCGCGCTCTGTAAACCTCATATCCCTCTGCCTGCCCGACCGCCTTCCATCGTATGACTTGTGACGTTTTAGCGGAAGACACTTTTGGCAAAAGCAAGTCTTTCTGCACTGTTTGTTCCACTGGAGGAACAACTGCAGGCAGCGGCTGGGAAGATTCTAGTGCTGGCAACGGTGTACTCGACGGCTGAGGTACTGGCGTTTTATCCGGAGCCGTCGGTTTCTCGGTCGGATCGACCGGCGGCTTCTGCGTCGGTGACGGCTCCCACGGAGTTTGTGATGGCCACGGCGTTTCTGTTTCCTCTGGATCAGTCGGTTTCTCGGTCGGATCGACCGGCGGCTTCTGCGTCGGTGACGGCTCCCACGGCGTCTGTGATGGCCACGGCGTTTTTGTTTCCTCTGGATCAGTCGGTTTCTCGGTCGGATCGACCGGCGGTTTCTGCGTTGGTGACGGCTCCCACGGCGTCTGTGATGGCCACGGCGTTTTTGTTTCCTCTGGATCAGTCGGATTCTCGGTCGGATCGACAGGCGGTTTCTGCGTTGGTGACGGCTCCGACGGGGTTTCTGACGGCCACGGCGTTTTTGTTTCCTCCGGATCAGTCGGTTTCTCGGTCGGATCGACAGGAGGCTTCTGCGTCGGTTGACCGGTTGGCTCCGCTGTTTCGACCGGTTCTGGCGTCGGCTCGATCGGTTCCTGTCCGTCGCGGTAGATCGTTCTTTCAAAATCATCCGTCTGTAATAAATACGCCCGGAAAATCTCCGCTTTTAGCAGCTCCACCTTTGTCTGCTGCGCACGTATATTGTTGGAACCACTAGGCAGCGCCGTGACATTCTTCAGATCGCTTTCTACCGCCTCACGCATGAGTTCCCTCAACGAGGCAAAATTTTGTATCGTTACCTTCTGGTTTTCCCATGTGATCGTCACTGGTTTTAACTCACCGACCTTTTCGATCCGTTTCTGGAACATTTCCCGTTTAAAATCAGCCATTGTCCCGTACTCGCCGCCAAATATTTTGTTCAATATATACGTATCGGACAAGAGTGTTTGTTCCGACACGGCCTCTTGTTTATACTGGTTGGATATATAGGGCACCATACCCCCGTAATACCCGAATTCAGCAAGCAGTTCGAACGCCTGCCGCCGTATCATGACATCACCGCTGACGCCTTTGTCATTTTGTACGCCGGCATAGTTGGCACTGAACAGCGGCACAACATAATAACCATTGTTTTTGAGAGTTCCCGTGGTCTGCGTACCGTTCACCTCATAACGGGATACGAGGATGCTGTTTCCGATCAGATCGCTGAGCGTGTTCAGCTGTTTTGCTTCCTCAAGCGTCAGTTCCCGCACGGAATCCACATGGTGCTTCGAACCGGCTTCTCCCGGTTTGCTCCGATTATCCGTATCTTCGACCTGCTCCAGTTTATGAAACCACTTCTTCTTGTCCTCTGGTGACTTTTCCAACATGACATCTGCTTCTGTATAATCAAGCGTATAGATCACATCCAGGATCCCCTGCATATATTCCTGCAGGTCTGTTTCATCCTGGAACCGACCTGGTACTGCGTTGTGGAACCGCTCCTGATTCGATGTGCGGTCATAGATCAGGTTCAGGTTAAAAACGGGGGGATCGTTTAGTTCATACGGCTCAAACATACCTCTCGTATACACTTCCGCCTGCATGCCGTCCCTTGCCCCATACCCGTTCAGCATGAGCGAAGAGACGAGCAAATGGGTCAGTTCATGGGAATAGGTCGCAAGTCCCCGTTCCGTCAATGCCTTTGACAAATAATAGCGGACATTAGCCCCGTCTGCCATACCATCCGAGAAGAAAAATGTCGTATACATATTTAACGGCGTTATAAATTCCCGGACACCTACCGAGGTTTCACTCCCAAATTTTGTCGACCACTCTGTTCTAGAATCTGTCGACGTCTCCGAATAGATCCGCAGACTGTCATACACAATACGGCTAGACAACAGTTGTGCTCTTTTCTCCGGTTTTGCCAGCCGATACCACAGATCGATAAATTCCCTCTGCTGCCCTGCGGCCTGTTCCAGCTGCTGCCGGAACTGTTCGCGCTGCTCTGCATAACGGACTGGATCCGAATCTTTTAATTTCCTGTCCACATAACAGTCCACGATCCCATACGTAATCGTAGTCGAAGTAGAAATGACATAAACACTATCCTCCGATACGGTCAGGAGCGGAAGGATATATGACCGAGAAGCCGCTCCGTCATAAAGTTTCCGGTACAGCCCGGTATCCGCGGATGTATCCCAGGATGATGGCCGTTCGACGATATCGGCGCGGCTTTCCTGTACAAACCACTCATTCATCGGCGTATTGGAAATCCATTTCTCCCTGTTCTGTTCCAAAAACTCATCAAGCGACATGGACGTTGTAACATCAAAAAAAAGTTTGTTCCAGCCGAATACATTCGCACTATTGGACAGCTTTAACGTATTCCCGCCGGCGCTTCCGATCTTGATCAGCCAATCCACAACATCTGCCCGCACGCCATACTCTCCCGGCTCATAGAGAAGGACGTCGCGGATATTATGGCCGCCCATCTCAAAATCGTATAACCTCTCCAGATATGTCAGTCCGATCAGTAGTTTCTCTTTGTTTTGCAATATTTTATTTGTAAAAAAATCTGCCCCTTTTTCCTCTGCGCCATTTGTACTGTCAACCACCCTCTGAATGATCTGCCCGATCTGACTCTGTACGTCTGCAAACGCCTCCCCGAATGACATGACCTGTACATTGTCCTTGTTCAGCTCCCGGATCACCTCCTCGTCGGTAACTTCATTGATCGGCCGTTTATCCCGAAGCGCGATCTCGTTCTTCTTATTTAACTTATCTGTAGCGGAATAATAGGACGGCTTCAATAATTCTCCAATCGTCTCATCCTGCTCATACGATACCGCCCTCAGCGCCTCAGCCGTATTCTGACTTACCGTTTCCCCGCAGCTGGCTGCCGCGCTAATGATAGATGGAACGATTGCCGCCAGCATCATAAAAACTGCGCCCACCACTATTTTGATCTTTTTCATATGCCGTCCTCCTTTTTTGTCTTTTCATTCTTTCGTGTATCCAATGATCGCAAACAAGCTTCTAAAAACGCATCCGAGAAAATGACATTCTCGCCAAACTCCCTCACGTGGTGTTGATAACCAAACCGAGAGGAAAACCCATACGGAGCAAACGCCGCGTCCGCCCGGTCAAGCAGCGATACATCAAATTCACTGTCCCCTGCGGCATAAATCATCTCAGCGTCCAAATAAGACCGGATCCGATCTAGCGCGATACCTTTACTCAGTCCCACCGGAATGACATACACTTTTTCTCCGTTGTGAAAGACATCCACATACTGGGGATTTAAGCATTCCTTCAACTCTCGCACAGAAAGATCCGGACATCTGCATTTTGTAAAAACAAACAATTTTTCTATAAAACGGATTTCAAATTTTCTTCTCGCATCCTGCTCTAGAAACCGGATCGCCCGTTCCAACTCCTCCACACTGTCCGCAATCCTGCGCAGAGACTCATGATACCATTCCTCATCTCTTTTCCCGTTCCGCAAAAGAATACCACCGTTACAGACTAACGCAAATGAAAATCCGCCAACACCCAGCTCAATGCGCTCATATTGCTCGGTCGTCCGTGTCGTCGTGGGGATAACCCGCATATGTTGTTTTAGTTTTCTAAGAAGTTCATACGTTTTTGACGTTATAAACGAAATCTCCCTGCCCTGGTATATTTCCACATTTCTTTTCTCTATTCCGATATTATGTTTATAGGAATAGATCAGTGTATTATCAAGATCTGTACAAAGAACCTTCATGCTCATCTTACGCCCCGCTCTGATCGTATGTGAAAGAATCTAAAAATAATGTTAGGGACAAAAACTTTGCCCCCAACCATGTTTCCTATTTCCACAGACTGTTCCCTTACAAATATCTTCTTACGAGATCCCCGATCGTCGGATCGTTTGTCCCCTGTCCGATCGCATTAAACTTCCACTCGCCGTTATATCTGTAAACTTCGCCAAATATCATCGCAGTCATCCCCGAATAATCTTCTGTCAGATTGTATCTGCACATCTCATTATTATTTCTCTGATCCACGAGACGGATAAACGCGTTTTGTAT
>Ga0224740_10261_pt1 | contig 14722 bp, 8 predicted proteins | sample LIM_E_Water_Bulk_FD_161634 | JGI IMG/M metagenome (GOLD analysis project Ga0224740, IMG submission 161634) | Enriched cells from gastrointestinal tract of the lab mouse from Pacific Northwest National Laboratory (PNNL), Richland, Washington... | ecosystem: Host-associated > Mammals > Digestive...
AACTCCCAGAACATGGGACGCATGATGGGCGCCCCGGTGCGGCTGGCCTCGTCCATATACTGGCAGGTATAATCTTTCAGCCTCTCCCGCAGTTCAATCAGCTTTTTCAGAATGGGGTAATTGCGCTCCCCAAAACTCCAGATCTCATTGTCGCCGCCGCTGGCCTCCTTGACGCCGGGATGGCGCTGCTTATACCAGGAGGGGCGCAGCCGGGAACCGTGCAGCCGCATCACCGGACAGAATACGCCGAACTGGAACCATCTGACGATCAGTTCCCGGAAGTACTCGCTCTCAATATCCCCGGAGAGGAATCCGCCGATATCCGAATTCCACCAGGGGATGCCGCACATGCCCATGGACAGGCCGCTCTCCATACTCATCTTCAGATTGCGGAAGCTGGATGGAATATCCCCGTTCCACACGATGGCGCCGAACTTCTGACTGCCGGGATAGGCCGCCCGGGTCAGGGACACGATCTCTTCCTCCCCTTCCTCTTTCAAGCCGTCATAGAAAGTCTGGGCGTAATAATAAGGGTACATCTGGGCCACCTGGGCGCCGTTGCCCAGATAATATTTCAGATGCCCCGGCTGCTGGGGATGCACCTCCGGCTCCGCCTCGTCCAGCCAGAAAGTTTTGATCCCATGGCGGTAATAATTCTCTTTTGCCTTGCCCCACACAAACTTTCTGGTCTCCGGATTCATGGGGTCGATAAAAGTCTGCTGCCCGTAGAAGTCAAAAGTGCCGAACTGCCCGTTCTCCGTGCGCACCAGCATATTGCTCTCGCTCATCTCGGAATAGTTCTCGCTGGCGGGATTGATGGTGGGCCAGATGGATACCACCGGATGAATGCCCATCTCCTCCAGTTCCCGGCACATGGCGTCCGGATCCGGCCAGTACTTGGGATCGAATTTCCACTCCCCCTGCTCGGTCCAGTGGAAATAGTCGATGACGATGGCGTCAATGGGAATCCCCCTCTTTTTGTACTCCCGGGCCACTTCCAGCAGGTCCTCCTGGCTCTCATAGCGCAGCTTGCACTGCCAGAATCCCGCCGCCCACCGGGGAAACTTGGGCGCATAGCCGGTGAGATCACAGTATCTCTCCATGGTCTGGGCCGGCGTCTCTCCCGCATAGATAAAGTAATCCGCCTGATAAGCGCTGTCCGCTACGAACATGGTGTGATTGCGGGTGGTCTCACAGCGCCCCGGAGCCGGATTGTTCCAGAAAAACCCATAGCCCAGGGAGGAATACAGCACCGGCAGCGTGGACTTGGTGTTGTAGTGGATGATCTGGCTGGTACTGCCCTTACGGTCAAACAGATCCTCCTGCTCCTGGCCCATGCCGTAGAAATGCTCCCCTTCGTTGGCGTCAAAGATCACCTTGACCTGGTAATGATCCCCCTCCACATGCATATTGCGGTTGGTATAATCTCCCTCAAACCGGGTGTGCAGAATCTGCTTTCCCTTGCGGTAATAGGTGATAATCCCGCCGTACCAGGGATTTCCCGCCTCTATGGTGGCGCTGACCATGCCGTTTACAATGGTGGCCTTTTTCTCGTCCCCCGACACCACACACTCGTCCTGGGTAACAGGTTCCAGCACCGTCCATTTCTCATCGGAAATCCGGCCGTTTTTGGTGCTGCGGCAGCGCAGACAATCCCTGCCATAGGGCTCTATCACCGTCAATTCGTCCTTGCGCTGGAACACCAGCCTCTTGTCCTCAATCCTGATCTTTCCCATATTCTTTCTCCCTTTCCCTAATACGCCCGCAGGCCATTTCCTTTCCCGAAAGCAGTATAATCCGCATTTTACTGAGGAAGGTGCAGCAGAGGCATCCCCTGCTCATTGATATACACCCGGTGGAAAGCGGCACAGCGCTGATGATATTGTTCCCTCTCCTGGGCATGGTAAGCAATCATCAGATCCCCCTTCTCATCCCGGAAAAAGGAATTGTGGCCCGGCCCCTCTATGCCCTCCACCGAACCTCTGTGGAGCACCGCCGCCGGCTCCTTGTACCAATTATCCGCCTTCAGCAGATCCTCCGCCTGGTCCGCCACCAGATAGCCCACCGCATAGGTGGGATCGCAGGCTCCGCCTCCGGAATAAGCCAGATATACCTTATCCCCCAGCAGCAGCGCATAAGGACCCTCATTGTTAATCGTCCCCCGCTGGTTTTCCCAGCCGTACAGCGGTCTGGACAGCAGCACCGGCTCGCTGGTCAGCACCCAGGGCCGCTCCTGGTCGGCGGCGGCAATGTACAGCATGGAGCCGGTGTCCGACGCCGTGCCGATACCATAACGATAGGACCATACCAAGTAGGACCTTTCTCCGGCCTTAAAATAGGTCATATCCAGGGAAATCCCCTGTTCCGCCAGAAAATGCCCGTCCTGTCTGCGCACCCGCACCGGCGCTTCCCAGCCTGCCGGATCCGTCAGGCTGCCCTTTTCCTTCAGGCGCATCATATGACACTGGGGCGCCCACTGCCTGCCGCCTACGGCGAAGAGGATGTAGGCCCTCCCCCCGATCACATGAAATTCCGGCGCCCAGAAGGTCTGTATCAACTCCCTGTCCTCATCATAGTCCAGAATGCAGCGGGGTTCCGCCTCCGGGGCAAAAAGTCCCGCCACCGAATCCGCCTCCCGGATAAACAGGCCGATATTGTTATTGTTGTCATTGGTGGCCAGGAAATACCATTTCCCTTCCCAGTCAAAAATCACCGGGTCCGCCCAGCCCACAGCCAGGGGAAATTCCACCTTCCGCAGTTCCGGCTCCGACGCGCACCAACGTTGCCGTATTCCCTCCCAAAGGGAATCCGGCAATTCCACCCGGTCCCGGGCCTGGTCATACGCCGTCTGCCACCGGCCCCGCTCCACGGTTTCCTGCCGAAAACGCAGGAAGTCCCGGGTTCTCCAGAGAATCAGGCATTCCTCCCCTGCCGGTTCCCCCTCAGGGTCCACAGGCTCCGCCAGGATGCCGTAACCCTCCTCCAGCACCAGGCCTCTGGGATTTCTCACTCCCCTGGGAGCAATGGTGTTGTCGGGGCGTATATCCGCCTCCGCATAGAGCATACCGAATCCCTGGTTCAGCACATGTTCCTTACCGTCCTGCCCCGTGTATGCCATGTACACGCTGTCTGCCAGCGCCCGGGGCACATGGGGCTCACATACCTCCCCGGTATAAATTCTCAAATATCCCATATTAACCCTTTCCCCCGTGATATGGGTGCTATCCGAACGGTTACTTCAATTCAAATCCCTTCAGCATGGTGTTGCCCTGGCCCCGGAACGTCAGGTACAACGCATATTCACCCTCCGGCAGGGCAATGTCCGCCGTGGCCTCTTCCCATACATTGGTATATCCCACCGGCAGTTCCGCCAGCTCCTCGCCATTGATCTCCGTCCTCACCTCAAAGACACCCTGGGCGTAGCCCCTTGTCCAGATGCGGATCTGCTTTGCTTCCGTTCCCTGGAAAAACTTGAATCCCGCCGTGGCCGTGTTCTGGATGTTGCCTATGTAGCCCGGGTTCTCATCCCCGTCCCTGCCGTCCTGCATCACCCGGGGCTGTTCCCCGCCTCCCACATAGGCGGAAGGTTTGGACGTGAACAGATTGCAGGCCAGGTAAGCCGGAAAATATCCCAGACCCGGCAGCGGTCCACCGTTCAAGCCGCAGGAGGTCAGCTGTGCCTGGTCAATGCTGCCGTCCTCGTGGATAACCAGTTTCTCCGCGCAGCCCTGACGGCTGTACCAGGTACCGTTGGTCTGGCGATGATAGAAAATATAAGGCTGCCCCTGGATTTCCACCATACTGCCGTGATTGTTGGCGCCGTAGGCCGCGGGCTGCTCCGCAGACTTATAGCTGTCAATATGCAGATCGCAGTTGCTCACCAGCACCCCGCCATAGCGGAAATCCCCGGTGGGGCTTTTGCTGGTGGCATAACAAAGTTCATGCATCACCTGGGAGGAATAGATGAAATAGTATGTACTTCCTTTTTTGCGGATGGAAGGAGCCTCAAAGAAGGCATGCCCCTCATACTCCGTCCCGGCACTGTACTCGCAGCCCGGCACGATGATTCTGGGGGATTCCGTTATGGTGAGCATATCCCCGTCCAGCACCGTCACCATGGCTCCGTGCCTGGATTTGTCGCCCTTGCCGCAGAATCCCGTGTACAGATATACCCTGTCCCCTTCCGTCAGCACGCCCGGATCAAACTGGGGTTCGTCCCCGGCCCGCTCTCCCAGCAGAGTGCCGTCCGAATAATGCACATATCCGTAAAATTCATATTTTCCCGACGGCGTGTCGCAGACCGCCACCGACACCACCGACACCTTATCCAGCACATAGTACAGATAGTACCTGCCGTCAGGCCCCACCGTCACATCCGGCGCGTACAGGCACATCTTGCCCGCCTTGTTGAAGGGATCCGCCGTTTTCTCATAGATCACGCCCTCATAGCGCCAGTTCCCCAGGTCGTCCACAGGAGCCGACCAGCACACATAGTCTCCCATGCAGAACACATAACCATTATAAAAATCATGGGAACCGTACACATACACCCTGTCCCCAAATACATAAGGCTCCGCGTCCGGGATATATTCCCAGGACGGCAGATAGGGATTCCACGCTTGTTTTTTACTCATATTTGCCTCTTTTCCGCAGGTCCTTACAGGCCCCGGCAGCGCCGGGTCCCGAACCCGTCTTTTCTATGAAATTTATTTCGGTATCCTGCCCGGCACGCCTGGAAAATTGACGGATACAACTGTACTTACCATCAATGAACCCAGCTGTCCGACGCCGGTGCCGATGCTTTTCTTTTATGTTTTATAATAAGTCATTTCGGCACTCTTGAAAATGATTTATTCTATAAAGTAATTGATTTATTCTCATAATTAATTTTCCGAAGCAAAAAGTAACCGCGCTGCCGGTGATGCAGCACGGTTACTTTTCATGCAAATCCATGTTTTGTGCAGATTCAGGAATCATGGCTCTGTCTTTTGAGGCACACTCACCGTATTCCGATACTCGTTGGCCGAAACCCCCGCCAGCTTCTTGAACACACGTGAGAAATGGGCCATATCCAGAAAGCCCACCTCCTCGGCGATATCACTGATTCGCAGGGAAGGATCCCCCAATAGTTCCTTTGCTCTTTTCATACGGACATCATTCAGCAGCTCCGAGAAATTATGTCCCGTAAATTTATTCAGCAGCTTGCTCAAATGCCACTGGCTCACATAGACTTTATCAGCCACATCCACCAGCTTCAGCCTTTCCGCATAATTCTCTTCCATATAGGCCAGCGCATTCTTTACGATAAAGCTGCCCGCCGCGTTTTCCGCCTCTTCCGTCTCTTCTTCCCGGGGCCCGTCCTCCGTCCTGCAGGCCGGCGCTTTACTCTCCAGCCTTTCCACCATAGTCCGGATGGCTTCATTCAGTTCATCCATAATTGACGGTTTCAGCAAAAAACGGCATACACCCAGGCGAATCGCCTGTTGGGCATAATCAAAATCCCGATATCCGGTCAGGATCGTAACTTCCATATCGGGAAATTCGGATCTCAGCGCCGCGATCATGGCAAGGCCGTCCATCTTGGGCATACAAATGTCCGTTATAAGGATATCCGGCTTCTCTCTTCGGATCAGTTCCAGACCCTCCGCCCCATTGCCGGCTGTCCCGGCCACAACACATCCCAGATCTTCCCACTTAATGGTTTTCTCAAGACCTTTTACAATAATCGGTTCATCATCAATGATTACTGCCTTATACATAGTTTCCACTACCCTCCACCCGTCTGTTCTTCAGACATCTTCGAATTTCCCGGCAGCAGCCCCCTGCAGTACGCTATCCTTTCACGGCCCCGGCCGTCAGTCCCTTGACGATGTATTTCTGTAAAAACAGATATACGATCAGCAGAGGAAATACAATCAGCGACACACTGGACGCCATCAATCCATAATTGGTTCCCTCCTGAGAAGTCAGCAGGCTTAAGAGTACTGTGACCGAATACTCCGGCTTGGTCTTCAAAAAGAAGGACTGGGTAAACAGGTCGTTGTAACTCCACAGGAACGAAAAGATTCCCACGGTGGCAAAAGACGGCTTACAAAGCGGCATGACCACCTTGAAGAACAGCTGAAAGGCATTGCTTCCTTCCACATAGGCCGCCTCCTCCAATTCAATCGGAAGTCCTGCGATATATCCCCGCAGCACCACAATGGCGAAGGAAAGATTCCCCGCGATCTGGGGCAGGATAACTGCCATCAGGGATTTCGCAACCTGGTTCGTATTGGCCAGCCCGATTACATTCATCATCCGGATCACCGGAATAATCGTGGCAAACGCCGGGAACATCATTCCCGCCAGCACCAGACTGTTCAGCAGCCCCTTCAGCTTAAAATCATACCGCATCAGCGCGTAAGCCGCAAGACCGGAAAACAGTATGACCGCCCCCGCCACGCTTAAAGATATTACGATGCTGTTCCGATACGCTCCCAGAATGTTTACCCGGTTGAACGCCGTCCTGTAATTGTCCAGTGTAAACAAATCCCCTATGGGAAGAGAAAAGGAATCCGAGCGGATAATCTTTTTATTTTTAAAAGAATTCATTAGGATCCAAAATAACGGGTATATCGTTGTCAGCGCCCATGCGGACAGCACAACGTAAATGCCCGCCATCCCAAGAGATATTCTGCGGCGCTTTCGGTTGGTCTTAAAAGTTGTCCCTGCCATATCCGCTCCTCCTAATAATCTTTTTCCTTGAAAACTGCGTTTACAGTTTTCGCGGTGACCACGCCCAGGACTACGATCAGGACAGAAATCGCCGAGCTGTAATCCACATTATGCGACTCAAAAGCATGATAATACATATAGGTGCCTGTCAGCCAGGTACTGTTGCTGGGCATCCCCTTGGGGAACATGATCCAGGGCAGGTCAAATACTTTTAACGCGCCCGTCACTGCCAGCACGCCGCAGGTACAGATCACATTGTGCAGAAGCGGCAGGGAGATATAGCGCACCCGCTGCCATCTTGAGGCCCCGTCAATGGTGGCCGCCTCGTACAGTTCTTCAGATATGTTATTCAGTCCCGTGATCAGGATGATAAAGTAGAAGCCCACATATTGCCAGGTGACAGGAACTATCATGGTCAGCATGGCATGGGAACTGTCCTTAAAATCCAGCAGTTTTGTGGCCCCGAGCAGCTCCCGCAGTTGGTTCAGCATCCCCTTGTCATACAAAAATACAATATTGAACAGAAGTCCCAGCGCTGTGGCCGCAATGACAATGGGGAAAAAATAAACCGTCCTGAAGAATTTTTGCCCTTTCTTGATATTATCCACCATAAGCGCCAACACAATGGCAATCCCCACCTGTCCGATGATTGTAGCCGCGATCATAATCAGTGTGTTGAGCAATGCCGTCCATATATTCGGGTCTTTACAGAGTTGTATGTAATTGGTATACCAGGGAGCGTTCCACCCTTTGGCGGACGCGCCCAGATTGTTGATCTCTTTAAAGCTGTTTAAAATGTTCTGCAGAAAAGGATAATACAGAAAAACAGCCAGAAAGATAAACGCAGGCGCCAGGAAAAAAATGACGGGTTTCTTATTCTTATAGATGTTTGAACTCATAGCAGCGCTCACACCCCTTTCTAAAAGCCGGAGCGGAGAACATTTCTTCTCCGCCCCAATGATCCGTTCCTCACAATCACTACTTACCTGCTGCCACCAGATCCAGAAGTTCTTCTACCGCTATCGTGATGTCTTTCTTTCCTGTTACGATATCAGGCATTCCGTTAAATACCGGTACTCTCGCTTCCTGCGTTACCTGATCCTGCACTGCGGCCGACATACCGGTGGCTCCCTTAACCAGTTCAAGTCCTGCCACTGCCAGAGAAGACAGCTGTGATTCGTCTACCTGGCTCCCGTTCTTCAAAGCCGTTGCCGATACGCTGGCGAATTGGGTGACCATCTCATCGGATGTCATATAAGAGATGAAATCCACACATGCCTGCCTCTTTTCCGGATCATCCCAGGCCTTTCTGGTAATATACCAGCCGGAGGACAGTCCGCCGATAATATCCGTTGTCAAACGGTCGTTTTTGCCCGGTACATAAGTTACCGTAAAGTTGTCAATATCATCCGTTGCTCCCTCAATGCCTCCCACTTTCCAGGAACCGTCGATCAAAAATGCCGCCTTGCCGTCAATAAAGAGCTGGAAAGTCTCGCCGTCTGTGGCGGACAGGGTATTCTCCGGCAGGAAACCATACTCATATAAGAGTTTCATATCTTCAATGCCGTCCACCCATGCCGTGCCGTGCTTATCCGCTACGGAAGCCGGTACAATATTATGGGTTGCAGGAGTCAGATAATTGTAGATGCAGAACTCAAACCAGTAATGAGGAATCTCCGCGAAGGACGCCGCAATGGGAGTATATCCCGCATCCTTTATCTTCTGGCAGGTTTCCAGGAACTCATCCCATGTGGTAGCAGGCCCGGGGATTTCCACATTGGCCGCCTCACACACCGCCTTGTTCACAAACATACCTTCCCAGTAGCCGTTCATGGGTATGGAATAATTCTTTCCGTCCAGAGGAGAAGCTCCCAGCATGCCATCCTTCATATTCGACGCGTAGTCCGGATAAGTCTGGCGAATCTCATCAATGGAAACCACCTTCCCCGCTTCCACGAAGGGATTGGAATCCACACCGTTAAAGTAGAAAAGCACATCCGATTCCGAACCCATCTCAAAGTCCGATATGATTCTTGCCTTAAAGGTCTCTGTGGAGGAGCCCGATGCATCGTTGAGCTTATTCCCCGTCTCCTTCTGCCATGCAGCGATGGCATCCTGGTAATTGGCGGCGTTTGTATCTTCTCCCGCAAAAGTTGTTGTCACATTCAGAGTGACCGGACCGGTGGGGGTTTTTACATCTTCCACCGACTCCGTTGACGGAGAACTGCTCCCCGCGGAACTGCTTTCCGGAGTCGACGCCGCTCCCCCTGAACCGTTGTTGCCGCAGGCGGCCAGCGACAGTACCATTGCGCCCGACAATAACGTTGCCAACATTTTTTTCATAGTTTTTACCTCCCTGGTTTTGAATGACCATATACCTCATATGGCCTGTTATCGTATCACAAACCCCGTATCCTTTTCTTTCGGTGTTTGCTATGAATTTATCATACAATATAAAAGGAAAACACGGAATTGTCAGATTTGCTATTTCTTGTCTTTTATTGTCGCCTGCACTTCGATCCTGCTTACCGTCTCGCCGCTCTCCTCATTTCGGATCGCCAGCCCGTATTCCTCACCGTAGATGATTTTGATCCGCCTGTTCACATTGCGGATTCCCAGACTTGCGGAACCCACGTCTCCCGGCTCATAATCGTCTGACAGCAGCATTTTGATCTTTTCCTCATCCTGCCTGGACAGCCGGCCCATATTGCGCACCTCTATCACCAGTCTTTCCCCCTCCCGGAAGATTCTCACCGTGATCCGGCCCTCCGTCTGTCCGTTGATCCCATGCTCCACCGCATTCTCAATAATCGGCTGGATAATCAGCCTGGGAACTTTCAGGGAACGCAGACTCTCATCCACATCCGTTTCCACCTTCAGCCGCTCTCCCATCCGCTGGCTTATGATAAAAAGATAGGCCTCCACATAGGACATTTCCTCTGCCAAAGTCACAAATCTCCTGTGCCGCCTGTCCATGGTGGCCTCCAGCATAACCGACAGGCTCTCGATCATCCGGCTCACCTCATAATTCTCATGAATCCGGGCCTCCCAGTTGATGATCTCCAGGGCATTGTTCAGAAAATGCGGGTTGATCTGCGCCTGCAGCGCCATGATCCGGGCGTCCTTCAGGGCAAGCTCCTCCGTATAGATTCTGTGGATCTGATCCTGCAGTCGGGCCGACATATGATTAAACGCTTCCGCCAGATATTCGAAGTCCTGGCTGTTGGCACTGTTTTCAATCTGATATCCAAAATGTCCCTCCTCTAACATATGGGCAGCCCGGATCAGGTTGCTTACCGGCTTTGTCACCTTCCTGCGGAAAAAGAGAAATACGATCCCCACCAGAGGCGCCATAAAGAGCAGCAGGAGCAGAGAGATATATTTCAGCGCATAGGTTTCGTCAATCACCGCCTGCCTGTTTAAAGAAATGAGATATCCGATATAATGCCGCTCCGGTTTACGGACTGCATAGACATAATACTCTCCGTTTTTCTTCATAAGGCGGCACTCCCTGTTATTATCCTCGAACAGTTCCGGTCCTATTCCCGGCCGGCCTTCCAGGAAGCCGCTGTTATCCCCGGCCAGGAAAACGCCGTCTATATAGATAGCACTGCCCTCATAGCCCCATGCGCCGTCAAGACTGCCGAACACCACATCCGTGTTTAATTCCATGGTCAGCACCGCATAGGGATGATAAGAGGTGGTCATCAGATTGCGGATCAGATACACCCCGCCCTCTATGGCCACCACCGCCACATCCGTATCCAGTTCCTTGGAAATCTCCAGAACTACCGGCATCACCTTTTCCTCAAACCTGCGTCCCGCCTGATAGACCGCATTGCTGGTACTTCCCCGGTAGGCGGCGAAGAAATGCTCCTGCGGCTCACCCGTAAACAGCAGGGAAGTATACAGAAAGCTGTCGTCATAACAGTACTGCCGTTCCAGAAAAAGATTGACCGTTTTCCGAAAGGCAAACAGATTGCCGTCCGTCAGGAAATTCTCATAACTTTCCCGCACCGTGGGAAAATAGGAGGCGTTTCTGGACGCCTCCACTGCGGCGTCCATCCGCATCTCGCAGATCCGAAGCGCATTATCCGCCGAGGTGACGATCATGCGCTCCGTCTGGGAATTAATCTTCCCCACCGCCATGTAAAACATCATATACGAAGCGAGCGCAAGGGGAAGAAGCCAGCACAGAAGCAGCAGACTGACCATGCTCCACTTTAAAGGTGCTTTTTTCAATGCCCTGCTTTTTTGTCCTTTCATCACTTCTTCAACCCCAGAAATGCTTCATAAATACCGCATATCTGCTTCGCCATCTCCGGTTCCGGCATTTCACAGAAGATCCGGAGCAGCGGCTCCGTCCCCGAAAATCTTCCGATCACCCATCCGCCGTTTTTAAAATACACTTTGCTGCCGTCCAGATAGGAAACCCGTTCTATCTCATAGGGAAGTTCCGGCAGCTTCTTTTCCCCGATCAGCAAGCCCTGTATGCGCTCCTTTTTCTCCTGATTAAACTTATAATCCCGCTCTTCCATAAAGATCGCGCCGCATTCCTCCTGGATCTCTCCGTAGATTTCCGACAGCTTTTTCCCTGTCACCGCGATCATTTCCACCAGAAGCGCTGCCGCGTAGATGCCGTCCTTGCCGTTGATATGTCCCCGCACCGTAAGGCCGCCGGAAGATTCGCCTCCCAGGATGGCGTCCACCGCGTTCATCTTCGCGGAGATATGTTTAAAGCCCACGGGCACCTCATAACATACCTGCCCGAACCGCTCTGCCACCTTGTCCAGCATATGGGTGGTGGCGATATTCCTCACCACCGGCCCCTCCCATCCCTTATACTTTACCAGATAATAATACAGCAGTACCAGGATGTCGTTGGGATGCAGGAAGCGCCCCGTATCGTCAATCACACCGATTCGGTCCGCGTCTCCGTCCGTGGCAATGCCGATGTCCGCCCTGCTGTCCAGAACCGTGTTCTGAAGATGTTTGAGCGTAGCCGCATTGGGCGCCGGCAGCTTTCCGCCGAAAAGGGTATCATGTCTGTCATGGATAACCGTCAATTCGCATCTCGCCGTATGCAGAATCGTGGCCAGAGACGTTTCGCTTACCCCGAATAAAGGATCCAGCACCACCCGCAGCCCCTTGGCCCGGATCATATCCATATTAACTGCCGATATGATATTGTCCAGATATTCATTCAGCGGATAAATCTCCTGAATGAGCCCCCCGGCCAGCGCCTCCTCGTAATCCATCTCCCGCACCGAATCCCGGTCCACTCTCCCGATATATTCTTCGATCTCCCGGGTCTGGTTCTCGTCCGCGTCCCGGCCTCCCGCCGTAAATACCTTAATACCGTTATAGATGGCAGGGTTATGACTGGCGGTGACCATCATTCCATAGGGTAATTTGTGTTTCATCACATAGTACATGATCAGCGGAGTAGGCGAGGATTTGTTGATCAGATAAGCGGTAATGCCTTCCGCGGCGAACACTTCTCCCGCCCACTGCATGGCTTCCTTGGACAAAAAGCGCCTGTCATAACCGATTACAATCCCCTGCTGTGTCTTTCCTTCCGCTTTCATCTTGTCGCTCAGCGCCCTGGCCAATATCTGGATATTGGCTTTCGTAAATCCGTCTCCGATGATCTCACGCCAGCCGCCTGTACCGAATTTTATCATATCATTCCCCTGCCTTTCCCATCACAACTCTGACCCGGTGCATTGTTCCGCTCTTCATAAGAGGAATCCGCTCCGTCTTTTCGCCGTCAAGATACAATTCTTTCACGCCTTTCATTACCCTCTGGGGATTGACTACCTCTATCTCATATGTAACGCCCCGCCATTGCCTGGTTACGCTGAAGTGATCCCAGTCCCTGGGCACGCAGGGGTCTATCTCCAACTCCTCAAACCCCGGGCGCACGCCCAATATATACCGCGTAGCGGCAAAATAGGCCCAGCCCCCGCTTCCGGTCATAAAGGGATGCCTTGCGCGCCCATGGGCCGAATGGTCTTTTCCCATAATAAACTGACAATACGAATAGGGCTCCGCTTCCCTTATTTCTATTTTATCATTTTGCCAGTAGGGACACAAGGCATTATAGAATTTCATGGCCCGGTCGCCTCTTCCAAGCCTGCATTCCGCCGCCCAGGCCCAGGGATTGGGATGGGAAAAAACCGCTCCGTTTTCCTTAACCCCCGGATAGACCCTGGTGACAAAACCGATATCATCGTCCGGCACCGTATAAGAAGGGGCGTTCAGCATCAGGCCCCAGGGCGTATAGAGATACTCGTCCACACTGTCCATGGCCCGGCGGCCCCTCTCTTCCTCCGCCGCGCCGGAAAGGACTGCCCAGGCATTGGATTCCAGATGGACCCTTCCTTCCCTGTCCTGATGGGTTCCGATCTTTTTCCCGTTTTTCGTGATGCCCCGGATAAACCATTGGCCGTCCCAGAGTTCCTCATCGCAGACCTTTTTCACCTGCTCCGCCATCTTCCGATAGGACGCCGCATCCTCCGACCTGCCCAGGTACCCGGCCAGCTCTATGAAATGCTCCAGCGCCCAGTAATGCAGGAAGGAAACCATGGCGCTCTCGCCGCCGCCCAGATTCAGACAGTCGTTCCAATCCGCACGCAGCCCCTTGCAGATGCCATGTTCTCCTACCTGCCTGGCAGAAAAGTCCAGAATCCGCTTCATATGCTCATAGACCGTTCCCTCTCCGCCGTCCGCGTAGGTCACCGGCTGATCCGCAAATCCGGTCTCTCCCGTCTCCTTGATATACTCCACAATGGACGGGATCAGCCACAGCGCATCATCTGCGCAGGCATCCGCCAGTCCATGCACCATATTGTCCCTGTCCGGAGCCGGAATCACGGTAGGGGACTTGAAGGGTTTCTGCTCTGTTTTCGGCTGAAACCACTCCGGCTGAAACAGATGCAGCCCATACCCGTCCGAGACAAGCCCCTGCAGCAGTTCCAAAATACGCTGCCGGCATTTTTCCGGATTGGAATGGGGGATCGTCATGGCGTCCTGTGCCGTATCCCGATAGCCAAGGCCGACCCTTCCCCCCACCTCGATGAAGGAGGCAAAACGGGAAAACATCACATTGATTTCCGACTGATAAAGCGTCCACAGATTAATCAATGTATTCATGCCTTCATTGGGGGTCTGAATCTGCAGTTTCTCCAGTTTCGCGTCCCAGAAGGCCCGCAGCTTCTCATAAGCCCTGTCCGCCGCCTCCGGCGCGGCATATCTTTGCCGCGCTTTTTTCCCCTCTTCTCTGTCCCCTTCTCCCAACAGGAACAGAATCCTGACTTCCTGTCCGGGCTCCAACCGGATATTTTTCTGCAAAGAGCCGCAGTGGTTGTTTCCCAACTCATAAGAGCCGCCGCATTGTCCCTTCTCCACGGACACAGGATTGTTCTCCGTCCTGTAGCTGCCGATAAACCGGTCCCGCAGACAGTCAAATCCATCCGGCTCCTCATTCATGGTAAAATATTGAAAACCGAATTCCTCGTAAAACAGATCACATTCAATCACTCCGTCCTCATAAGAGGAGCCGGAGCAGTACAGACTCATCTGGAAATTCTGGTTGTCAATGGCAATATGATGGAAAGAGAATTCACAATAACTGAACAAACTCAAATCCCTGGGCCTGGTATCCTCATTCTTCACCACCACATCCCACAGTTCCAGCTTGTCCCCCAATGGCACGGAAAGCGTCTGCTTTGCCCGTATTTTATCATAGCAGCACTCATACACCGTGTAAGACATTCCATGACGGCAGACATATTCCGCCTGATCCAGGGGTTTCCCCACCGGCTGCCAGGAGATACTCCAATAGTCTTCGCTGTCATTGTCCCTGAGATACACATAATGCCCCGGCCTGTCCATGGGCACGCTGTTCCCCCGGAATCTCGTAATCCTGTGATACTCCGGGGTCTTGTAGAAAAGGTAGCCTCCCGCCGTATGGTTTACCACTGCGCAGAGATCTTCCACCCCC
>Ga0224740_10262_pt1 | contig 14700 bp, 8 predicted proteins | sample LIM_E_Water_Bulk_FD_161634 | JGI IMG/M metagenome (GOLD analysis project Ga0224740, IMG submission 161634) | Enriched cells from gastrointestinal tract of the lab mouse from Pacific Northwest National Laboratory (PNNL), Richland, Washington... | ecosystem: Host-associated > Mammals > Digestive...
TGTGAACGGAAAGTGGTGCACAAAAAAGGGTTATTTCCACCTTACTTTTATCACACAACTTTAAAATTTTATTTAAATACTTATACCAGTCTTTGCTGATATCTTCTATTCTAAAAGATTTAAATCCATATGGATCATAGAATGAATTGTCCAGTATACGTGATGTATTTGCAACATATCCCTTTCCTGCATAATACTCTGTCTCACTCTGCGAATAACCATACTCAAAATTTTTGTATGTAGTGCTACTCTTTGTTTCAAGCAAGCTTCCCACATACTCAAAGTCAAATAACTTCTCCCAGTTCCGTCTTGCTAAAAGAAAACTGTTTATGTAGTAATCAGATTTTGAAGCTTCTAATAAATACTGTACTTTGCTAATTGAAGGTTTCATATAATCTGACACAATATATGTTCCAGTCATGTCTGTCAACTCCCTGTCACTATTATTTATGTGAAGAGCTATAACTGGGCTAAGTTCTAAATATATATGTCTAACATTGTACCTTTTAATCGCATCTTTTATTAGATAATAAGAGGCATCCATATCTTGGGACGAAGTACCCAAATTGAAGGTGTTCATCCCCAAACTTTCATCCAAAATCTGCGTATCTAAAGACCTGTAGCAAAGCGATGCTCCTATAAATAGTACATCAATATTTTCCTGATTATAATACTCGTGCAGTGTTAATCTAGTGTATGATTTTGTATCATCAACTATCATGTAACGTAGCAGTTGCCATATACCGATAAAACTAATCCCCACAAATATTATTGCAACTATTTTGTTTATACTTTCTCTCATAAATTTTGTGTTCATAACTAAAAATTTGTATAAGCAAAGCTCGATGTGTTATAAGCAGAACCATAAATACCTAAAAATAAAACTATAGAAATACTACCGGCATAAATTACCCATCTAACTGGTGCGTTCAACTCGCTAATTTTTTCCCTTACACTTATTTTTTCTTGCAATATGCTTATAGTCCAAACGACAATTAAAGCAAATACCATTATGCAGAAATTCGTCTTATCCATTCCAAAAGAATATAAAGTACCATCAAACAGATTCCATATTTTAAATTGTTTAAAAATATTATAGGTAGCCGCTTTGTAATCTTGTAGACTATTTAATTTTGTTAATAAAATTCCAAAACTAAAAATCAAAAATGTTCTGAGCATCTGAAATATTTTCCAAGAATTTGCGCTAGTACGTATATTTAACAAGCTATTGATTTTGCCAATTTCACTTTCAAATACTGCTGAAAGAATAATAATAACCCCCCAGTATGTCCCCCACAGAATATAATTAATACCTGTACCATGCCATATACCAGTTAAAATCCACACAACACTAAGAGCAATTACTTTTATAAAAGAATTCCCAAATCTTTTTCCGATTTTCTTCCGTCCCCATTTACCTATTTTCTTTATAAAAGGTGCCATTGCAATAGGGGTATAAACATAATCTTTAAACCAAACACCAAGCGTAATATGCCATCTTCTCCAAAATTCAGCAACATTTCTGGAAAAAAATGGATGTCTGAAGTTCTCGTCCATTTTAAGTCCTATGGCTTCTGTAAAGCCAAGAACAATGTCCATATACCCTGAAAAATCACAATATAACTGCAAAGCTGCCAACATTGTTGCAACAACAATTATGCTTCCGGAGTATGTATGTATATCTGCAAAGACAGGCTCTGTAAACATGGCTGCTCTATCTGCAATCACCACTTTTTTGAAATATCCATAAATCATTCTTTGGATTCCTGAACACAAAGCTTTATATGAAAGCTGCCCGCCTTCATATAGTTGTTTTGCCAAATCTTTATGCTTCGTTATTGGTCCCTGGGATATTTTGGGAAAGAATAATATGTACAATAAAAATCTAAAAAAATTTTTGTCAGAAGAATCTTTTTCCCAATAAATATCTACAAGATAGCTTATTAGCATAAAGGAAACATATGATATTCCAAGAGGTACTACACTTAAATGAAAATGAACCCCATCAATCCTGGACGCCTTTGTAAACATTAACCACATAGCAATTAACATGACTGAAGTGGCTAAAAGGATTTTACGTTTTTTAATTCCCACAGGTATCCGCTCTATTATAATTGCAGAGAAAAAAGTACCCAAAGAAGCTACTACCAACACTATCAATGCTTTTATCCCAGCAACATAATAAAATCTTATACTTGATATTGCCAAAACCAACCATCTATATTTTTTTGGAACAAAAAAATATACTATAAGTGTAATTATCGCAAACGTAATAAAGTCCAACGATATAAGATTCATATTATTACCATCAAATATCCAAGTATTAGGAAATTAGTTCCATTATTTTGAATGTTTTTACCCTTCTATTAATTTTTTTACCAAAGAAATGATTGCTTCTTTGCTCTTAAAATTATCTTCAACCACATATTTTGCATCAATATCAATATCAAAGGCATCCTCTAATTCTGCCACTAAGTCCACTGCCTGTAGTGAATCAAGCAAGCCTGCATCAAATAAATTGTCCCCTGTATAAACAGGTATCTGTTCATTAATTTCACCTAGAATTTCTAAAATTTTTTTTTCCATTTTTTTATCCTTTCATCATTGTAATTTTATATGCCTGCTCTTTTACAAAACCGCTATTTATATGTAGTCTTATACTTTCATTATTATTTTCTCTGATCCATGCTATAAACTTTGTTTTGTCTTCTGCGTTTATATACCAAAAATTCTGTAGTTGCGTAGCTATTCTGTTCCCTCTATATGCTTTGTCAACAAAAATAAATTCCTCTGTTTGTACATCTCCTCGTTTGTCAATAACCAATCCACCCACTAATACTTTTTGCTCTTTTAGTATTGCAGAATAACATATTCTGTCTTTCAAAAATTCCCTTATATAATCCTTCTCTGGAAGATAATCTGAATATATATCAAAATTTTCTTCTAACATTTCAATAAATCCATACCATATCCCATTCTTAATAATTATGTTATTGGAGAATTCAATGTTTAATCTTTTCTTATTATTTGTCCATTTATAAAATAAGGCATATTTATTTAGCCCCACTTTCAATAATGCAGTGTTTACTGCAACAGCTTTTTCCGTTTCTTTCTGATAAAATTGATCACAAACAATTTTAACATCAATATCTGGAATTTCATAAAAATCCAAATCGGCTATGTAATAATATAGCCTTACAAAATCCCTCTCTTTGTGCCATATATTTAAATATTTCATGGGCACATAAGTATAAAATAAATTATCCTTATCTATATATAAACCAATTCTGGCTTCACTTAGATAACAATTAGATATAAGCTTTCTATTTGCTTTCTTCAGTTCTGCCACAAATTCATGGAGAAATGCTATACTATCAATACCCCCCCCCGATTTACCATCAGCATATATTATATCATACCTCATTTGAAGTAGGTTATCGTTATCAAAAGGAATATTAATAATATTCTCTACTTCCTTTTTGCTTCTGTTTGATACAATCTTATATCTCCTTATTTGTATAGTTTTACCTCTGTATTCGGTTTGTGGTAATGGAAAAATTTTATTTTTTCCATAATCCAATGCCCGGAGTAAACGATATATATCCTCTGGCGGATCAGTTAATTCAAAATGGCCATTCCCCGGTATTTCTGTAGATTTATACATTCTATGGTCAAGCTTTACGCTTTGGCATATAGTTTGTGCATTCTCTTGAAGAACGCTTTCAAAGCATTCTTGAAATGCATCAAAAGCTAAGTGCATAAGAGCCGCGACCAATTCATAGGCTTTTATATTCCAGGGAAGTTTATATTCTTTCTGAACAATAATATCCCCTTCATCAATTTTTGATGTCACGTAATGCCATGTAATACCCGTTATCTTCTGCTGCTCAAAAATCGCCCAGCTTGGCGCATTTCTACCAGGAAATTGAGGAAGTAATGCATTATGAAAATTAATGATGACAACATTCCTTTTTTCAATTACTTGGTTAGGAAAAATGTAATTATTGCTTGCACTAATTATCAGTATTTTTTCATCTATAAGCGACATGAAATAATCAGAGAGAGATTTTTTATCTTCAATTATCTGACAATCTACATTATTAGCTTCTGCATATTTAGCTGCTTCATTAAAGACATGGGGTTCATGTTCAATATATTTTACTGAATATCTATATGCTACCGACTTTTCATCTACATAACGTAACACTTTACCCGCGATAACCCCATATCCAATTACAATTACTCTTGTAAATTTATTATCTGACATCAGAGTAACTCCTTCAGTTTTACCCTATCTATCTTCCCGTTTGCATTAACTGGCATGTTTTCAAGGCAAATTACTTTTCCTGGAATCATATATTCCGGTACTAACTTTTCTATTTTTTCTTTCAGTTGTTCCAAAGTAATATCAGCATCAATAAACAATACTATCTTTTGTTTTGATTCATTATACAAACAGCAACATAATGTGACTTCTTCTAATGAAGATACTGCTGTTTCAATCTCTCCAAGTTCAATGCGATGCCCTAAATGCTTAATTTGAAAGTCTTTTCGAGAAATATAAATAATTTCACCATATTCGTTATATTTCACCAAGTCACCTGTTCTGTATATAATCTCTGGAACTGCCTTATTTAATGGGTTCTGTACAAATACTTCCTGCGTTTTTTCAGAATTATTATAATAACCCATTGATAAGGAAGTACCTCGTACACATAATTCACCTATTTCATTGTTGTTCACGAGTTGATCTTGGTCGTTTAATACCAATACTTCTGTATTTTTCATAGGAATTCCTATAGGCAAAGGCTCATCATCCGAAAAGTTCCTATTTACAATATAATAAGTACATGCGTCTGTAATTTCTGTAGGCCCGTATAAATTGGCGTAAACCACATCAGGAAGAAATTTTCTCCAAATATTAAGCTGTTTATTAGGCATAACCTCTCCACAGAAAAGGACTCTTTTTAGCGTAGCCGTTAAATCAACATTTCTAAATGCTTTCAACTTTGAAATAACACTTAGTGCTGAAGGTACCCAAAAGATTGTATTAATCATGTTTTCTTTTATATATTTTAGTAAGGGAACGGGTTGAAAAAACAGTTTTTTAGGTATGATATATAAGGTTGCACCTGTTTTCAAGCACGAATATATATCTAAAACTGAATTGTCAAAATAAAAAGGAGCCTGATTACCAAATTTATCATTTTCAGTTATTGAAAAAGTATCCGTTACCCAGTCAATATAATCAATTACAGATCTATGAGTTATAGAAACTCCTTTAGGTATTCCTGTAGATCCCGATGTAAACAATACATACAGTAAATCAGTATCAATGATTTGTTGTACCGCTTCCGAGACCAGTTCTTCATCTACTTCTTCAGAATATACGTCCTCATATATTATATAACTTCCCTGATAGTTAAAATCTCCAAAATGCTTCTCCAGTTTTTTTGTCGTAATTACAATTTGCGGTTTAAGAACCTCCAAAACTTTATTTACTCTGGCTTCTGGCATTTCTACATCAATGGGGGAATAAAAGCAACCACTATATGCTATTCCTATGAATGATACCAAAACTTCTAAGCCTTTCTCCATATATACAGCTACAGGAAACTTCCGGTCTGATGAAGTTTTTTCTTTCTTGACTTTAATTATTTCTCTTGCTATTGCTTGACTTTTCTTCTTATAATCACAATACGTTAGACTGCTCTTCTCATCACATATTGCTATATTGTCAGGCATGAATTTAGATGTGTTTTCTATCCAATCCAGAATATTCGACTGCATTTTCTTTCCTCACAATTATCATGATTAATAATTTCCAATATTTTTTGCTAATTAAATTGGATTGTACAAGAATTTTTCATTAGCAAGAAATAATGTTTATTTATAAAATACTATTTAGGGTAAAAATACGAGATTTTAACTTCATGAATCTCTAATAAAATACGTTAATTATAATACAACTATTTTAATTTATCAATATTTAAATTTAATTCAAGCACTTAATACAAAATCTCGCAGTTTCCATTAGTTTGATTTAGAAACTACGAGATTCTTCACAAACGCAACAGCATTGTTGCGAAAGACACTACGATTCTATTTTCAAATTTAACTAATTAATTACAATCTCCCCAAAATTCCAGAATTCATTATCTCCATTAGGTGTCCGTAAATAATACATTACTGTATAACTTCCCGGTTCCGTAAAATGGTATTCTATAAAATTAACATTATTTGTTTTCTCAAAGGCATAACTTCCTCCATCTTTATAGATATACCATGCAATTGACGTATTCCCAAAATAGTTATAATGAACTGAGAATTTATAAGTGTCCTCCTTGACTTTCTCTATATCATGCCCTGAATATTCCAAATTCAGGTATGGCACTTCCTCCGTAATATCTACTATTATATCATCTTTCTTTTGTATTGCCGCAACCACTTTTGATGTCCTCTCATTGCCTTCCTTTGCCCGCATATATGCTTTTACTGTATAGATCCCATCTTCTTTTATTTTGAAATTTATTTTGTTGCTCTCCGAATACGGGCTCTTTTCCAATGCAGCGGCGCTTCCCACATCTGTCAAATACCATGCATAGTTCCACATTTCTGCGTTGCTGACATTATTCTGCAGCATTATCTCATTATCGGATATTTCTATATCTATTTTGTCAAAAGCCGGCCTTTGACGTTCTTTCCATGTGCAGGTCAGTTTACCATCATCGGTGCCGAATCCTATGCTTTGATCAGAAACATTATAATCCATCGAATTGTAATCACATAATGCATTTTTCTTGGAAGCAAGGACTTTTCCGTCAGAATTTTCAACTGATATAACAGTAACCAAGGTGACATTATCACCGCATATGTCAAACTTTAATGTATTTATGTCCTGAACTTTATTCATAACCCGTGACAAATAGCCATATTCTGAACTCCCCCCATTGCCATTTATTATATTTAATGACGGGATATCACCCATTTGCCTGATGCGTAATTTAAAACCGGAATCGCCAACAGCCGCTACTAATTCCGTATCACAGCTGCTTTCAATTGTCATATGTTCAGACAATTGAAATAATTGTGAATATTCATGTATGCTATCGGACTTAATATTGTCTATGAGAACAATAACATCTCCCCCATAAAAGAAGTGCCTGTCAATCTGCACTCCTCCATACATATTGTTATAGGCTGTAACTTCGTCCCAATTCTCGCCCAGGTTATATGAAAATATGCCTGTTTTATAGCTGTTTTCCACAGTGGGCGAATAAGTCCTGCCATCAACAATTAATGTATTGTGTGATTTTGCAGAAACGAAATAGTCCCTGTATTTGCTGCCGGACATGTAGTTATACCATCCGGGATCCACAAATATGTCATACCCTTTTGAATACAGCATGAAAGACAGGTCATCCGCATGTTTATGTGTTTTACTTAAATACCCGGCCTTAAACATTGTCCATGTTGCGGCTGTGGGATCAGTATCCTCCATTCCCCAATAATTTCTTCCGAAATAATATCCGCTTTTAGGATACACTGCAGATAAATCATCAGGTTTTTCTCCTTTATCTCCCAAGGTTGCTGCATATACCAAATGCTCATTTCCAAACTTATCCATTCCATAGTCTGTCTTTTGTTTACCTTCAATACTACTGGTATCACCTATTTCAGCCAAAACGCCGTTAGGCTTAGTCGCCCAAGCCATAAATTCTAATGAGTTTGAAACATCATCATATAATTGACTTCCAAAATCATCCCCCTGACTTTTTAAAAATTCGGCAACTTGATAAAACAATTCTGTTACTCCCATTTGATAAGCCGGAGAATTCTCAACGTGCACCATTTCTTGTGAAAAGGCATATTCCTTTTGATTCTCTATACGGAATTCAGCTGTAGATATCCAATCACCCGAATATTTATTATTCAAAAAATATGCCAAATAAATTAAAGCTTGATCCTGAAAAATGCCATGATTATGATTTTCAAAATATTCTTCTTCATTTGCCAAATGCTCACCGTGTTCATTTAAAATACTTATTACCTTATTATAAAATTCCTCATCATACCCCCCCCCGGTGTATGCAAGAAGAAAATAAATAAGATTGTTACTTCTGATTGCAGTGCCATGATCATACCAAAGATATGGATTATCAGTGCTCTTTCTTTCTTCTTTATATTGAATCCATTGCTCGATAATACTCTGCGCAATATCAAGATATTTTGAATCACCATTAATATAGTACGCCTGCGTTAAATATGATACTGGATTAAGTGCCTGTAAGTATAACATAAATGTACCAGGAGATTCTGAAAAGGTAATATCCCAATCAATTTGCGCTATATTACATATATAAGGCTCTGGAAATACAGATTCTACATATATTTCTCCCATACATATGGCATCTGCACGTTTAACAATTTCTTCATCAGTTGTTTTAAAATTGTACTCCCAGTTAAATTCCTCTTTTGGAAACCCTGGATTTAATTCTTTCACGGATATAGATTGTTCTTGCTTACTACATGCAGTAAACATAATGCTACACAAAATAAGAAATACTATATATAGGCATTTTTTCATTTAAACGTAGTCTCCATATTTTTCTTTTTTAAGAGTTTATCTTCCCTCTTTTATACAACTATTCCAAGAAATCATAAAGCCAATTCACTGCTTCTTTATAGTATTCTTCCTGGAAATGCATTGGTGCCAATCCCCATTTATGCTTTTCGTCGGCAATATACTTTGATGAAATAGAAAGAACATTCGCATAAGGTATTCTTTTTTTTGTGCATCCATACATATATGCTAAAATGCTATTTATTTTATGATTATATATCACATAATTATTGGGAAAAATCTTTTTTTCTCCTGTCTTATCTATAAAGTAATCACTTAAATATACTTCATGAATGATAATTCGGTTTTGGGAATATTTTTTTAGTAAGCAGTCAAAGAATTTATTAACATATACTTGTATATCTTTATATCTAAAATATATTCTTTGCCCTCTTTTCTTTTTTTCATATATTTTGAGATTCATATTTTTAAAAATATCGCTTTGCCATAACTCGTTAGAAAAAGTAATATATGATTTAGCCACTTTTCCAATTTTAAACCTTTCTTCTATTAAATCAATGATTAAGTATTCTGCATCACTATTTTCTAGCCTTGCTAATGCATTTTTCTTTAAATCGCTTTCCAATTGTTTTGTTTGAAAAGTTGAATCTAGCTTTATATCATTTTCATCAAACTCAACAGGCACAGATAATGAAGATATTATAGATTGCCGTGCAATATATTCGTTAATACAAAATACTTTTCTGTAGTCATATTCCATGATATCACGAGTTACACAACTGCCAAAAATATTTAATTTTGTTTTTCCTAAACTTCTTTTCTTCATAATTTCATATATTTTATTAATATCTCTGCTGCTTCTTTGTAGTATTGTTGTTGGTAATGCATTGGTGCCAACCCCCACTTATGATTCTCACTTGCGCAATATTTACTACTTATATCAATAACTTTTATATTTCTTATATAGGTTTCGGCATAAGCATACATGAATTCCAACATTTGGTTGATTTTCTCATTGTTTTTAATAATATTCTTGTCAAAATATTGTTTGTCACCTTTGCAATCTATATAGCCATCAACAAAATAAGCTTTATGTAAAATAACCTTATTTTGTTTAAAATACTTAAGGATGCAATCTAAATACTCCCGTAAATAATCCTCCAAATCCCCCCCCCCCAAGCTTCCAATTGCCATCGCAATAAGTGTATTGAAATTCTTTAAATTCTTTATTTTGTAACCACCCACTATTTACCAATTCATTTGACTTTGTTAGAAATGAACCAGCATATTTTATCAGATTAAATCTTTCATCAATAAAATCAATAATACAAAAATCTGGTTTACAGAATTTTATTATATTAAATTGCTCCTTGTTTAAATCATTCAACACTAATTTCTTTTGGAAGTCAGAAGACAGACATATTTCATTTTCTTTTACACCATAAGAAGAAGAAAGTTGTGAAACAATTTTGGTTCTTGCTGTATAAAGAATCAGTTCCCAACCATGAACGGTAACAAATTCCAGAATATCCCGACTTACACAGCTTCCCAAAATTATTATTTTTTTCTTTCTCCTAAAGTGCAACATATTTCCCCCTCTCTCTACTTATTACCTATTATTTCTATTTCTCTTGTTATTGTAAACTGTTTTGACGATTGGTTTCTAACTCTTTGCGCAGAGTTCTCTGACATTCTTAGAAACATAGCAGCATCATAATAAAGATTTTTTATTCCTTGAGCCATTTCCTTATAGTCTTCTTCTGGTGCCAAAACACCACAGGATTCATCAACAAATTCAGGTATTGCCGTAACAGCATTCGTTACTGGAACCAACCCTGATGACATTGCCTCATCACGTGAAACTCCCTGCGCATCCATTCTTGTTGGAGTAAGGAAAATGCCATATTCCTTGTGCAATGCAGCAATTTCGTCTTGCCGAAGAAACTTCTGTTCTAATATTACATTGGAATATTTTTTTAAAGGTGCTGTAATTTTCTTGAATTGCTCACCATTTCCCATAATACAAAACTGCAATTCTTTGAAAAACGGCTCCTTTGATAATTCTTCAATACACTTTACAGTCAAATCATTTGCATACTTATTACTTGCATATGGTCTGATTGATAACAATTGTTTCCGTTGCTTCTCATCCTTTTTTACATAGCTAAACATATCTGTGTCAATGCAATTATGAACAATGCTGTACTTTTCTTTAGAAAGAATTATATTATTGTCTTTAAAAATTTCATTAGCGAAATACTGTGAAACAAAAATAAAATGTATATTATAATTATCTATTTCTTCAAATACCTCTTTCCAAAATACTTGCCTTTCTGCAGATTCAATCTTTGCGCGCTCTAACTCCAATGGTGTTGTATAATTATATTCTCGCCTCCACCAAGGTTGAATCTCCGCTCCGTGAAGCCATACCAAAATACGGATTCTTTTTCCATAACATCTTAGCACCTCCCACATATTCTTATCAAGGAAATGGACACATACGGTGTCGATACTGCCCATATCAAGAATATTGGCTAATCTATCAGCTTGTCCTTCAATAACATTAATTCCTTCAAACTCTTCATAACCATTTTTACAGAATATATTCATTCTCATAACATCACATACAAGTTTATCTTCCTTATATGCCATTACTCTTTTATGCACAAACATATTTCTATATAAAGACTGGGGTGACGGATAGTTATTGGAAAGCACCAATACATTGCTTCTGCTTAAGAAGCAGGAAAGTCCCTCCAAATCATGACTTAATCCTATACAGATTTCCTTTATTTCGCATATACCTTTTCCAGAAATTCTAAATCCTAGTCTAAAGTACTTCGCATTTTCTGGAACTAAATTGTATGACAATTCATTTAGCTTAGGAAATACCGGATTCAATTTATTCTTCTTTTCATCATAAAATACGCACACCCCTAATATGTCCAGATTGCCTCTCCCAGCATACTGGACATTAACATTATTTTCCTTTTGATATTTAGACACTTCAAAAAATTCATTAAAATAAATATAATGAATCTGCTTTTCTTCCAGGTTACTGACTATTCTCCAACTTTCATTATTAACTGATGCTTCAATTAAAGCACTACCTAATCTGCCACAATATTTTGCTATTTCCTCTTTCCTGATTCTGAATATATTTTCGTCTAAAATATCCTTTTGAATATTTTCTGCAACAGTTTCTATATTTTCTAAATTTATACCTTTATCCGCAATTATTTTATCATCAACAAGAACACATTCGAGTTCTTTACACATTTCACAGAAATTAAATTCATCAGTAGCGAATAGACTATCTGCTTCCATGCTTTCTTTTTTAATTAATTCTTCAAGTGTTAATTCTTTTAAAAGTTCTTTTTTGAAAATACTTCTATCATTTTTTAACCTGGAAACATATTTATAGGTATTGCCTGCATTCACCAGGTCATAATCTGTATTCTTGTGAGAATAGTATGTGAACTTTCCCATGCCATTAACATGTGCATAGCGGACTGTTAGGGCTAAATCAAGCAGGTAGCTGCTCCCATAATAATTTTCTCCATTTAAAACCCCTAAAAATCCTTCCGTTGGTAATTCATGTATCTTTTTCCCAAACCATTCTTTTTCTTCCAATACTTCTATATCAGTTTCGTTTACCCCTTCAAAGTTTCCAATTAAATATAAATGCTTATTGGGATAAGATTGTTTTCGAAACATTGCTAAAACCCTGTCCAGATTATCAATGGTTGGATATGCTATAAGGGAAATCACTGGTAACGATTCCTTTATCTCGACCCCAAAAACCTGTTTAATAATATAATTCAGCCTATCCTCATATAAATGCTTTTCTAATACTTTTCTTAATCCTTGCAATCTATATTTTCTATACTCTGTTTCATCGTTGCATTTGTCTCTTAAATCTTTCTTTAGTGTTAAGGAGTCATTTGTGCAAATTGTCAAATCTCCAAAAAGATTTTTGACGCCTCTGGAATAATTTCCTACTATCACTGTATTAGAAGCGAGTAACTCAAATATCCTCCGTGCAAACATGGTTTGTGATTGTTCTACTGAATTCATATTAATTCCGAAATTATATCCCTTATATGCCATATCAATTTCACCAGGATCTAAGCAGCCTAAAATACATGGGTTATACTTAGATGGAAATGTAAATTCGGGCTTTGGAGCATTATAGTTTCTATCATATATATCTAATCCTTTTGTCTGCATAAATACTTCGGCAAATGCATCAAATGTTTTTGCTCTATTAGGGTATTTATGATAATATGCACCTGCAAAACAGAATTTATCTTTCCTTTCATGTTTTTCGATAGGATTATGTACCTGGGGCTGAGCTGCAAAATGCAGGAAAAAAACTCTATCATGCCCTAGAGCATTTTTATACTTTTTTATGCAATCAATGTCTGTTGTAAATACAAAATCAGCACATCTAGCCGCCGGCATAAAAGTATCTGTATATATAGGGTCTTCCTTATTCCAAAAAACTATCGGAATCCCATTCTTTTGGCAATAATCTGTCATTTGATATAATTCAGCGCTTCCATTTGCAATTTTACGATACCACAATCCATCTTTTCCCTGCCAGGCTGATTCAATGAAAACCAATTCTGGTTTAAAATCGTCAATTTCTTTCTGCCAGCTATCTGGTGTTAGCTCAAATAAATTGCATTCTGGTTTATAACTATCCAAGGTAAACCGATCCATAATACAGGCCATACGCAGATCTTTTAATCGTGTTGCACACAATTTTTCAAAAAAAGGAGTTCTTTCTTCTGCTTTTAATATTGCATCTAAGTTAATTCCGCTCTCCACTTCTAAAAGTGTCTTTAAATTTGCTCTTCTTTCTTTTAAATAATTAATCCATTTATCCATAATTTCCATAATATTCTTTTTACCTTCCTCTTAATTTCTTATAAACTTGATAAGCCTTTATACCCATTCTTCCAATTTTACTGTTTTTAATAATATCCAATTGTCTCTTTTGTTCACTATTTTCTAATATTAACATACTATTTTGAGCTTCTAATTTTGCTATTCTTCTAAGCATTTGCTCAGTTCTTACACTCATTAAGTCATAGTCTTTCAAGCATTTTACTATTTCTAATTCATATTTTTTTTCTTTTTCCTCAAGTTTATTATAGTTCTCAATCAACTCTTTATATTTCTGATTGCTATTTATTAGTTTTTCATTTAACGCTTTTTCTCTAATATCTGCTAATTGCAAATTCTGATTGCTTTTAGTTAGTTCTTTGTCTAACATGCTTACCTTGGTATTTGCTAATTGCAATTTTTGTATATTGCTTGCCAGTTCTTCGTTTAAAGCCTTTTCCTTTGTAGCTGCTAATTGTAATTTCTGCTTGTTGCTATCTAATGCTTCATTCAAAGCCTTTTCTTTTTCGCTTGCTAATTGTAATTTCTTTTCTTTTGCTTCGTTCCAGCCTTTAGCTGTCAAATAATTTTTGTAATATATATTTACTCTTTCCAAATTATTAAACATTGCCTTCCATACTATATTGATATCAATTTGCTCAATTTTAGTATGTCTTCTTGGGTTAAGAAATAGAATATTAAAGCCTAAAGTATCTGCAACTATATATTCCAACTGTTCTAGTCTATTCATAATTTCTTGAAAAGTCTGACTATTTACTTCGATCCACAAGTCTGGATAATATTTTGATATTGTCTTTTGGGCACCATCCAGTACACTTACTTCATATCCTTCTGTATCTATCTTAATAAAATCTACACTTTCTATTTTTTTTTCTTTTACAAATGAATCAATAGTTATGACTTCAATCTCTCCCTCAGACTGAATCTCTTCGTTTAAAGTAGTTCCTCCATAATTGTCTTCATGAAACTCTTTTACACAAGTATATCCTTCCTTTTTTCCGATTGCCTTATTAATTGGGTATACATTATCTAACAAATTATTTTGAACATTATGAAGTAATCTTTCAAAATTGGGAATATACGGTTCGAATGAGTAAATCACGTCTGTATTTAATTTTTTTGCCCAGAATAATGTATGATTACCCAAATTAGCACCTACATCAAAAACCACTTTGCTATCGGATAAATATCTTTTCCACTTATTC